>Ga0074195_1005054_pt1 | contig 10235 bp, 7 predicted proteins | sample EPASupsiteHSE623_FD_64525 | JGI IMG/M metagenome (GOLD analysis project Ga0074195, IMG submission 64525) | Bioremediated contaminated groundwater from EPA Superfund site, New Mexico - Sample HSE6-23 | ecosystem: Environmental > Aquatic > Deep subsurface > Groundwater > Contaminated ... | reverse complement strand
CCTGTGGGGACTTCTTCTTAAGAGGGATTCTAGGTCGTTACGGCAGAATGGAGTTCACCCTCTTTCACTACGAGAGAGGTATCATCTCCTACGATATTCCCTGGAGTATCGTAGAAGACGGATCTCCTATCATCACTGACTCTACTTCTCAGGTGAACATCGCTGAGAAAGTGGAAGTGATAAAAACCGAAGAACCACCTCCTACACCAGTTCAGGTTGTGGAGGAGGGAAACGTTACGACAGATAGTGCCGCCACAACTCCTACGGAGAATGAACAGGAGGAAAAAACAGGGTCCGCAACTCTCCGTTTTGATTGGTTGCTGCGTGACTTGGAAGAAGAATTGATTACAAGACTTCTGTTTTGGGCGCAAGGAAAACGGCTACCTCCCCCGGACCTGCGATTGAAGGATATTCCCGATGAGAAACTCCTTCTCTACCGTAGAGATAATTGTTGTTTCGCAGTGGCTTTTGACGAATACTACATTCGTAGAAGAAGAGCCGCAATCAACGTTTTTCTTGTGAAAGTAAAGAGTATACACGAAGCTTCTCATTTGAGGATTCGGCTTCGTTTTTCTGCTTATGATTTCGAAACACTAGAAAGAGAAGCGAGAAGTCTCTCATTGTATAAATCTCAGATTCTTCGAGACATGTTCTACGATCGTGTTGCTGAGTTTCTGGAGAGACGGAAATACTTTTGCTTTCGCGACCTGCTGGTAAAACAAGAGTTGCTTCCATCGAAAGCAGTTGAAAAAGCTTCACGTCCTGTTTGCGCACCTGCTGAGTCCTCCAATGTAGTAGCAGCCGTCTGATCTTTTGTTCCTTCCGGCGTCCTAAACCAAGGACGCCCTTTTCACCGAGATGATATCCTCCCCCTTGGTAAGGGGGAGATAGAGGGGGTTTGTAAACAACCCCACCTAACCTCCCCTTAAATAAGAGGAAGAAACAACATCATCTCAGTTGAAGAGAAAACGAAAAACCAAATAAGCAATTATAGGAGAATGGTCATGCCTATGCATCAAAATTGGGATGGGGAGAACGAGGATGAAACCCCGGGCAAACCCAAGACAGTTTATCGTGGCCCCCAACCTCTAGCTGGTTCAAGAAGACTCAGTCACAAAGAAACAACTTTGACCCCTCACAATTTCAGTCTGACGATTAGCGTCAAGCAGGGGTTTCCTAAAGTTGTCATCACGAGAGACGCATATCTTGATATGTGTTGTATCGTCGCCGAATCCGGCTCCAACGAAGTGGGCTGGCTGGGAACGGTAAAGGTCGAAGGTCACACTTTTACCATCGAAAAGATATTTCTTCCCAAACAGATGGTACATGGGGCAACCTGTGAGATTACATCGGAAGGGGTAAGTAATCTTTCGACCGAACTCTTAAGTCAACCCAACGGAATGGAAATCTGCAACTCCATCCGTTTCTGGGGTCACGTTCATCCGGGTAACAGCACAAGTCCGTCCGGACAGGACAATGACCAGATGAAAATCTTTGAGGAATCCTGCAAGGACTTCTTTGTTCGGGGAATCCTCGGCAAAGAAGGTCGCATGGAGTTCACAGTTTTCATCTATAAGGAAGACTTGATTTTTCACGATGTTCCTTGGTCCATAAAGGAAGAGGATCCGAATCTCGATGAGAAACGTAAGTTCTGGCAATACAAGATCAGGGCAAATGTGGAATCTATGAGTTGGGGTCGTGAGAACGTAAGCATAAGGGAGATTTATGATCCCAATACAAAGACCACAATCATTCGAAGGGTGTGGGCAGAACCAAGGACAACCCAAATCGGCGGCCAGACTTACCAATGGACAAGCGGACAAGGAGCCTCAAGTTCAAAGGTTGCGGAAGCTGAAGAAGAGGATGAAAACGAATCTCCTGATGTTGAAACTGCCAAAGAGCGGGAACTTGCTGTTGCCCAGCTCATTGAGAAGTCAAAGGCTTTAGAAAAAAGTTTGGCTTCCAGACTTTTAAGATGGGCCATGGGAGAAGATCTTCCTGGCGAAGGAGAAAAAGATCCTCAAAAGTTTTCAAGTGAACAACTTCGCCAACTGATAATTTACGGAAATTGCAATGTCGCTGTTTTTGATGAACACAACATTCGGTGTAAGCGTTTGGCCGTATTAGAATTCGTGAAGAACAAACGTGTTTCTAAGGACCTTATCCGAGGTCGCTACCAAGTTATTGAAACTCTGGCGGGCATGGAACAAGTCGCTCTGATGATGGGCAGAGGCATGATACGAAGAGCAGTTTCCGTCAATGCTTTCTATCGGAAACTTGGAAACACACTCTTGTCGATTGGTCAGGGTGAGTTTCTTTTGACAGAAACCACAAGGGGTTATTTCCCCACATCAATTCTTCAGGAAATTACAGCTGGAACTGATCTTCTGAAGAAGTAGTCGTTCTTTATCGGCGTCCCAAACCAAGGACGCCCTTTTCACCGAGATTAGAATTGTCATCCTAAACAAAGAAAAAAGGATCTAAAGTTCTAGTCTCAGTTGAAGAGAAAACGAAACCAAAAAGCGAGGATAAGATCATGACATTTTTTCCCTCAAATGGCGTCGGACGAATGGTTAAATTTGTTCCGCACGCTTTCAGCAAACGTATCACTGTGACTACCGGTTTTCCGAAAGTGACGATCAGCCAAAAGGCTTTTGAAGCCATGTGCAAAATCGTCAAAGCGTCAAAAACCGAAGTTGGGTGGCTAGGCACGGTAGAAGTGAAGGGCAACATATTTCACATCGAAGAAATCTTCTTGCCCAAACAGATGGTAAATTCGGTCACTTGCGAAATCACTGGCGCGGGTATGGCGGAACTTGCGACCGAACTTCTGAAACGTCCTGATGGCGAAAAGGTTTGCAACTCCATCCGTTTCTGGGGACATGTGCATCCAAGCAACAGCACCAGTCCCTCGAATCAGGACGACGATCAGATGAAAATCTTTGCCGATTCCTGTAAGGATTTCTTCCTTCGCGGAATCTTGGGTCGTTACGGTAGAATGGAGTTTACTCTTTTCCAGTACGAGAAGGGACTAACTTTCCATGACGTCGTTTGGAGCGTTGTAGGAGAGAAGAAGGCCTTAGAAGTTAAGCCAGCGGCTTCTCCGTCTGTTTCTATCGGAAAAAAAGTTGCGAATTGTGTCGGTACTCTTTGTGATCGTGTGTTGCACGGAGGAAAACCAAAGCCTGAGGAAGGCAATTCAAAATCGTCGAACCAACAGCTTCCTGCACCTGAACCAAGCAAAGAATATTCAGGTGATGCGGAAAACCAATTTCTAGATTTGGTTGCCCGAATCGAAATGTTGATGGGCACCAGGCTTATCAAGTGGGCTAACGGGCGCAACTTGCCTTCTGTAAACTTAGCTTCTCGGATAAGCTCTATGCCACTTGCTGAACTTGAGCAAGTGGTTGTAAACGGTCCATGCTCTGATTCTGCTCGTGACGAACGATTAATCAGACAGGCAATTTCTAATCTAAACGCGTTCATGGTCAGTGGGGTAAGAGCCTCGATTAGTCGACAGCTTGTCGACTCTCACGTTACAACTCAGATAGAGTTGGCCAGTCTGGAATCAATGGCTTTTCGGATTGGAATTGGAGAGCTGGAAGATGTTGAAAGGATATATGACTTCTATGACGAAGTCGTTCGTATCATGATGAGAAGAGGTCTCGGGGAATTTCTCCAACTATATGTGGATCAGGGATTTCTCGATAAAACTTTCTTGTCGCGATATCGCAGCTCTAATCAAAAGTCCTGATCTTTTGTTCTTTCGGCGTCCCACAAAGGACGCCCTTTTCACCGAGTCTGGTAACGTCTTCTTTAAGCAAAGAAGAAAAAATATTTACTCGACTCAGTCGAAAAGTCACCCTCAACAAGGAGTTTTGTTATGGCCATCGAGCCTCTGCGACACTTGTCTGTTTTTTCGCCAACCGCTTGGGGCACCCGCAAGATCGACGTGATCGGAGCGGGAGCCACCGGCTCAATCATCGTTGACCTGCTCGTCAGATTGGGCATCGAAGCTCCCATTCATGTTTGGGACTTCGACAAAGTGGAGACGCACAACCTTGCCAACCAAATCTATGGAGTGGATGACATCGGCAAGCTCAAGGTCGAAGCGCTGGCGGCTCACATCAAGCAGCAGACTGGCGTCGACATCGTTCCTCACGCCGAGAAGGTGGATGGCACTCAGCCTCTGGGACCCTTCGTGTTTCTTCTGACCGACACGATGGCATCTCGGAGAGAGATTTGGCAAAGGGGAATCAAGTACAAGGTTGGTGTGCAGCAGATGATCGAGACCCGAATGGGTACGGATGTGATGCGTGTCTACGCCATCAATCCGGTGGTTCCTTCTCACATCAAATGTTGGGAAGAGACGCTCAGCACCGACGATATCGCTGAGGTGTCTGCTTGTGGCGCATCTACCTCCGTTGGTCCCACCGCCAAAGTGCTTTCGGGCGTTGCCGCATGGTATCTCATGCGGTGGTTCGCGATCCAACAAGGAAAGCAGGACGACACCCTCGAGAACGAGCTGATTTTGGGATTGCGTCCCCCGACCATCCTCTCTCGAGTTTTCAAGTAAGGTCAGTATTTTGCCCGGCAGTCTTAGACTGCCGGTTTTTATTTTGCTTAATTTTGGGTGGTGAGAATCCTCACACTCTTTTTAACTAATTTGGGATCAAAATAAACGAATAATTTTTAATCAAAATTATGCCAAGGGGACAAGATAAAATTCACACGTTAGAAATGTATCTTAACGAAATCGGACATCAGGAAATTCTGACTTCTGAGCAGGAAAAGGAATTGGCAAAAAGAATTCAAAAGGGAGATGAAAAAGCCAGGCAGAAATTTATCGAAAGCAATTTGAGGCTCGTTGTTTATGTCGCTAAAAGATATGTGTCGGCCGGTGAAACCGAATTGTTGTTAGATTTAATCCAAGAGGGAAATCTCGGTTTATTTAGAGCAGTTGAAAAATTTGATCCTAAAAGGAATGTCAAATTTTCTACGTACGCCGTGTACTGGATTCGTCAGACAATCCAAAGAGCATTATCGCGACATCGTGCTGTCCGACTGCCGGATAATATAATGGAAGAAATTCGAAAAATGAGGAGAGTACGTCACGAGCTTTATCAGGAACTGGGAAGGCAACCCACGGAAGCAGAACTGGCGAAAGAATTAGGAACAAATGAAAAACGGTTAAGCGATTTAGAAGAAGCAAGTCAGACTGTGGTTTCATTGGATCAGCCAATAAAAGGCGGGAGCGAAGAAGACGAAACACTTTTGGGAGAGGTAATCGAAGACGTCGACGCACCGCAACCGGAATTTATGGTCAGCCAACATTTATTAAGGAACCAAATTAGAGAAGCCATTTCAAAATTACCCGCGCGCCAACAAGCCATTTTAAAAATGAGATACGGTTTGGATGACGGTATTCCTAAAACTTTAGAAGAAGTTGGTAGGGAGTTCGATGTTTCCAGAGAAAGAATTCGCCAAATTGAAGCAGAAGCTTTTGACACAATAAGAAGTCAGGAAACTGCCAAGCAACTCCAAGAAGCTTTGAGATAATTTGATAAGTGTCTTTGCGAACGAAGTCGTAGCCGACGAAGCCACCGCTTTCAAACGGGGCCCCGCCCGAGGCGGTGGCAATCTTTACGTATGTCTTACCATCCCTATTGAACGAACTTCGATGTCATTGCGAGTGAAGCGAAGCAATCTCTCAGTATATCCATCATAGTGGCCAATTGACTCTCCGCGTCATCATTGCGAGGAGCCGAAAGTATACTCCCATCCCGGCGAACGCCGGGATCCGTTAATTCGAGTAAGCTTTCTGAATTATAAAGATAAACTTCTGGGATATGGGGGGCATATCATCGATAATCCCGTCGTCATTTTCTGACAAAACAAAGGTTGCTAAAACCTTCATTTTGGGTTATGGTTTTTTCGCTGCGGCGGTCCCGCATTTATTCCGGGAGAGTTAATTTTTCCTTGAATGAATGCGGGAATCGGATGGCCGCCGCGGCTTATTTTCCCGGGTAGCTCAATTGGCAGAGCAACTGGCTGTTAACCAGTAGGTTGTCGGTTCGAGACCGACCCCGGGAGCAGACAACGTCTCGACATGGCGGAATTGGTAGACGCGATGGTTTATCAAACCATTGGCCCCAAGGCTGTGAGGGTTCGATTCCCTCTGTCGAAAGCTTCTTTTCTGGGAGGTTTCCGACAGAGGTAATGGTGGAAAAAAAGAAAATAATTGAAAAATAATTGAATCGGGCAGAGAATAATCACGATGAATTATTTTGCATTTGTTGATGAGAGTGGTGTCTTAGATGAGTCCAGCAAGGCTCAACCATACTTTGCCGTAGGTTTTTTAAGAATTGATGACACAAGCAAGATTACTGAAGAATTGATTAGTAATCACTATGACTATTTCTCATCTCAAAAACAAAAAAGAAAAGAGTTGTTATCGGATCTTAAAGTCAATCCAAAAACGTTGAACGACCAAGATTTAAATCTTCTCTTGGCATCAACAAGACACTACGAGTACAAGTTTACGAATGTAACCCCAACTACGCTAGAAAAATATAAGAAGTTGGTTGATAGCGCGTTCCAACACCCGTTACATTTCTGTGTTCTTGTAATAGATAAGACCGATCCTCTTTTCGACTCTACTATTTATAAAAACTACTGGTTGGCTTATATAAAATACACCAAATTACTTTGTCAGAATAATTGTGGTAGTAACAATAAAATAATAATGGTTGCCGATTACATGAACAGACCAAAGAATAGTGGGGTATTTTTTGAACAAGAAATAAACTCGTTGCCCGTGGTTTTAAATAGTCTAAGAGCTCATTCCGAAACATTTATGTTAATACAGGTATGCGATTTACTGCTGGGTTCCGTCCTTTTTCAGTGGAGACAGAAACATGGATATGTCAAAGGCTCCAATCGGGCTAAGGCCAAAGATGAGTTTGTGAGATATTTAGTCAATAAATTAGTTATTCCTCCTGTGAAAAAAGACAACTTTCCCTTAGCTCAAGCAATAACATGCAGAGATCCTATTTATTTCAGTGTTTGGCCTCTTAAACTAAGCAATACAAAGAGCGGGGGTGTCTAGAATGCTAGACTCCCCGCCTCAATGTGTGACTTTAGTATAACAGGTGTTAATGGTCAAGATATCCACATCACAGGTGGCCAGAGTCTAAATAGTCTTTCTAAACTTCATACCACTACGTGGCTCACTGGTGAAAACAATAGTGTAATTAGTAGGGGTAGGGTACTAAACAGGATATTTGAGATAATCAGCATTCCAAATCCGCTTATTCATCTTCATAAAAGCGGTTCGGCATTCGGATATCCCTCGAAGCTCCGAAAAATATCGCTGGAAATTGTGGTATTTTTGTATGAGGAAAGTCGCTATTCGAACCAGTGTAAAATATTGTAAAATCAGGGTGTTAATCTGATGGACATCCCCAAACCCAAATCGAAACAGCCACTTCCTGATGATGCGAAGAGAGTTTTTGAAGGAGTGATTTTTGATGTTTATCAGTGGGAACAAAAGATGTTTGATGGCTCTATTGCTGTATTTGAAAAACTGAAAAGGGCAGATACGGTTACTATTTTTCCTGTTTTGGATAACGGGAAAATTCTTCTAACAAAACAGGAACAACCTGGTAAGGAACCATTTATAGGAGCTGTAGGCGGGAGAATTGATAAAGGAGAAAAAATACTTGATGCGGCCAAAAGAGAACTTCTTGAGGAGAGCGGGTTTGAAGCTGCTGAATTTATTCTTTGGAAGTCAATACAGCCTATTAGTAAGATCGAATGGTCCGTGTATATTTTTGTTGCACGTGGCCTGAAGAAAGTGGCAAATTTAAACCCAGATTCTGGAGAGAAAATAGAACCCATGCCAGTCGATTTTGATGAATTCTTGGAAATCGCTATGCAGTCGAATTTTTATGAACAGGAAGTGTATCGTGATGTAGTTGAAGCAATGTTAAATCAGGATAAAAAAATGGAGCTTAAAAAATTTATTATGGGTAACAACTAAGACCGAATTATTGCTTTAAAGAATCCTCCTTTTTCTAAAGAAAAGAATAGAACGTAATCCTATCAAATTTGGTGTATTCAGAGGTGGGTACTAAACAGAGTATTTCAAGTAATCAGGATTCCGAATACGCTTATTCATCTTCATAAAAACGGTCCCACCCTCCGCTTGTTAGCTACGACGCGGCAGGCGGCATTCGGATATCCCTCGGAGCAGATAAAAATAAAAGTTCTCAAAGCGGGACTTTTATTTTTATCTACAGATAGGGTCGTGGCCGCGCAAAATTGTTTGTTATTTTTTTATGCTTGTTTATAATTAATGTAAACAAATTAATTATGATAGATTTTTTAGCAGGAATTGGAAATTTTCTTATAAAAACGAAAATCGCCTATGTTCTGTCAGGACTTGTATGGATATTGATAGCTATATCCATACTTTATCCAATATTTCATTCTGCATTTAAACTATCATCAAAAAAGACTCCGGAAATTGAAAAACAAAAATCATGGAAGTTTTTAAGATTCTTCGTGTATCTAATTATTTTGTTGGGGTTTGGCTACTTTTCGATGATATTTCTTTTGTTTGGCGGTCTTGTCATCTGGCTTTCCATAGTTATTCCTTTTCTGATATTGTTTTTTATCTTGATAAGGTTGCTGAAAAATCCCTGGCCAATTTATCTGAAAATCCTATTAATAATTGGCTTCATTGTAGTCTTTTATTTCATTCGATATGTCGTTTCTCTTCCGTTACGTTTTACTTAATAATTGATTTAATCCCAAGTCGATATTTAATAATCAGAATTCCAAATTCTCTTATTCATTTTCATAAACTTGGTTCGGCATTCGGATGTCCTTTGGAGCTTCGAAAAAATGCTGCTGTAATAAGTGGTATTTTTGGTTGAGAGAAGTCGGGTAATCGAATCGAAATAATATATTTATTATAATATCTGTTAAAATGGTTATATGCGTCCGTACACTCCTTACCACAAGACAGAAATTGAATCAGTGTGCTCGGTTGTATTAAGCGGTGATTTTAAGATTGGCAATGGATAAAAATAAAGTGGACAGCAGAATATGTTTAGCAGGAGGCGTGATTTTGGATCAAGAGGGAAGAGTTTTGCTTATGCACCGGAACACTCCAAAACGGATACAGTGGGAGTTGCCGGGAGGGAAGATTGAAGAAGGAGAGGAGCCGGAAGGAACGGCTCGACGGGAAATTAAAGAAGAATTAGGAATAAATGTTGAGATTGTGAAGAAAATCGGTGAAGCTAGTTTTCAGGAAGACGGGTTTATGATGGACTATCTCTGGTTCTTGGCTCGCATTGAGAGTGGGGATTTGGAACTGCGAGAAGATAAGTTTGACGACCTTCGATATTTTGCATTGGAAGATATGCGGGAGATGCAAGCAGAGCTTTCGGCGAATACTAAAAACCTGGTTAAGTTAGAATCAATCGTTTGAAAGGACTTTCTTCTGATGCGGATCAGAAGCGTTTTTTGCGTAACCGAATGTAACATTCAGCAAAAAAATCATCATTGACAATAATCTAAAAATGTGATATCATAGGGGGCTGAAAACTAGCTGAACGGTTCGGCAAGTTTTCTGAGTAGCACATTCACACCCGAAGAAAGGAAAGTTTATGTGCAACGAGAAAGATTTGTTGGCCTTTTTGGTTACGTTCCTCACCGGTTACCTGTGGCACAAGAACACTGAGGTGGCACAGAACGTACACCTTGCCATCTGGTGGATCAAAAAGTTACAGGAAAACGCTGACTTAGAAAAGGTCGGCTTTCTGCAACGGACGGTCAACCACCAGACCAACCGTCTGCGCGAGATTGCACGCAAGCAAAAACAAGACCACATGCTTTCGGCGCAATTCGATGAAGGTCTTAAACAGACAATGGTTGATCTTAACCTTGCGTGGTATCCCGAGCCTCCCAAACCTCAAAGGATTAATGAGCTGCCGCTTGTTCGCAGTTTCAAAAAGCTCGGTGATGTCCGTACTTGCGAAGTGACATTCACTCGCAAGGACGGAGAAAATCGTTGGTATGGCTACATGCAGGATGGCGGGCGAGACCAGAACGACGTGTGGTGTGAAGGGCAGGTTGCGTACCGGCAGTTCGAACGAACTGATGGTGTGGGTGGACGACACTTTGTCATTGTTCCACTCGCTGTGAGAGTTGATGTTCCGGAGTGGGAT
>Ga0074195_1005052_pt1 | contig 10237 bp, 6 predicted proteins | sample EPASupsiteHSE623_FD_64525 | JGI IMG/M metagenome (GOLD analysis project Ga0074195, IMG submission 64525) | Bioremediated contaminated groundwater from EPA Superfund site, New Mexico - Sample HSE6-23 | ecosystem: Environmental > Aquatic > Deep subsurface > Groundwater > Contaminated ... | reverse complement strand
CGATTGAATAGAACTTGTGAATATCCTTGAATGCAGATGAGGGGAACCTGCCTTTGTTTATTTTAAGGTATCTCTTGTATATTATAGCAGATGCCGATTTTTCTATAGAGAAGCGTAGTTCTCCGAATTCATTCTTCTCCGAAACAGGCTCAGGCAAAACATCCACTGAGTATCCTTCCGGTATGTTTATGACTATCTCATCTTCATATACCTTATCCCTTTGCACTTGTATATCTCTGATCCTTTCCGAATTTGAAGAAGGCAAAGGGTTGCTGAACTCACTTGTGAGATTCACCGGAAAGATTATTCTGTCGTTCATTAAGGTCACATAGTTGTTTACAGTAAACTCGGCATCAAGCTGTACAATTTTCTCTCTATTATCGTTTGAGAATGAAAAATTGTCCAGTACTATGTGAGGGACGGAGAATATGTTTTCCACTATCCTCTTTCTCTCCTGTAGCTCGGCATTTACCATCCCCGAAGTCTGATCGAAGAAAAGGTCGTGGTACTTCTGCCTTATCTTTATTTTTGCCTCCTTGCCGGCTAAGGTAACATCAGACCTGCCCTTAAGCAGGTTCTTCTCAAGAGAGGGAGTACGCAAGAGTTTTGAAGTATCTTCGAATATAACTAAGGCAAGCCTGTCGTCGGTGAATGTGCCCATATACCCTGCTGGTACTCTCTGGCTGGTAGTCTCAAGCCAGATTGTATCAGTCCCTGTCGGTACACAAAGGACTGCATGGTTGAACTGGTTTGACGGAAATCCTGCTACGATTTCCTCCTTATCCTCTCCTGCATTTATGATAGTATAATATGACTTTATTCCGGCACATTCAAGCATCGCCCGCATATATGTTACTAGTGCCTTGCAGTCGCCATAGCCAAGCTTGTCTACGGCAGAGGCAGGCTCAGGCTTCCATCCTCCTATCCCTAACTGGACACTCACATATCTTGTGTTGGATTGCAAATGCTTATAGAGTATCTCCACCTTTTCGCGGACTGTCTTCCCACTGGAGGCCAGGTCATTAAAAAACTTTTTTCTTGATGGTTCCAGAACAAGTACCCCCTTTGAAAGGTCCCTTATCCATGTACCGAATGAGTTCCATGACTCCATGGATCCTGAAGAGCTGTCAATCTCGAATCTTACAGGAGAAAGAATAACATTGGGAAGAAATTCAGTAGCAGCCGGAGACATTGTTTCGTAATTGATTGCCGGCAGATTGGTGACCTTCCACTCCACTTTCCTTTCGCCCTGCTTGTCTGCATTGACCATTCCCTCACTAAAATTCCGGCTTAGTTGCCTCACTTCTACACCTGGTGATGTTTCCAGCACAAATGAAGAGGTCTGCACAGAAGTCTCGTAGTCTACGTATGGTGTCCACCCGGGAAAGGATAGCAGACCAGTGAACCTCTTTTCGAATGAATATTCTATGGTGAAGGGGTAAATCTGATAATCCGGATCAAAATGTTTTACTCTGCTGCTTTCATAAAGTGAGTAGTCCGATATTGCGCTATAGTCCTTAAAATCTGACTTTGAGTATTTTTTTACCTCTTTACCCTGTGCATCGTACAGCGTTCCGGAGAGCTGTCTGATTTCAGAAAATTTGTCGTAATACTCATTGAATAGAGATAAGTCAAGAGCATTATGGTTTAGAATGGTAATGGCATATTTCACCTTCATGGTTGCAGTACTTGTCGACAATACCTGTAGTTCCACCACCTTCTCTCTTACCACTGCTTTGGCTCCGGATGTGAGTTTGAGGGGAATATCGTTAACACTATATTTCTGTGGAGCAGCTATGCCAAGTGATGCTGCGCACGTCAAGATTATCAGTAAACCAAGTTGTCTCATTTCTTTTCCTTTTTTCTTAGTATGACCGGTTCCGAATGCTTGGACACTATCTGGTTAAAAAAACCCTGAAGGGAACTATATTCTTTTGGAAGGAAAACGGTCTTGTTCAAATCTTTGGCATACTTAATGTTAACAGCCTCACTATTACTATTTGCCAAGAAAGTTAATGACGCACCATTCCCATCTGTCTGCATCCTTACAGACTTAGGAAGTGTCGCTACCTCGTATCCTTCTGGTAAATGTATATTTACTATCACTGTTTCATGTATCTGGTGACCAAAGTCCACGGGATATATCCTGTCATTAGTCTTGAAAGGATTCTGTGTTACATTTTCGTAAAGAAGAGGGTAGATATAAAGCTCACCCCCAATATCCTCTACCTTACCTTTAATAGAGACTTCCATCTCCTCCATTACATTCTCCTTAAGTTCTTTTATCCCCTTGATACTTGCACTCTTGATAGTCAGGCCCTCGTTTATCTTGTGTAAGCCGGTTATGTATTCGTCCTGGCTGTTATATGATGCGAATTTTTTTCTGAAATCTACCGCAGCATAGTTAGACCTTGCACACTGATATTTACCGTTAAGTTGCATCTCTTGGTCAAGGGTCAGATCATAAAATATTGTCTTGCGGGACGCCTTTACCGGTTCCAGAGAAATATACTGAGAGCCAGTTTCCTTCACTATATGTCCATGCCAGTTCAGGTCCTGAAAAGGGAGAAGGTCAAATGGAGAATACTCATCAGTAGCATCAAGCAAGAGGGTGTCACCACTAGTATAGGCAGCAACTATCACGTTGTTGAGTTTGTTTAGAACTGGAGTCTCCGGTAAGATTAAACCATTATCCCGGGTACTTGCAACCACAAGCTCGGACTTTATATTCAGCAACTTAAGCAGTTTGTACAGATTAATATTTATGTCTGCGGAATTGCCGATCTTTTTCTTGAATGGCAATGAAAGAGCATTTTCCGATGAAAATATCGAAAAATCCTTGTTCCATTTGATTGTCTTTATCTTTTCATATGCAGCTTCTATCCTATCTCTACCTTCGACTCCTGATGTCTTGATTTCCTTGGCCATGTCTGAGAGATAACCGCTGTTTACTATCACCCCGCCGAAATAATCGCTCTCCATTAGCACCTTACATACATCATCCCATGTGTTTACATAGAAATGCAGGATACCGTTTATAAAGGTGTCCCTGAGGTCGAATTCCATCTTGGTTATATAGTTTGTCCAGGAATTCATGTACGGCTCCTTCTTGAAAGCCGGAACATCTACGGCAACGTAGTGTCCATCTTCGTACGTGGCAAGCTTCTCATATCCGTATTGGTTTTTCCTGAAGTTGAACTCTGCACTGTGTTCGATGTATAGCTCGCTCCACGCCACTGGTATTTCGTCCTGAAAATACCATTCAGAAGGGAATCCTGTGTAAGAGAAAACAATGTCTATCACAGAACCCTCTCTCACATCCGGCATTGCTACCCTCATTCTATAATTTGACCCCGAAACCTTCTCGGCAAATATCGATTTACTCTGAAGTTTGGTCTCGACTATCTTCCCGTCGACCAGGTTGAAGGTGACACCCTTTATATCGGACTTTGAGGAGGTGGAGAAAACACGATTTGCCCAATTGTAGCCCTCCTTCTTCAGGATCTTGATTCTAATTATCCGCGTGAACATTATGTTTCTGGCATCGAAATATCCATAGTCGCACAATATTACTGCAGGTGCAGTAGTATCATTATGATAGGTAGTCATTTCGAGGTCCCTGATGTCAATATTGCCAAATTTGATAGGTGCCTTCTGTGCATGCACCATGCCGGTCATTACACAGAAAATTGTCAGTATTAAAAATCTTTTCATTCTATATGATTTAACAAACATGTTTCTAGCAAATTTAGTCAATATCAGTTATATATAAGCAAATATTTACAAAAATATATGCGAATCTGATTAAATGTTGCGATCTTTGGTCAGTAAAATAATAGAAATGAAATCTTCTTTACTTTCAATATTTCTTCTTTTTGTTGCTGCCTCTTCTTTTGGGCAAATCAGGTACGAAAAGGGATATTACATAGATAACGAGAATCGGAAAACAGAATGTTAATCAGAAATGACGATTGGGATAACAACTATGAACTGGTCGATAAATTATAATAGATACAGCTGTGACACATTCTCGTTCCCTATTATTGTTCCGAGAAAAGTGAAAAATATCTAATATATTTTGTGTACAGTTCCCTTGCTAATTGGCTCGAATTTTCAATGACAACAGGATTGTCTTTAAATTCAGACTCACACCATTTCCATTCAAATTCAGCGATTTTCTGATCAAACAATTTCTGATCGAATGGGACCGAATCCTTAAGCGATTTTCTGGCATCATCAAAGAATATCTCCCAACGTTTTTTGTAATAAGAGTTTATTAACCCGCTAAAATCTCTTGCAGCATAGTCAATTAATCCGTTACCCTGCTGACCCCAGGTGGTAACAAGAACTTTGGTATTCTTCTCGAAGTATGATTTTGGGGCATCTGCTGCCTCAAATTTGTGAGAAGCGGTAATCCAATTGTTTAATGAAAACTCTGGTCGGGTGGCAACTATTCTGTCGACATCATTTGCGATATCAATAAAGAGCAAAGCGTACCTATTGAACTGATCGATATCTTTGGCCTTATATGCTTCAAAAGCCTTATTCCTTATGTTATAACTTAAGTTGGCCAGAACTTGCCTGCAAACCATCACTAAATCGTACTGATAACGAGGATTGGATAGTGTCTTTTGATTGGCAAGGAGCATTTGTCCAAAAATATCGGCAAGTTTCTGATAATCATAAACCCCTCTTCTGGTATAGTTTGCATTGCCCTCGAACCTGGGTCTCATCTCTATTGTATTGCCAAGTCCAACTCCCGAAACAAGCTGATCGTAGGCAACATTCACCAAACGCCTCCATGCATCTTCTGCAATAGGATCAGCTTGACCTGCACGTGAACGGGCATATTCTGTAATCCATTCGTTGGTGTTTGCTGCTGATTTGTCCCATGCGTATTCGAATAACCACTCAAACATAAAACGATTTACCCCAAAACCTTCCAGAGTCGATCCAATACCAAGCATCTGTCTTCTGTTGTCGTCGTTTTCTGTTTCGACCAATAACTTTGCAACCTTTTTTAAAGGGGCGGCCATTTGTGTACCACCACCAAAATTCCCCAGATAGCACCAAATATAGGGAGCATTAAAAAACGCATCGGTGGTTCTCCAGATCTCTGTATTCTCGCAAAAGTAATCTAAAATCATCATTTTATCCTTTGGAACAGCCTTAATCATAGCCTCAAGGCGCGGATTTGTCCAATGCTTTCTATCATAGTAAAATGTCCAACCCATTTGAACCCAAACAGCCTCTTTATCGATTTCCGACATTCCCTTATAGATAGTTCTTGATACCGAGGCTAAGTAATCAGGGTCCCAGCTAGGTGGATCCATTTCGTTGAAAGGGTCTGTACCGTAATAGTGATCGGTGCCAAAGTACTTTGTTTGCTCTTTGATATACTCCTTCTGTATTTCTACAAAAAGTGGTTCCATCGGATTCAGAAAATATGCATTGTATTGCTCACCGGTTGTGTACGAACCCAATGATGTTAATTTTACCTTAGGGTATTTATTCTCTATGGCTTTGGGTGTATGTCCGGCAAAGGCAGGTAGTATTGGTGTCATCCCAAACGATCGCTCCTGTTGGAGAATTTTCTTTTGAAGTTCAAACTGTTGATCTATAAATGACTGGGGTAAAGGGCCTAACCACCCATCCAAATTGCCCATCCTATGCCATGGAAGATGTGCCGGACCGGTAAAAAAGGCGCGGATTTGTTCATCAGTCATCCCAAATTTCTTCCAAACTTTTTGCCAGATATACTCCTGACCGGTAATAGCTAAAGGCATGTTTATTCCGTTTAGCGCCATCCAATCGATAAGTCGCTCCCAATCATCCCATTGCCACCAAAGAGTTGTATATCCAAATGTACAATAATTTAAGAAAAACCTTTTTTCGAAACGAGCTGATTTTCGAACCTTTTGCGCTACAACCGGTAAAACTGATGGCACATCAATTGGTTCTGCTTTATACCAAGAAACTGAAGTATGACAGTAATGGTTCAAATACCAGTTGAATGCCCGGGTAAGCGACAGACTGCTGCTACCCCGCAATACTATTTTACCATTCATGCTCTCGAGCTCAAAAACCTCTTGGTTGTTTTCGGCCGGAATAGTCTCTAAAATAAAATTGTCCGATTTACCTGGAACTATCCTCTCTATTAAACCTACAACAGCAGCATTATTAATTGTATTATTGGTTTTACTAGGTGAAGAGAATAGAGTATTCGTACTGGTAATTAAAATAACCAGTACTAAATTTCTTAATAAAGCGCTTTTAACTTTCATTGTTGATTATTTTTTGTAAGCATCAGGTAAATCACATCAAAATTAGCCATTTTGGTGAATAATTAGCCACTTTAATTTAAATTTGATTAAACCCTGCCCCAAGGGTAGATACCACATTAACTCCAAAATAGTTGTAATAATTCACTAATTGTTGAAATAAGGGTGAGCAAAATGGCTTATTATAGCAATAATTGTTATTATAAATATTTATATATATATTTGAACACCTTAATATGTATATGTCATGAGCCAAATCAATGCAAAACTAGAGGAGCAGGTTATCAAAAGGATGTCTTCTGATAACCCTTGGTGGTTGTATGGATCCGTAGCCGACTATTTTACTAAAATGCCGGAGAGGCCATATATAAATCTGTTTTACCCCATGGTTGCTGATACATCTGTGAAGCGCGCAACAATATTAATGGGGCCTCGAAGAGTAGGAAAAACAGTTATGATTTTTCATACTATTGCAAGACTGATTGAAGATGGTATAAATCCTCAAAAAATAATATATCTGTCAATCGATACACCTATTTATAACAATGTATCATTGGAAGAGCTATTCAATTATGCGCTTATATCATTAAAACAAGAGGGGAATTATAACGGCTTTTTTGTGTTTTTTGACGAGATTCAATATCTGAAGAATTGGGAAATTCATCTTAAATCGTTGGTTGATAGTTATCGTAATGTAAAATTTGTTGCATCGGGATCTGCAGCAGCCGCACTTAAAATGAAAAGCAATGAAAGCGGAGCCGGCAGATTCTCCGATTTTATACTACCTCCTCTTACATTTTACGAATTTTTAAATCTGCAAAACTTACAAAAAATTATTGTTGAATCAAATGATAAAACAGTGGCTCCATACGATACAATAAACATAGGGGAGTTAAATCGCAGATTTATTGAATATATTAACTATGGAGGATATCCTGAAGTTGTCTTCTCTGAAACAATTCGCTCAAACCCGGGACAATATATCAAGAATGACATTATTGACAAGGTACTGCTCCGTGATTTGCCAAGTCTGTATGGAATTACAGATATCCAGGAACTGAACAAGTTGTTTGTGCATATTGCATTTCGTTCGGGGAATGAATTCTCCTACGAAAAATTGTCTGCCGAGGCGGGAATAAAGAAGGATATTCTTAAAAAATATCTTGAATATCTGGAAGCTGCCTTCCTAATTAAGATAGTCAATAGAATTGACCAAAATGCAAAACGAATGCAGAGGGTTACAACATTTAAGATTTATCTTACAAACCCTACTCTGCGATGTGCACTCTTCTCTCCAATTGACGATGCCGATGATTTTATCGGGAGTATGGTCGAGACGGCAATATTTGCGCAATGGATTCTTGGTGAAAAAAGTGATTTTTATTTTGCAAATTGGACTAATGGGAGGGAGAAAGGGGAGGTTGATATGGTGTGGACAGACCCGGCTACACAAAAGGCCTTTTCAATTGCCGAAATTAAATGGACAGACAGATACTATGATAATCCGGCAGAGTTGAAATCACTAAATAAATTTCTGGAGTTAAATAAAGATATCCGTAAAATAATTGTTACAACAAAGAGCAAAACAGGAACCTATAACTCCCCGAACGGAAAATTACTTTTCATCCCTGCAGCAATTTATGCTTACTGGGTTTCTGACTTCTTATATAAAAATAAGAAGACCCAGCTTATCAATCCAACGGAATTGTCAAAATAAGCAAAAAAATATGCAACATTAACATACGGCATCCGTTTAATTTATTGGTAATTTTGTATTAATATATTTTAGCATGCATGTATAATGAAAAAAATCTTAACAACAGCCTTCCTGACATTTTGTGTCTTCTTTGCATCTGCCCAAAGCGAGACTGTACAACCAAAAGTTGATGAACGCACGGAATTATTGGGTATAATCTTCAGAATTGCTGGTGCGAAGGAGTATATAAATAATAATATTCCGTCCTATGCTAAGGAGATTGATGAATACTTTGCTCCATTTAAATGTCATGATGCCATCAAGTTTGTACAGAAAGTGAGAGTTGAACATGGTGTCTCATATGATGCAGTCATGTCATTGGCAGTAGCATTGGAGATATCTGACTCTGTAAGGCTGTGCAAAAATCTCTCTCCAATAAGTATAGACAAGCGTTGGGGTATGGATAATGTGAATGAATTTGTCACCTTACTTAACAAGTTCTATTTCGGGACAAGATTTAAAGAATTCTTCTCTGACCATTCTACATTATATAAAATAGCTGAGTCAAGGTTCACAGGGATTATTAAGAATGTGGATTTTGATTGGTTTGAAAAGTTTTACGGTAAAAAAGCAAAAGGTAATTTCAATCTTATCTTGAGCATTCCCAACGGAGGAGGTAATTACGGCCCTAAAGTCATATTAAATGACGGAACGGAGCACCTATATGCTATCATGGGGAGTTGCCTTGCAGATAGTTCCGGCCAGCCATCATATTCAAAAAGAGTTGCTGAGACTGTTATACATGAGTTTAACCATTCATTTTGCAATCCTCTGATAGCGGCTAATTTTATAGCCATGGAGCCTGCTTCTGCAAGAATATATGGGACTGTCAAGGAGATATTGTCATCCCAGGCGTATGAAAGCCCCAGGACTATGGAGTATGAGAATTTGGTGAGAGCCTGTGTGATAATGTATTATCAAAGAAACGGGGTCGATGAAGATCTTTTGAAACGCCAAGTCGCTGGAGAGTTAGCAAATGGTTTTATCTGGATTGATAAACTTGTTGACCTATTAGGTGTATATGAAAAAAACAGAGATAAATATCCGACTTTAAGTGACTTTATGCCAGAGATTGTAAAGCTTGAAAGTTCCATCTCTCCAACGAAAATCCTAAAGGAAATAGAGGCGAACTCTCCTAAAATAGTATCAATTAGTATTCAGGACAAATCAAAAGAAGTTGATCCAAATATTACTGAGATTACGCTTACATTTGACAGGCCCATGTTGTTTAAAAATGGAGTTAGTTACGGTCAGCAAGGGGAAAAAGGTTTTCCTGAGTTTTCAGACAAAAAAGCAAAATGGAATGAGCAGACTAAAAAACAATGGACATTTTATATAACACTGGAGCCTGATAAGGATTATTCTATGAGTTTTCCGTCTCAATTTTTCTATGATGTAAATTACTACCCTTTGGATAAGACCTACTATCTTGATTTCAAGACCAGAAAACTGTAAATATTATATATGAAAAAAGTCGTTACAATCGTTTTTGCCGTGTTGTATTTTGGGAATATTTTTGCCCAGACAGTGGTAAACAAGTCCAACATGGAGACGGAAGTCGTTATCTCTAAATATATGGCAGACAGCCTGGTGGTGATTGCCGGGAGGGTGGAAAAGCAGGTGATCCCCACCCGGTACATGGAGCAGACATTCATATGCAAGACAGATACACTCAAAGGATGGGAGGGTATTGAGGTCTCTTTGTATAACTATAAGGTTCACGGTACTGATATCATAGCCAAGGTTTATCTGGCAGATGCTGATTCCAGAAAGATTGCTTCATGGATAATAACTACCTGCGTGAGCCTTACCGGAAAACTCAGCAAAACAAACAGCGACAAGCTGATCAAGGATATCCGGTTTGCCTCAGGTGGACAATTTCCGGTTTTAGGAATGGTATATGAGGATATGTATGGAACCGGGCAGAAGTGCTACCTGTTCAAGGATGGGGTCACTGTATATCTGGCAGACGTGAATATCAAGGAACTTTCAGATATAAACGACAGCACAATCATTAGAGTAGGTAAGTATGCTAGGATAATAAGCACTACCCGTGAGGAGTATATAAGCATGTTTGGTGAGGCTGACCTTGAGGGGAAAAAATGGCTGAAGGTAGTCAGAGAAGAATACAAGAAGGCTCTTCTGTCGGACCGCAACAACCTTATTCTTTCCAAAGCAAAAAATCTTCTTGAATTTTAAA
>Ga0074195_1004417_pt1 | contig 10237 bp, 9 predicted proteins | sample EPASupsiteHSE623_FD_64525 | JGI IMG/M metagenome (GOLD analysis project Ga0074195, IMG submission 64525) | Bioremediated contaminated groundwater from EPA Superfund site, New Mexico - Sample HSE6-23 | ecosystem: Environmental > Aquatic > Deep subsurface > Groundwater > Contaminated ... | reverse complement strand
ACGGAATGCGGAACCTGTACCGAGGCGTGCCCCGCAAATGCGCTTGAGATATCCGGCCGCGAAATGGGTACAGACGAAATTATGAAGGCCATTGAAAGAGAGAGTTTCGTTTTTGACCAGTCCGACGGAGGAGTTACGTTTTGCGGAGGAGAACCCCTTTTGCACAGAAAGCTGTTGCTTGAACTGCTCGACAAATGCGGCAAACGGGGCATTCACCGGGCCGTAGACACCTCACTCTATGCCACTGAAGCCATCGTAAGGGAGGTCGCCTCAAACTGCGAGCTCATACTTGCAGACATAAAGCTGATGGACCCTGTTCTCCATAAAAAATATACCGGAGAGAGCAATGAGCTCATATTATCCAACATACGGATGCTTGCAGCAGAGGGGTTTGAATTTATCCCCCGTATTCCGCTTATTGAGGGGATAAATGCCGACGAAAAGAACATCAAAGCCACCGCCATATTTCTCTCCTCCCTGCCCGGGCATAAAAAACGCACCGTCGAACTCCTTCCATATCACGACATTGCCACAGGAAAGCACACCCGGCTGGGTACAATATACAACCCCGGCAACATACCAATGGCCCGCCCAACCTACCAGACAATTGAGAGGTGTGTGGAGATATTCAACGAGAAAGGTATCGTGGCTATTGTAAAATAGGGAACTGGACATCCTATATTTTCGTATCTCCAGTTCACGAATTTATATCTGCCAAAATATAACCCCAATTTTACACATCGGTTTTTTCATATCTTTGCAATCAAAATACAACTGATTAAAACAGATACCGGAAAATGATAGAGAATGCAATAACAACGCGGGCAACGGCACTCTTCGGGGTGGTTGACGGAATATACCAAATGCTGGTCGACTGGGGGGTCTCTTCGGTAGTAGCCGGCTGGCTCGACGAAATCATAAGCATGACGCTTCTTTTTTTACTCGCATACGGAGTCGATCTCATTTCGAGATTCATACTTCACCGGGTAATGGGGCATGTGTCAAAATTCACGACCGCTATCTGGGACGACATTTTTGTAGAATTCAAGGTCTTCAAATTTCTTGCTCATATTTTCCCCGGCATAGTATTCTATCTGTGTGCTCCAATAGCCCTCAAGTCACTATTTTGGGTAACAATTTTTGAGAAGGGTGCCCTCATATATATAGTCTATGCAATCATCCGCGCAATTCATGCAGCAACTAAAGCGATGACCAAAATATATTCGCAATCCGAAGATTATTCCAACAAGCCAATCCAGATAATCTTCCAGATAGTGGCCGTAATTGCCTACTTTGTAGGAGCTGTCTCTCTGTTAAGTATTCTTTTAAACACCTCTTTCACAGCTCTTTTTGCAGGGTTGGGCGCATCAATGGCAATTCTGATTCTGGTTTTCAAGGACACAATCCTCGGATTCGTGGCAGGTTGGCAACTCTCTTCAAATGACATGCTTCGTCAGGGCGACTGGATAACTGTTCCCAAATACGGAGCCGACGGCAATGTGGAAGAGGTGAGCCTCTACTCTGTCAAGGTCCGCAACTTCGACAACACCATAACTACAGTTCCCCCATATGCACTTGTGAGCGAATCGTTCCAGAACTGGCGCGGAATGCAGGAGTCCGGCGGACGGCGGATCAAGCGCTCTATAATACTAGACATGACCAGCATAGGCTTCTGTACTCCTGAAATGTTAGAACGCTTCCGTAAAATCAAGTACCTTAAAGAGTACATAGAAGAGACCGAAAAAGAGATTCAGAAGTTCAACAGCGAAAACGAAACCGACAACACCATTCTGGTGAACGGCCGCCGCCAGACAAACATCGGGGTGTTCCGCGCATACATACAGACCTACCTGGAACACCATCCGGAAGTCAACCACGAAATGACCTGCATGGTCCGCCAACTGCAACCCACAGAAAAGGGCATCGCCCTTGAACTCTACTTCTTTACCCTCGTAAAGGATTGGGTCTACTACGAGAATGTACAGTCCGACATCTTCGACCACGTAATGGCCATAGTTGAACAGTTCGACCTGCGGGTGTTTCAGTACCGGGGTATCTAGCTCGTGGCGCGATATGTGGTATTTTGTTATAAATAACCACATTAGCCAAAATGGTTATTTGAAGCACTTTGTGTATATAATTGACAGTGTGATAAATACCACTTATCGTGCCACGAGCCGTTTCGCAAACTCCTCGGCGTACCTCAAGAATCCAAGGTCGGTCATGTGAACGCCGTCAACGGTGCCCTCACCGTCACAACCGGCGAGCTTTGCTCCGGGAATGAAGTAGACATTGCGGAACTTCTCTTTTTTAAGCTTCTGATAGACAGTTCGCCACTCGATGTTCTCTTCGCTGAGTTCGGCAGCAGTTTTCTGATCGAACTTCAAAGTTGGGAAGATGGGGTTCTCCACCATATAGATTTTAACTCCAGGTTTTGCATCAAGAATTATGCGGATGAAATTATACGCGCTGTCCCTTACAATCTGCGCATTTGTATTTGGAAGACAATCCAGAACGATTGTCTGGGCACTTACCTTACAGATAGCCTCGGCCATAGATTTGTCCATCCGTCCGTTACCGGAGAACCCCAGGTTTATGGTCTCCCTCTGCAACATCCTCCCCAGGATAGCTGTGTAGGCCATACCCGGACGCGATGCACAACCTCCCTGAGTAATGCTGGTTCCATAAAACAGAATGGCGCCCCCGTCGTCACTCTTCAACAAAACCCTCTCCTGAGGCATCCCAATATTTGCCAGAGAATCCACCCCAAAAGAGAGACTCTCGGTACCATCATAAAGCGGAAGATAAGCAATATACTCCCGTTGTTTAGCAGTCATATTCTTGATAACGACTGCATTGTTCTCCTTGTCTGTGGGCCTTGCGGTACCTACAAAATACCACTTTCCATTTTCCAGCGCATAGAGGTCGACACCCTTTATGCCGGTTGCAGCCATGTGGTTCATAGACATATTTGTCATGACCGTCCAACGGACAGCAATAGAGGTACTGTTAGAAGAGAACCTCACGGCAAGGCCGGCAGAGTTCTTAGCAAGGCTCCAGAGCTCCTTTCGGAAACCGTCCTTGCCACTCAAAGGCAACCTGCTGTAATACGACTCGGTAACATCAAAACCCTTTCCCAGAAGCATAAGCTCCCTGGCATCGGTATATTTCATTTTACCAGTACTCTGCCCACTGACAGCATTACAAAAGCACATCGCAAAAAGGGGCAAAAGAATCAGTAGATAGCTTTTTTTCATTTCTTCTTTCTGTTTAAAAATATAATCAATACAGATATGGCAATAATAATTCCTACAATGTACCCGATCATTGGATCCAGACTCAACCCGCCGGCTTTGTATGGGGCAATAAAGAAATACGACACACAAATCATAGTGAGGAACGTTGCCGGAACAGACAATATCCAGTGTGGTTTTTTAACTGTAACCGCATAGGCAGCAGCTGTCCACAAAACTATTGTCGCAAGCACCTGATTTATTATCCCAACGTATTTCCAAATTGTAGAGAAGTCCAGATTACATAACAAATAAGCAACAACAAACATAGGAACAGCCAGTATTAATCTGTTTTTTATCGGTTTTTGCTGATATTTGAATGCATCAGCCAGAAGCAGCCTCAGACCCCTGAAGGCAGTGTCGCCGGATGTAATCGGGCACACAACAACTCCAAGAATTGCAATAATTGCCCCTGCACGACCCAACCACGAGTTGCAGATTTCGTTCACAATAATTGCAGGAGTCTTGCCACCATCGGCAGCGATGTTAAGACCATCGGCCCCGCCAAAATAGGAGATTGCCGCAGTGGCCCATATAAGAGCTACAATACCCTCAGCAATCATGGCCCCGTAAAATGAGGGGCGGCCATACTTCTCGTCAGTCATACATCTGGCCATCATTGGCGACTGAGTTGCGTGGAAGCCGGAGATTGCTCCACATGAGATCACAACGAACATCATTGGGAAAAGCACATTAACACCCGGGTTGGAATGCATGTTTCTGAAAGAGTCCAGAGAGAGTTCAGTCATTGTAATGGTTCCGTTGAAAACCTTGAATATCAATGCCCCTCCTATAGCAACCGCCATAAACAAAAGGATACCTCCAAAAAGCGGATATATTCTGCCAATGATCTTGTCTATCGGCAACAACGTAGCGAGGATATAATAAACAAAGATTATGTAAAGCCAATACATCATCTTCATTCCCGTAAGGACAGCCATAAGATTTGCAGGCCCGTTTACAAATGCCACACCCACTGCCATCAGCAGAAAAGCGGTGATTATAACCATTGCCTTCTTTATATTACTCCCCAGATACTTACCAACCATGTCCGGCAGGCTCTTGCCGTCATTTCTTATAGAGAGCATTCCGGAGAAGTAGTCATGCGAAGCACCCATGAAAATGCAACCCACCACAATCCATATATATGCCATCGGACCGTATGCCGCACCCATTATTGCACCAAAGATAGGCCCAAGTCCCGCAATGTTCAGGAACTGGATAATGAATATCCTCCAGGGTTTCAGTTCTACATAATCCACACCGTCGGCAAGTCTTTTTACAGGAGTCGGTATTGCCGATGAGGCGCCAAAAAACTTCTCAACAAATTTTCCATAGGTAAAGTAAGCCCCAATAAGAAGCAGAACAGCTACAACAAAAGTTATCATATTATTTAAGTTAAGTTTCTACTGTAACACCCACTCAATATTCACCCCCCGTCGCTCCATCCCCCTGAACCAGGTCATCTGACGCTTTGCAAACTGATGTATAGCAACTGCAAGCTGCCTCTCCATCTGCTCGTATGTAAGCCTGCCCAATATAAACAGAGTTACAAATTTATACTCCAGTCCGTAATAAATCAAGTCTTCCGGCGAAATTCCCGAGTCAAGTAACCTTTGTACCTCCTCAATCATGCCCCCCTCCAGTCTCTCTCTGAGACGTTTGTCTATTCTAGCGATCCGCTCCTCCCTGCTCACAGAAATTCCTATAAATTTCGTATTTATGGGATCTGTCTGCACATATTCAACCGGAGAATTCTGTCGGTAAATCTCAATCTCCAGAGCCCTTATCACCCTCTTTTTACTATCAATGTCAGATTTATTGTGCATCTTCTTCATCCCCTCCAACCTGGCCGACAGCTCCTCCATCGACAGCTTCTCCAATTCTGCCCTTAGCTCCGGGTTCTCAGGTACCTCCGCTAAAGAGTATCCCCTTGTTACGGCATCGATATAGAGGCCCGTACCACCGCACAAGATAGGCAGTCTGCCCCTCGACCTGATGTCGTTGTAAACCCGTTCAAAATCCTTCTGAAACTGGAAGAGATTGTACTTCTCCCCCGCATCGGCAATGTCTATCAGATGATAAGGTACCTGAACACCGTTCACTGTGTACTCCGACAGATCCTTACCCGTGCCAATATCCATCCCGCGGTAAACCTGCCTCGAGTCGGCAGAGATAATCTCTCCACCTGTCTCAAGTGCCAATCTAACAGCATATTTAGTCTTTCCCGAGGCCGTCGGCCCCAATATACAGATCAAATCGTGGTTCATTCCACAAATTTACACTATTTTTGCACTCCCATGCCAAAAGCAAAAAGTAAAATAGAGATTAAAAACAAGAAGGCCTCTTTCGAATACGAATTCATAGAGAGCTTCACTGCCGGTATAGTTTTATCTGGAACAGAGATAAAGTCGATACGTGCAGGAAAAGCCTCTATTGCAGATGCTTACTGTTATTTTGCCAACAGGGAGCTATATGTGAAAAACATGCATATTGCCGACTACTGGTGGGGTTCCTTCAATCAGCACGACCCTAAAAGGGACCGCAAGCTGCTTCTTTCAAAACGCGAACTGAACCGGCTCCACAGAGGATCCCGCGAAAAAGGGCTCACAATTGTAGCCACCCGACTCTTTATTGCCGAAAATGGCTTTGCAAAGCTGAACATATCCCTTGCCAAAGGGAAGCGCGAGTACGACAAGCGTCACACAATAAAGGAGAACGATCTCAGACGAGAGAGCGACCGGGCCTAACTGCGCCGCACTTTCTGGTAACTGCTTAATTATTAGCACACAACAAAACCAAAAGTACTCTCTGCCAAAGTCTTTAGCAGTTATCAGACAATCAGATAACAGAAAAAACTTCCTTGAAGTTTTTCATATTTAGCTATCACACACGGGATTATAAAAATATACCAAAGAGATTTTTATGAAAAAATTTTTATATACGCCTATATATGTGGAACTTACAAAAAACTTCAAGGAAGTTTTTGCCCACATGGTTAAGTGCCACATTATCTGTAGGTAAACAGATATTTTCGATTAATTTTGTTTCTGAAAAATTTTTATTTTTTGTTTTGACACTTTGGCACAGTTTGATGTCTTGTGCAGGGATCCTTGTACGATCTGTTGAAGTTTTCCACGTACTTTATTGCCAGTTAAAATAAGATATTGCTGTTTATCAGCTGTTTATAAAATTATTTTCTCGGAATTTTGATCGATTATATTTTACATGTGCCTTATAATGAACAACATGCTAAAACAACTGGCAGATTGAAAATTTGTATTGAGGAGGATTCAAAGAGCTCAAGAAGGTATGTGTCGGCAAGATTTGCCTCCACATGGTTTTATAATCAGCTGCAGATTAGGTGTTTACTAATTACTCTGGCAGAGGGGGTAGCACTTGCATGATTTGCAAACACTTACGAAATAGTCTGAAAACCAGACAAATACACAACTAGCAGACTATCTAATAATTGCTAACGGCTTTAGCAGAGTAATTTGCTAATATTATTTTAGATTACTTTTTTTGTCCAACACCCTGCTTTGTTGCCTTAACATCCGGCTCGATCATGGCCGGCTTTCCTTTTAGAACGCTGTAAACGACCAGTACCGCTCCCCCCAGTATGAAAGGTATGCTAAGGATCTGACCCATGTTCAGTGTCATTCCCTGCTCAAATGCAACCTGAGGCTCCTTTACAAATTCGATGAAGAAACGGGCAGAGAAGAGGCCTATCAAAAAGATGCCGAACAGGGTTCCTCTTTTAAGTCTTGGAAGGAACTTGTAATACATAATCATAAGGATAACAAAAACAAGCAGATAGGAGAGAGATTCGTACAGCTGCGTAGGGTGTTTGGCAACCGTTTCACCTCTTAGTGTGAAGATGAAGCCCCATGGCAAGTCAGTAGGGTTGCCGTAAATTTCGGAATTCATGAGGTTGCCCAGCCTTATGAGGGCACCGGCAAGAGCTGTCGGAATACCAATCCTGTCCATCAGCCACCAGAAGTCGAAGTTGTACTTTTTGCCGTACTTCTTAACGTACCACCAAATCCCTATCAGAATGGCAATGGCTCCACCGTGGCTGGCGAGACCGCCGCGCCAAGTCATCAAGATTTCAAGCGGATGGGCAAGGTAGTACTCAGGCTCGTAAAAGAAACAATGGCCAATTCTCGCACCAATCACTGCCGACCCCAGCAGTGTGTAAAGCAACACATCCAGAATATCTGTCGGAAGCTTCTCCCTTTTGAAGAACCAAAGGAAAATGTAAAAGCCGATTATGAATCCCGACACGAATAGAATGCCGTAATATCTTATGTGGATTGGTCCCAAAGAAAAAAGTTCAGGTGACGGGCCCCAGGTTATGGACAGAAGATTGTTCATAGATTATCTTTTTAAACGTGTGAAAACACTTAATGGTAATGCTTTTTCAAATTTATCCAGCAACACAAGCTCTCCGTATGTCAGCTCAAAGTTCTTTTTGTCCGATCCGTCTCCCTTTTTTGCCGTTCCGTTGAGTCTGAATGCTGTCTTTATAAGAGTATCGGCCAACACAGCAGAGTAGCCGTTTGAGTAGAGATTCAGCACAACATAGCTGTCTTTGGGAGCAAGTATAGACGCGACCTCTCTCAAGAGTTCAAACAACAGCTCGTCCAGTTTCCACCTCTCACCGTCAGGCCCGTGCCCGTAAGCCGGTGGGTCAAGTATGATTCCCTGATAAATGTTGCCTCTGCGGGCCTCCCTTTTAACGAACTTAAGAGCATCCTCTATAACCCAACGGATATTGTCAAGCTTGCTTATCTCCATATTGACCCTTGCCCAGTTGACCACCTGCTTAACAGAGTCCAGATGCGTAACGTCGCCTCCACCGCAATTAGCTGCGAGACTTGCGGCGCCGGTGTATGCAAAAAGGTTCAGGATTTTTGGTTTCGACCCGGAATTGGCGTTTCCTATCTCCCTTGTCTTGGCGTAGATATAGTCCCAGTTGGGTGCTTGCTCGGGAAATACCCCCACATGTTTGAAGGCAGTAAGACCGAGGCGCAACTTGAATGAAAACTCTGCACGGTTATATGCGATCAACCATTGTTCATCCATCTTCTTGAGCATGTGCCATGTACCCGAATCCTCCTTGCCCGAGCTTCCGAAACCGGCGCCGGTGGTAAACCGTGTGTGCGCCATGCTCATCCACTCCTTTGTAGACAACGTCCTGCCCCACAATGCTTTTGGTTCCGGTCTTATAAGATAATACCCTCCAAAGCGTTCGAGTTTTTCAAAATCACCCGAATCTATCAATTCGTAATCGTTCCATTTAACAGGGTACTCCAGCAACATATCTATTAATTCTTAATCTATACCATTTATATCGGGCCGAAGTTAGTAATTTTAATCAGATTATTTCTAAATTTGCCTCGACAAAATAGTACCAACTTAACACTTTTCCTTATGCAAAAGATTGATAATTACGATTTCTCCGGCAAAAGAGCAATTGTCCGTGTAGACTTTAATGTTCCACTGAATGAGTCATTTCAGATTACTGACGACACCCGTATCCGTGCAGCTATTCCAACACTTAAAAAGGTTCTTGCAGGTGGCGGTTCGCTTATTATAATGTCGCACCTTGGCAGGCCAAAGGGTCCAACCGGTAAATACTCACTCAAACATATTATCCCTGCAATCGAAGAGAAGCTTGGTACAAAAATCAAGTTTGCCCCTGACTGTATGGGCGAAGAGGCTGCTGAACTCTCTAAAACCCTTAAACCGGGTGAGGTACTGCTTCTTGAAAACCTTCGCTTCTATGCTGAGGAGGAGGGAAAACCTCGCGACCTGGCTGAGGATGCTTCTGACGAGGTTAAGAAAGCCGCTAAGGCCGACATGAAAGAGAAACAGAAAGATTTTACTAAAAAACTGGCATCTTATGCCGATTGTTACATAAATGATGCTTTTGGCACCGCTCACAGGGCACATGCCTCTACTGCGCTTATTGCCAAATACTTCCCTGACGATAAAATGTTCGGTTATGTTATGGAGGGCGAGATAGTTGCTATTGACAAGGTTCTTAAGACTCCTGCTCATCCTGTAACTGCTATTCTTGGTGGTGCCAAGATCTCTACCAAGATCGCCATTATCGAGAAGTTGTTCGATGTTGTTGACAATATGATTATTGCAGGTGGCATGGTTTACACCTTCGTTAAGGCTCAGGGTGGCAAAATCGGTAGTTCCCTTTGTGAGGAAGACCAGATGCCTCTTGCTTTGTCAATTATTGAAAAGGCTAAGGCTAAAAACGTTAAAATATATTTCTCCGGTGAGGTTGTAATTGCCGATGCTTTCAGTAATGATGCCAACACCAAGGTTTGTCTGGATTCTGAGATTCCTGACGGCTGGATGGGTATGGATGCTGCTCCTTCTACTCTTAATGAGTGGGAGGGTGTTCTGAGGGCTTCTAAGACTATTCTGTGGAACGGGCCTGTTGGTGTGTTTGAGATGGAGAAGTTTGCTGTTGGTACCAAGAGGATCGCGACTATGCTTGCTGATGTTACTCAGCATGGTGTGTTCACGCTTGTTGGTGGTGGAGACTCTGTTGCTGCTGTTACGCAGATGGGTTTTGCCGATAAGGTTAGCTATGTGTCTACTGGTGGTGGGGCGATGCTGGAATATCTTGAGGGCATCGAGTTGCCGGGGATCAAGGCTATTCGTGAGTAACCCTCATTTGCATTTCTTTTTGTTTGTTGTGTAATTGCCCTCGTGGGCCGTGCACTGCAATTACCCGCTTCGCGTTCATTTCGCTAAAAAACAAAGGTGTCGACCGAGAGTATGCTAATGCAAATTAGATACCGGTCGACACTCTCGTTTTTTAAACGCTCCATTCACTAAGCGGGTGCCCAATTGCTAATTGCAATGCCCACGAGGACAATTACACAATCAAAATTTTTTATGCAAATGAGTAATCTATA
>Ga0074195_1005049_pt1 | contig 10240 bp, 9 predicted proteins | sample EPASupsiteHSE623_FD_64525 | JGI IMG/M metagenome (GOLD analysis project Ga0074195, IMG submission 64525) | Bioremediated contaminated groundwater from EPA Superfund site, New Mexico - Sample HSE6-23 | ecosystem: Environmental > Aquatic > Deep subsurface > Groundwater > Contaminated ... | reverse complement strand
TGACAAAAGGCCTTCCTTTTGCAGTGGAGACTTACACATACAAGGCGAAATATGAAAGGGACCCTTTCATATCCGTTCTTGAACTGCAGAGAGACAAGCAGGCGCACATTGACATTGAGAGTGCATCTTACTTTGGAATGCTGAAAGGAAAGAACGGCAAACTTGCTCTTTTGAAGGACGCGAGCGGAATGGGATTTGTGTTCTTTGAAGGAGAAAAAATAAAGAACGGAGTTCTTCTTAAAGTGGAAGCCGATTCGGTTATATTCAAACTGGATGAATACGGGGTTGTGCGCAACAAAGTCATACGGTTGAATAAAAATATAGTTAAAAAGAGCAAAAAGTGAGGTTATAAATGTTAAGAAAAATGTTTCTTTTAACCGCAGTGCTGTTTGCAGTTGTGAGTATCTCCGCATTAGGGCTTCTTAATGACATAGAGATCAGCACAGTGACGGGAAAAACCGAAGTGAAGCTTTCGCTTGATAAAGTGGCGAACTTCACGGATTTCTCAATAACCGCTCCTGATGTTGTGGTGTTTGACCTTATCGCAATAGACAACGGACTTCCGGGCGGATATTATACAGTACAGAACGGCTCGGGCGTAAAATCAATAGAAATAGTAAAGGATTTTGAAACCAATTTCCTCAGAGTCATGGTTGAAATAGATGATAAATATACATACACAAAGGAATACAGAGGAAACGACATAGTCATCACGATAGACAACAGCTCAAGGTCTGACATCCAGACATGGAAAGCGTCTCTCAACACTCCGACATCCAAAGAGACCTCAGGATCAATAACAGAGACAAAGAGCGAATATCTCATCACTCTTGATGTGGAGAATGCCGATGTTGTGACTCTTCTCAGAGGAATCGCCGAGTACGTGGGAGTAAATCTTGTCATGTCCAATCAGGTTGCAGGAAAAGTGACTGTACACGTGAAAGAAGTTCCTTGGAAGGATTTGTTTGACATGGTCACAAGACTTGCAGGATTGACATACGATGAGTATCCAAACATGATCAGAGTCGGCACATTTGCCGAGTTTTCAAAGGAGCAGACTGCAATGCAGGATGCGCTTCCTCTTGACATTAAGGTTTACAAACTCGAATTTGCAAAACCGTCAGTGATACAGGCGGCATTGAGGCCTGTTTTGTCAAAGAGAGGAATCATAACAATAGATGACAGGACAAACTCAATAGTTGTAAAAGACATACTTGACGTGCATAACAGAATTCAGAAGATAATTGAAGATCTCGACAGAAAGAACATTCAGGTTGAAATAGTCGTAAAAGTGGTTGAAATATACAAGACTGATTCTAAGAGCCTTGGAATAGCCTGGTCACTTGAAAATGTCGGCTACGGACAGGTCGTTGGCGGAGTCAATCTTAATCAGACAGCATCATCAGGCGGAACAGTGAGCATAGGGACATTAAGGGATTTCGCGCAGATAAATGCAACCCTTGACGCTCTTGAAGTGCTCGGAAAATCAAAGACAGTATCCAATCCGAGAATCACGGCAACCAATAATACAGTCGCCGAAATACTCGGAGGTAAAGAATTCTTTGTGACATCTACGGGAACAGACGGACAGATAACGAGTGAAAAGTACACTGTCGGAACAATTCTCAGCGTAGTTCCTCACGTGAATTCGACAAAGGATATCACACTTGAAATCGAAGCAGAGCTTTCAACTGTTGCCAGCGAAGCCACAGGCCCGACAATCAACATTACACAGGCAAAGACAGTTCAAATGGTAGTTGACGGAGAGACAGTTGTGATGGGAGGATTCATTCTGACTGAGGAGACACGCACAGAAAGCGGATTCCCGCTTCTTCGCGCGATACCGATAATCGGACATCTGTTCAAAAAAGATGTTTCGAGAAGCGATCAGAAGGAAGTTCTCATATTCATTACTCCGCACATCATTAAAGACATAGAGTAGTAATTCATTGTACCTCAAAAAGGGGCCCTGAAAAGGGCCCCTTTTTTTATTCCTTAAAGCAATAAAAAATTCTAAATCAGAGATTCCACTGTTTCAGTAAAATTATTGAGTTCGAATGGCTTCTGCATGTATGAAATATTCGGTCTGCTTATTAGCTGTTTCAGACGGGGATTTTGTGAAGAGAGAGCAGTCAAAATAAGATACTTTTTTTCAGGAAACATTTCAACAACCTCTCCGGCGTCCCTGTTTCCGATGAGATAGTCGGATATTATAAGATTGAATGAAGATACGTCAAAATCCCTGACAATTTCATCCATGCTGTTTTTCACTGAAACTTCGTATTTGTCAGACAAAATCATTTCCATTAATTCGCAGATTTCAATATTATCTTCAATTATAAGGATTTTCTTTTTTTTCGCCATGCAAATATAATATAATCATTTGAATTTGTTGTCAATACTGTAGCTTTAATTTCCCTGTTGACTTAAAAAGCTCTCTGCTTTATGCTTACAAAAGAAAGGAGGAATCATGAATTCTGAAATCAAAGCCAGAGGCGTTAATTTTCTTTACGCCAAAGAGTATATAATAAGCAAGTATGGCGCGGAATTTTTCAACAAACTAAAATCTCAAATGACGAAAGAGGCTTCAATTGTGTGGTCTGGCCCGATTTTGAGCCTTTCAAGCTATCAGTTTGAGCATTTCAAGCAGATGGTCTATGCTCTCTGCAAAGAACTTAAATCGGATGAAGTTGAATCAACCGCAGAGCTTTACGCTTACATAGCAGACAGGAGTTTGAATAATCTTTATAAAGTGTTTTTTCGCCTGTCACAGCCGTCTTTTGTCCTGAAAAACTATCCGAAGCTTTGGGACAGGTTTTTCACAAGCGGCGAGGTCACTGTTCCTTCAGCTGATAAGAATACTGCTCAGATTAAATTCAAACTTCCGGAAATGTTTTTGGACTGGCTTCCGGGAGCTTGCTACGGATTCTCCAAAAAAGCTGTCGAGATGGCAGGAGGCAAGAATTTGAAGATGAATGAAGTGTCAAAAAAAATGCTTGATGACGGCGAATACGAAATAATGTACAATCTGGAATGGGTTTAAGAAGAAGAGTACAAAGAAGCAGTGAACCGTGAGCAGTGTATCCGTTTTAAGATGTGTTGACACAATCCAAATGATAGTTATAATATGTTAAAATGAAAATAAGAAGCATCATAAAGTTGATTGAAAAAGACGGATGGTATTTAGTTGCGACAAAAGGAAGTCACAGACAATATAAACATCCAATAAAAGTGGGCAGAGTAACAATTGCCGGTCATCCAAATGACGACATTGCTCCCGGCACTCTAAATAGTGTTTTAAAGCAAGCGAAATTAAAGGAGGATAAATAGAATGCACCGATTTTTAATAGTTATAGAAAAAGCAAATGGGAATTATTCTGCATATTCTCCAGATCTGCCGGGATGCATTGCTACAGGCACAACAAGAAAAAAGGCCGAGAAGAATATGCATGAGGCGATTGAAATGCATTTACAGGGCATAAGAGAAGATGGTCTGTCAATTCCGCAGTCAACTGCCATAGCCGAATATGTCGCTGTAAAGTAGAATAATTGCAGCTCATTTCTCCATTATAAAAGATATTAAATAAAATGGTGCGTTTTGAAACCACCGTCCCTGAATAATTGAAACCCTCCTTTTATGTTTTTATCAATTATCATTCTTGACAACATAACAAATTGATTATAAAATAAGAGAATATATATTATAGGTTGAAAAAAAAAAGGTTGAAAAGAAATGATGGAATATTTGAAAGAGAATGATGGAGGTATGATGAGAAAAGTCATCTTTATTTTAATGATTATCTGTTCTGGTGCTTTTATTCATGCGGAGGTTAATAAACCGTTTGAAGAGACAGATATGCTTTTGCGGCAAGAGGAAACGCAGAGATACTATCAACCTGATTGGGCAACAGAGAGTTTGAATATCAGAGGAGTTAAGAGATTTCCATATTTTAATGATTTTCAATGTGTTTATGTTATTGATACTTTAGCATATATATGCGCAGCTGCAAGACTGGGTATCTTAAATATAAAAGATGAGACAAATCCTCAACTTGTAGGATATATTGATTTGAGTTGGAATGCACAATCATTATTTGTTAGAGACACAATTGCATATGTTGCAGAAGGATATGCCGGACTGAGTTTGTATAATGTATCAGATCCTGCAAATCCGAGGAAAGCAGGTTTCTTTGATGTCAGTTATAATGAAGTGAGCGGAGTATATGTATCAGATGATTACGCCTATATTACGGATTATTATGATGGATTGCAAATTATTGATGTATCGGATCCCAATAATCCGTTTCTTGTGGGTGAGTACAATACATCCGGTCAGGCGTATGAAGTCTATGTTGTGGATACAATGGCTTATATATCAGATGGCACAGCAGGTCTTGTCATAATTAATGTGGCAGACAAATCAAATCCGATACTTGTCGGAAGTTTCAACACAAATGGAACTACAAAATGGACTGTTGTCGAGGGTAATTATGCATATCTTGCTGATAATACTTACGGATTACGTATTCTTGATATCTCCAATCCGACAGCTCCTGTAGAAATAGGTCATTATGATACATCTGAGGAAGCTATAAATATATCTAAGAATGGAATATATCTTTACGTTGCGGATGATTTTACCGTACACATTTTCGATGTTACAAACCCTGCTTTACCAAAAAATGTTGGTACGTGTGCTTCACTTTCTTTCCCTAACATGGTTTTTAGTCTTGGAGATTATACATACTCTTGTTCTGGTAATCGCGGATTTAAAATATGTAATACACATGTTCCTGATAGTAATATATTCACGGGGTATTATCTGCCACCGCAATTTGCGCTAAATGTTACTATTAGTGGCAATTATGCGTATGTTTCATTTGACGGAGGATTAGATAATGGGATAGACATTTTTGACATATCAGATCTATCTCAAACAGAACTACCAAGAACATCGTTTTTCTCACCTGACGGCTATCCACAGGATATAGCTATTGATGGCAATTATGCTTATGTTGCTTCAGGATATAATGGATTTCAAACAATGGATGTTTCAAATCCATTAAATCCGGTTGAAACAGGTCAGCGTGATACTCCTGATAATGCTAGGGGGATTGTTGTAAAAGGAAACTATGCATATGTTGCGGCAAATGAAGCCGGGTTACGAATATTCGATATTTCTAATCCATCAGTTCCTATAGAGGTGTGTTCATTATATATACTAAATTATGCCAGAGATATCGATGTTCAAGGAGATTATGCGTATATAAGTTGTTACGCTTATGGTACAAGGATTATAGATATATCTGATCCGCTAAATCCATTCCAGGTTGGATGGTGCACTAATTTGGGGGGTGTAGAAAGGGTTTTTGTTTCAGGAAATTATGAATACCTTGCATCAAGTTTTGGGCTTATGATTGTAGATATATCAGAACCTTTAAATCCCTATGAACTCGGATATTGTGATGTCTCTATTTTAAATACCTATGTTGTCGGGAATTATGCTTATGCGGCATGCTACGATGGTGTTAGAATTGTGAATGTATCTGATCCTAAAACTCCCACAGTATGCGCGTATTATTTGACAGATTATGAATGTACTGGAATTAGTGTTAAAGACACTCTTATTTTTGTTGCTAATCAGGAGAGTGGTTTTCTGATTTTGGATTGTGAACTTGATACCATAATGCCATCAACATTCAATTTGATATCACCAATAGGAAATACAAACATTAACACGCCAACCTTTTTATGGCATGGCGCGACAGACAGTAATTTGAAAGAGTACAGAATCTATCTTGATGATAGTTTAATAGTTACAATTGCAGATACTACATATATTTCCGGTACTGCACTTGCTGATGGCGAACATTACTGGTACGCAATGGCCGTGGATTCAATGGGAAATTCTACAAGATCAATGGAAGTCGATACATTTATAATTGATGCAACCAAACCAAGTATACCGCTACTTGCTTTACCGTTGAATAGATCTGTTTCCTCAACAGGAGTGTTTGTTTGGCATAGCTCAACAGACAGTTACTCCGGAGTGAAAGAATATAACCTCTGGTTTGACGAAGACTCATTATTTGCATCTCCCGAGAGCATCGTGACTATTGATACAACATATACAGCAGTTCTTTTCGATTATACATATTATTGGAAAGTAAGAGCTATAGACAATTTTGATAATATAGGCAATTGGTCATTGAGATGGTCTTTTGATTTTTCACCTGCAGGGATTTCTGACAAGTTGATTTTAAGTACAAAAGAAGAAAGTCGAACATCTATGACAGTATCAATGAATGAAATTCAATACACCACTACCAGTTTGGAGAATCAATTTATCATATATGATGTCTGCGGAAAAATTATATATAAGTCCAGCAAAGAAGAGTACGGAAGACACTTGTTTAAATATAACAAAATAACTTCAGGAATATATTTTGTGAGATTTAAAGATGGAATGACTGAAATAAACAGAAAAATAGCTATAATACAATAGGGTAATTAATATTTTTAAATAAATATGGTAAAACAATTGACTTTTTTATAAAAAATAGTAAAATCTTTCAAAGTAATTGTTAAAAGGGATGAAGTTTTATAAATTGGAGGAAAAATGAAAAGTAATTTCAATCGAATTTCAATAGTTTTAATATTATGCATTTTTATAAATGTATTTCCTTCTACGAAGATGACAGTAGAGGAATTTAAGAATCAGATAGCTTCTATAAAAAGCAATCCGTATAAAACTTTCGAGTGTGAAATTGAGATAGAGGATGGTGGCAAAGTTATTGGAACCACCAAATTGTATCAGAAAGACAAACAAAGCAGAATAGAGATTAAAGGGAATAAAACAGTCGGAATAGAGGATATGGTAATTGTTCAAGATACAAACGGAACATACACTAAGTCAGGAAAAGAGAAGTGGGTCAAAGGAACTGCAATGCAGGGAATGAGCTATAAACAAACTGATGCAAAGACCATGGCAGAGGGATTTATTGAAAAAAACGGGTTTGAAGTCTTGGATTACTCAAATAATGTGGCTACAATTAAATATAATGAAGAGATGATGGGCGGAGTCACCGGTGTCAAAGTCGGAATAAATATGAAGAACGGGGACATGATATTTCAGGAAATGGATATGAACGAAGGTTCGTCAAAGGTAATATTCCAATATGGTGAAATGAATGGTAAGAGATATATGAAAGAGATGAAAATCAGCACCCAAACGAAATACGGAAATAAAGAGATGGTGATTAGATATAAGAATGTGAAGATAGATAAAGGAATTAACAACAAACTGTTTAAAGTTGAGGACTAATATGAAGTGCTTTGATTTATCAATAAATCACCGTTTCGGATTAATATTGATTATGCTTTTGTGTTTTACAATATCTTTATCCGCTTCAGAGGGCGGGTATGCAATGACAGGGCTGGGTAAATCAATCACGGGTAGTGTTAGCGGGAATATGGTGTCAATGTATTGGGATGGTGTTATGAGTATGAAGAGTAATGTGAGTTTGCTTCATGAAATGGATGGATTGCAGGCGGGAATTGGATTTGAATTAAGTCAATATGTCGGATTAAACAGTATATTAGCGATAGGAAAGGGGATAAATGCTTACAACAGACACTTTGGAACAGGATTGATGATAAACAGAATAGATGTGCAGGGATTGGCATTTATGACAATAGATGACACAATGAATGGACTTGGATATAGTGGATTTGTCAGGTCAGGAGAGACAAAGTTTTCAATAACAGAGGTTAATATTTGCTTTTCCGGTGCAGAAAGAAAACTTGGGTATGGAATCAACGGGAAAATAAGCTATGGAGATGCGGAGCGCAAGACATTCATGAGCTACGGTGGAGATATAGGAGCGAGATACATTGTAAAAGAAAATATGGGAAAGAGCATTGATAGTTTAGGGATAGTGATAAGCATAAAAGATATAGTTGGGAATAGAATATTTTGGAGTGACGGAGAGAGGGAGAAAAGCAGCATGCTACTTGATGTAAGTGCCGGATGTATGATAAATGTAGAATTGGGCATATTAAAAGAGTTTTCAAAAAGGATAAAAATGGAAATAGGATTAGGTATGGAAGATTTTGTTATTAGCAGTGTTCTGCCAAAAGCAGGAATGACAATTGAGCTTATATCGACAGACAAAGGCAGTTTTGAGAAACAAAAATTAATGGGAATAATTGGATATGATGGCAGAAGATTAAGAGGTGGAGTGAAACTTCAATTGGGAGAGCTAATAATAGGATTTACAAGCGGATATTCTTTTGGTTCATTGGAGAGTCTTATCAGTGAAAATATCAATATTGAAATCATAAAGTCCTTCTAAGAACTAAGTGAAAAATAAAGAAATAGGAGTTAAATTCTATGAAAGTAAAAGATAAAGAGCAATCATTAAAAATATACAGACAGAGTAAGAATAGGAGATATCTTCAATTGTCGACTTTTGTACTAATTTTTACTTTAGTAATGTTTTTTCAAAGCGGATGTTCATTGTTTGGATATTTCAAAATAGAAAGATATCTTGGAACTAACAGCATCTGTTGGGAAGATAATGACCATATACTGATTTATGCAAGCATAGCACAGTATCATGATATTGTAACTGTAGGTGGCTCAGATAGAATGTATGATTGGGTTGGTGGAGAGATATGGAGAATAACAGCAAGTACTGGAGAAAAGGAGTTGTTGTTTAGAAGCAAGGATGGCTATCATATTGATAATGCAAGAATGTATATAGTAAATGGAAATGTGTACATAAGCGGCGGTAGCACAGCAAAAGTGAGAGAAGATTTTAGCGGATGGGATAACATAGGAGATTTTAGATTTCCGAGTATATCAACTAATGAGCGGTATATAGTAGCCGATGACAATAATGAATATAGTACTGTAAGGAAATACGATATTATAAACAACACATCGGAAGAGCTTTATGTAAATGATGTATTGATTGAATGGCTTGATTATGATTTTGAGCGTAATTATCTATTAATCAACAGTAATAAGTTTGTGGACTTGAATACAGGGGAGGAAAGAATAGTAATTAAATATCTTGATAGAATAGAAAATTACATAGTAATGAAGGATCCATATAGAGGTAAAATTGAAGGTGATTATATTACTGCTGATTTATATTTGGAGGATTCCATTACCAATGAAGCCCAATTTTATAAAGTAGTAATAAATCAGAATGATTTAGATGATAAGAAATTATTACATAACATATCCGGATACAAAAGTCCATTGGGGAACTATTATGCTACACCCGGAGCAATATTGGATACCTTAGGAAATATAATAAATACATTTGAATTTTCTGAAGACGAATTATAAAAATTGAAATGGAGATAACAATGAAGAGATTTTGTCTATTTGTAAGTGCGCTTTTAAGCATTTTGGTATTAGAAGCTGAACCATATCGTCCTTATCCTGTTATTACGGTGCATGGTTATGCAACTGACTTGACAAATAAAAGTGACTGGGGAATAATAATATTTAGCGACACAGCTTCAAAGAATGTTTCCAATTTCACAACTCCATCACCAGTACCGGCAAAAATTGATGAAATTAAGGGTGATTATTATATTTCCCGCAATGAAGGAAAAAGGATTGAATACAACAAGCTTGCATACAAAATAACTGAGTTGAATAGAAATGTATTGGATTATTGGCACGATCAATCACAAAATCCTGATGCTATTTATTGGATTAAGAACGACATAGGTTTATACAATCAAATACCATTGACTAATAATCTTTTAGATGGATATATTAATGAACAAGGGGAAAGAGTTTACGATCGTCCGATCAATTGTTTCCTTGAGACAATGGAATTTGATTTTCCACCTAATGGCAGTAGCAATCAAGAGAGCGTTGACGAAATTAAACCCCTGGTACCTCAAATAGGAAGAGGCATTGAATTACTATGTAAACTAAAAGAAACCTTGATAAATTATTATACTGAAGGAAAAGCTGTCTATCAAAAAAGACAAATGACCGGAAGTTCGGATTGGTATGCTTATGATGTTTATATCCAATATCCGGGCCAGAATCCAAGAGCTTTGATAGAATCTGATTTAAAAGGAGATGCAAAAGTAATTTTTATAGCACATAGTTTTGGAGGAGTCAATCTAAGACAGATGTTGCTTGATATTAACTCAAGAGGAGAAATATATCTTTATTCTCACATAGAAAGAATTATTACTGTAGATACAC
>Ga0074195_1005048_pt1 | contig 10244 bp, 9 predicted proteins | sample EPASupsiteHSE623_FD_64525 | JGI IMG/M metagenome (GOLD analysis project Ga0074195, IMG submission 64525) | Bioremediated contaminated groundwater from EPA Superfund site, New Mexico - Sample HSE6-23 | ecosystem: Environmental > Aquatic > Deep subsurface > Groundwater > Contaminated ... | reverse complement strand
AGTTATGAAAAAATAATTTATTGGAATAATTTTTAAAAAAAAGCGGCTCAATATTTTAAAACCAGAGAAGTCAAATACACAAAGCTATTGACAGACCCCGAAATCGGCGCGGTAAAATTAAACGAATCTAAAGAAATGCGCTTCTTGCCACAGTCTTTGGCATAGTTTTGCCACCCATTTACTCGAAGGCGGAACTGATATACGATATATCTAGGCCCTTTTGGGACACGTGCGGTTAGAAACTACCCAGATCTACACCAAAGTCGCCAAAAATAATTTGCAAAAAATCAAGAGTCCTCCAGACTAATTTTTTTATTTATGAATAACATCAGAAATTTCTGTATCATTGCCCACATCGATCATGGAAAATCCACTTTGTCGGATCGGCTTTTGGAAGTGACGGGGACGGTGGAAAAGCGGAAAATGAAAGAACAATTGCTTGATCAAATGGATTTGGAAAGAGAACGGGGGATTACGATTAAGATGCAACCGGTCCGCATGGATTATTGCCCATCAATTGCAGATTCAAAATGTGAATATATTTTGAATCTGATTGATACTCCTGGACATGTAGACTTTGGTTATGAAGTTTCAAGGTCTCTTGCGGCGGTGGAAGGGGCGGTTCTCTTGGTTGACGCGACCAAAGGGGTGCAAGCGCAAACCTTGGCCAATCTCTACCAAGCCATTGAAAATGATTTGGAAATCATTCCGGTTGTCAACAAAATTGATCTTCCTAACGCTGATGCTCCTAAAACCAAACGGGAAATTATTCAAGTTCTTGGATGTAAGGAAAAGGATATTTTAGAAGTTTCCGGAAAAACCGGACAAGGCGTGGAAAAACTTTTGGAGAGAATTGTGGCGGACATTCCTGCTCCGAAAGGAGACGTGGAGAAACCGCTTCGCGCTTTGATTTTTGATTCCAAATATGACACTTTCAAAGGCGTTCTGGCTTATGTTCGAATCATTGACGGAGAAATTCGCTCGGAAGAAAAAATTCAAATGATTGCCGGAAAAATGGAAAGCGATGTGATTGAAGTCGGGCATTTCAAACCCTTCCTTCAAAAATCACAAAAGTTGACGGCCGGAGAAATCGGATATGTTGCCACTGGTCTAAAAAGCGTGGAACACTGCCGCGTGGGAGACACGATAACGCTGTCGCGAATTTTCAAGTCCGAAATCCAAACTCCGAAACAAATTAAAAAATTTGATGTGGAACCCTTACCGGGATACAAAGAAGTGCGGCCGATGGTTTATGCCAGTTTTTATCCGATTGAGGGCGATGATTATAATTTCATGCGAGACGCTCTTGATAAACTCAAACTCAATGATGCGGCTTTCACTTTTGATCCGGAATCAAATTTGGCGTTGGGCCGCGGTTTCAGGTGCGGGTTTTTGGGACTTCTTCATCTTGAAATCATTCAGTCCCGTCTGGAGAGAGAATTTGAAATTAGTCCCACCATCACCACTCCCAGCGTTGTTTATGAAGTGCAAATGAAAGGAAAAGAAGAAAAGACAAAAATATATTCTCCCTCCGAGCTGCCTGATCCATCAGGCATTGAAGCGATTTTTGAACCGTATGTGAAACTGGAAATTGTTTCACCGTCCGGTTATCTGGGAGCAATTATGGAGGTGATGCAAAATACTCGCGCCCAATATCTGGACACGAAATATCTTGATGCGGAGCGAATGATTGTTTTTTTTGACTGTCCGCTCACGGATGTCATCACCAATTTGCATGATGATTTGAAGAGCGCGTCGTCAGGATATGCTTCTATGAATTATGAAGTGAAAGACTATCGCCCCAATGAGCTGGTGAAATTGGACATCTTGGTGGCGGAAGAGCGGGTGGACGCTTTTTCTCGAATAGTTCCGAAAGACAAGGCGTATGCGGAAGGGAAGCGGGTGGTTGAAAAACTCAAAGAGTCGATTCCGCGGCAAAATTTTCAGATCGCTATTCAAGCGGCGATTTCGGGAAAAATAATCGCCCGGGAAACGATCAGCGCTTTTCGAAAAGATGTTATTGCCAAACTGTATGGAGGAGATGTGACGCGAAAAAGAAAACTTTTGGAAAAGCAGAAAAAAGGCAAGAAAAAAATGAAAAACATCGGCCGAGTCAGCATTCCTTCGGAAGTTTTTCTCTCGGTTTTGAAAAAGTAGCCGTTCTTCTCAAAATATGTTAAAATACGCGCAGGGAAAAAGATTGGCATAGCCATAATTGATTGGTAATTAGTAAGGAATTTTATGAGTATTCAAAAAAGAAACAAAAGGATGAAGAAAATTTGGACAGTGATTTCTTTGCTGGCGGTTTTGGCGATGATCGCGTTTACTATTGCTCCGCTTCTTACTTTGTAATAAAAAAATGGAAGAGAGAAGAACAAAAAATTCTCCCTCATGGCTTCTTAGGATAATATTTTTTTTGGGAGTAATCTCTTTTGTTTTCGTGGCGCTGGTTATGTCTAAAGAAAGATACAAAAAGAAACAAGTCGACGAAGAAATAGATAAGCTCAAAAAGGAGGCGATGCAGATTGAAAAAGAAAACAACGATCTTCAGGCCAAATTGGCGTATCTTGAAAGTCGGGATTATCAGGAAAAAGAAGCCAAGGACAAATTAAATTTGCAAAGCCCGGATGAAAATGTTGTTGTTGTAAAGCCGAATGTGGCTGGAGAAGAAGATACAAGAGAACCCGAAAAAGACAAAAATGCCGAAGTGTTGGTTCGAAAATCAAATCTCGAAAAATGGTGGAACTATTTTTTTGCTTATTACTGAAAAATGTTATGACAAAAGACACTGTGCCTAAAGTTAAATTAAAGACAGTTGCCTATTCCACGTTTTTCGTGGCGCTTTTTTTTGTCTTGGGAGTGGGCATTTTGGCATATTTTTTCGAAGTGGAAAATTCTGTCGTTAGGATGACGACGCGCGTTGTTCCATATCCGGCGATGAGAATTGGGACCGATTTCATTTCTATTTCCGAAGTGGAAGACGGAGTCGGTTCTATCAGGAATTTTTATGAAAACCAGGATTTTTCCCAGTTGGGAATGCGAGTGGATTTTTCTACGCCAGATGGAAAAAGAAGATTGAAAATCAAGGAAAAACAGTTTTTGAACAAGCTAGTGGAAAATCATTTGATCGAAAAGGAATGTTCGAAACGAAACATTGTTTTCACTAAGGCGATGATTAGCCAGGAGGTGGAGAGAAAGATGAATGAATATGGGAGTGCTACTGAATTAGAAAAAAACTTGTTGAAACTTTACGGTTGGGATATTGCCGATTTCAAAGAGAAAATAGTGAGGCCGGATATGTATAAGCAAAAATTAGAGGAAAACCTGAAAGAAAGCGACAGCTCTTATGGCGAGGCGAAGGCGAAAATTCAAAAAGCCAAAGACGAGTTGGAGAAGGGAAAAGATTTTTCTCAAGTTGCCAAAGAGTTTTCCGAGGGCGATAGTGCTAAAAACGGCGGGGAACTAGGTTGGTTTTACCAAGGAGAAATGCTGCCGGAAATTTCTGCGGCGGTTTCTGCTCTCCGGGCGGGGGAAACTACTCCTATCATTGAAAGTTCCTTAGGATACCACATTGTCAGAGTTGAAGATATTCAAAGTGAAAATGAAAATGGAGAAAAAAGATTTCTGGTCCGACAAGTGTTTTTGCGGGCCAAGACGTTGGCGGATTGGCTTGAGGAAGAGATCGGAAAAGAATCGACGCAGATTTTTTTGCCGGGATACGTATGGAATAAGGAGTCGGGACAGGTGGAATTTGAAGACGAGGAACTGCGAAAGTTTGAAGAAGAGTCAAACAACAATTCAGATGATATTTCAATTTTGTTTTAAATTAATTAAAGCAGGATTACCCAGAAAAAATCTGTGTTCTTCTGCGGATAAAAAAATGTCAAAGCCAAAGGTAAATGAAGAACTTTGCATTGGATGCGGAACTTGCGCGGAAATTTGCAAAGGAGTTTTTGAAGTAAAAGATGATGGCAAATCTCATGTGATTGCCGAAGATTGCGGAGATTGTAATTGCGAAGAAGCGGTTTCTTCTTGTCCAACCAGCGCTATTTCCATAGAATAAGCGGCGAAATTTATTGTATTATTTCTTAAAATCGTCTATCTGTGAAAAAGATCAACCGCGTTTTTTTGAGAAATTGGACAAAAACTCGGTTGGTTGTTTTTGGGGAATTTTTAAAAAATAATAAACATAAATGATCAGAGAAATTGGCATGTGTTTTTTTACATGCTGATTACTCTCAGTTTTTTACATATGGAGGATATAAAAAATCAAAACGAGATTCTTTTGCAAGAAAAAAATTATCAGAGCGAAAAAATCGATTCAGCTTCAGATAAGCGGCATTATAGTAAGAAATTTGTGGTGGCGATTTTACTCTTGGCCATTGTTTTTTCTTCGCTCACTGGATCCGTTTTCGGGTTTATCGCCGGGACCGTGGGGCAAGAAGTGACAGGAAAGTTTTTCAAAAATTTGCCGAAAGGTTTCGATTCGCCTGTTTCTTCGGAAGTGACTAAACAGCAAATCATTCAGGAAGATTCGGCCGTGGTTGATGTGGTTCAAAAGTCCACGCCGGCAGTGGTGAGCATCATCATCACGCGGGATGTTTCTCGTATGAGAAACATGAATCCATTCGGCCTTCCTTGGTTTTTTGATCCCTTTGGTTCTTCCGGTTCGCAGGATTCACAAGGAGAAAACGACACTCAAACCCAGCAAATTGGCGGAGGAACGGGATTCCTCATCACCCAAGACGGAATGATCATAACGAACAAGCACGTGGTGTCGGAAACAAATGTTGACTATACCGTGATCACCAATGACGGACAAGAATACAAAGCAACGGTTTTGGCAGTTGATCCGATCAACGATTTGGCGGTGATAAAAATTGAAGGAAGTAATTTCCCCACTTTGTCTTTTGGTGAATCCGATTCGTTGCAGATCGGGCAAACGGTAATCGCTATTGGGAACTCTTTGGGCGAGTTTTCTAATACAGTTAGCCGCGGCATCATCTCGGGGCTGCGAAGAAACGTAACGGCCGGAGGATCGTTTGGAGCCTCGGAACGTTTGACTAACATAATTCAAACTGATGCCGCCATCAATCCGGGAAATTCGGGCGGGCCGCTTTTGGACATCAATGGTCAGGTTATCGGGATAAACGTTGCGATGGCTCAAGGGGCGCAAAACATTGGCTTCGCTATTCCTTCTTCCCAAATCAAACGAGTCGTGGATCAAGTGAAATCGACCGGGAGGATTTCTGCTCCTTACTTGGGAGTGCGTTACATTGCAGTTGATGCCGCTCTTCAGCGAGAAAACAATCTTCCTTTTTCTTATGGCGCTTTGGTAGCCAGAGGAGAAAAGGTGACTGATTTTGCAGTTATTCCAGGCGGCCCGGCAGACAAAGCGGGAATTGTGGAAAATGATATAATTTTGGAAATCAACGGAGAAAAAATTGATCAAAAAAATGCGTTGGGGGATTTAGTAACCAAATATAATGTTGGCGAAGAAATAACTTTGAAAGTCTGGCACAAAGGAGAAACCAATGATGTTAAGGTGAAGCTGGAAGAGCGGAAGTAGTCTTTACCAATTACCAATTACTAAAAGAGCTTCATGGATTTAAACAAACTTACAACCAAATCGCAAGAGGCGCTGAGAAATGCTCAGGAGCTGAGCATTAGCAAAAGCCATCAACAAGTGGACGTGATTCACTTGCTTTTGGCTTTGGCCGGACAAGAAAATTCCACAGTGCCAGTGATTCTTCGAAAAATGGAAGTGGCTATTGATGAATTGAAACTTCAATTGGGGAGCGAGTTGGAAAAATATCCGAAAATAGCTGCCAAAAATGTTGGGCAAATTTTCATCACGCCTGATTTGATCGCGGTTTTGGGCAGCGCTGAAGAAGAGGCCAAAAAAATAGGAGACGAATTTGTTTCTACCGAACACTTGCTTTTAGCGCTTCTAACCGTTCAAAGCATTGCCAAAGATATTTTGGAAAAAAACAAAATAACTTATGACGGAGTGTTGCAAATCATGTCTCAAGTTCGGGGAACGCAAAGAGTTGATTCTCCTGACCCGGAAAGCAAGTTTCAGGCGTTGGAAAAATATACTATCAACCTTACCAATTTAGCCAAGGAAAAGAAGCTGGATCCGGTTATCGGACGGGATAATGAAATTAGAAGGGTGATGCAAGTGCTCAGCCGACGCACCAAAAACAATCCGGTTCTCATTGGAGAAGCGGGAACGGGAAAAACGGCCATTGTGGAGGGCTTGGCGCAACGGATTGCCGATGGCGATGTGCCGGAAACAATCAAAGATAAGATTTTGTTATCTCTCGACCTGGGTTCTCTCCTGGCGGGAACAAAATTTCGCGGTGAATTTGAAGAAAGACTGAAAGCCATTGTCAATGAAGTTGATCGAGGAGCGGGGAAATATATTCTTTTTATCGATGAACTGCATACGTTGGTTGGCGCCGGAGCGATTGAAGGGGCGTTGGATGCATCGAATATGTTGAAACCGGCCTTGGCGCGCGGGCGAATCAAAATGATCGGCGCTACTACTACGAAAGAGTATCAAAAATATATAGAAAAAGATGCCGCTTTTGAGCGAAGGTTTCAGCCGATTATGGTGGCGGAACCGACTATTGAAGACACCATTGCTATTCTTCGGGGACTCAAGGAAAAGTACGAAGTCCATCATGGGGTGAAAATCACTGACGCGGCCATATTGGAAGCAGTGAATCTTTCTGATCGCTACATTACAGATCGTTTCTTGCCGGATAAGGCGGTGGATCTCATTGACGAAGCGACAAGCGCTCTTCGGATGGAGATTGATTCTATGCCGGCGGAAATTGACAATGCCCAAAGAACAATTCGGCGGATGGAAATTGAGAAAAAAGCCTTGGAAAAAGAGAAGGATCCGGAATCAAGAAAGAAAATTCGGGAACTGAACAAAAGGTTGTCTGAAATCAAAGAAGATTCTGACAAGCTGCTTTTGCAATGGAAAGCGGAGAAAGATCTCATCACCAACATCCGAAAACATTTTGCTCAAATAGAACAATTGCGTTCGGAAGCGGAAATTGCCGAGCGGCGAATGGAATTGGACAAAGTCGCAGAAATTCGGTACGGAAAAATTCCGGAACTCGAGAAAAAAATCAAAGCGGAAAAAAAGAAACTGGACAACATTCAAAGTGAGAATCCGATTCTCAAAGAAGAAGTGACTGAAGAAGACATTGCCAAAGTAGTTTCTCGTTGGACAGGCATTCAGGTGTCGAGAATTTTGGAAGATGAAACCCAAAAGCTGGTGCGAATGGAAGAATCTCTTTCCAAACGAGTGGTTGGCCAAAAAGAAGCGATCTTGGCTGTTTCCAATGCTATCAGGCGGTCTCGCGCCGGCATGGGAGAACCGGAGCGGCCGATTGGTTCTTTTATGTTTTTGGGTCCGACCGGGGTGGGAAAAACGGAACTGGCGAAAGCTTTGGCGGAATTTTTGTTTAACGATGAGTCGGCCATGATTCGGGTGGACATGAGTGAATATATGGAAGCTCATTCGGTGTCAAAAATAATCGGATCACCTCCTGGATATGTTGGATATGACGAGGGCGGCCAGCTGACTGAGCGGGTCAGAAGACGGCCCTATGCGGTGGTTCTTTTTGACGAAGTGGAAAAAGCCCATCCGCAGGTTTTCAATGTGATGCTCCAAATTTTGGATGAAGGACATCTCACGGATGCGAAAGGACGGAAAGTCAATTTCAAAAACACTGTCATCATCATGACATCCAACATTGGTTCGGATATCATTTACCGCAGTGATTTGGGCTTTCAAGAAGAAGGCGAGCGGGGGACAATCATTGAAGAAAATATGCGGGAAAAAGTTTTGTCAGCGCTTCGAGATCAATTCAAACCGGAATTTTTGAATCGCTTGGATGAGATTATCATTTTCCATCCGATCAGTAAAGAGATGCTTAAACTCATCTTGGAACTGCAACTCAAGAAAATTCAAGAAAGATTGGGAGAGAAAAATATCAAATTGAAACTGACGCCCAAGGCTAAGGAATATCTCAGTCGAAAAGGTTTTGATCCAACCTATGGGGCGAGACCTTTGAAACGAGTGATTCAAAGTGAAATTTTGGATGAATTGGCGTTGCTTCTTATTGAGAAAAAAATCAATGAAGGAGCCCGGGTGGCCGTTAGCGAGGAAAAAAATAAGATTGTGTTTGAATATTAAAATTTTTTCATGTTTCTAAAACTGCGACCGTTTTTGTATAGTCTCTTCTTTCTTTTCAATTTGGAATTGATTATTTTTCGATCGGAATGGGTGTTTTTTGTGGGAATTCTCGCTCTTCTATCAGCTCTTCTTGAAGGCAAAAGAGTTGGCAAACAATGGAAATTTGCTATTTTCCCCTTTTTCTTTTCTTTGTCCTCGATAATTTTGCTTTATCTCATAACGCTTGAATTTGAACAGCAAATTTTTATTTTACTGGCTTCCTTCATGTATTATCTTGCGGTTTTTGGCGCTTATCGACTGGGGCTTTATGAAAAAGACGAGACTGCCAGGGGAATGATGATGGCGGTGGCGGTGGCTAGCATTTTTTTTATGTATGCCGGGCTTTATGGTTTGTATCTGAATTTTTTGGTGCCACTTTTTGTTTTGATGATTGCTTATTTTATCACCACTTTTCTCATTAGTTATCAGTATTTTTCAATCATCCGGAAAGATGATCCGAAAAAGGTCTTGATTTATAGTTTTCTTTTGGCTTTCTCTATGATGGAAATCATTTGGACCATGAATTTTTGGCCTTTTGGGTATTTGACGACTGGCGTTATTGCCCTTATACTCTACTATGTACTTTGGGATATCATTCAAAGTCATTTTTTGGACAAGTTGAGCAAAAAAAAGATAGTGGCCAATATGGTTTTTTTCTCGATGATGATTGGCTTTGTGCTCATAACGTCCAAGTGGATACCTATTATATAAATTTCTAATTATGTATAAAAAGATATTTTTTGTCGTCTTGATTATCATTGTTTCAGCTTTTAGCGGAATTTTGGCCAACCGGTATCTTTTTCCGCGGCTTTTGTCGACCAAGTTTTTTTCCAAGTATGATTTTTTGAAAAAGCCTTCGCAAGAAGTGACTGTCATCAACAAAACAGAGCAAGTTTTTGTCAAAGAAGAATCCTCAGTGACGAAACTGGCCAATTCGATTTCTCCTTCGATGGTGAACATCACTTCGGTCATGAATAGCGCGACCAAAAGTGAAGGAATCAAAACAACCCTAAACGGAGCTTACAAAAACGGCACGGGAATGATTGTCACTAGCGACGGAATCATCATGACCTATTTATCTTCCGTTTTTCCGGAGAACGCGGCTTACAAGATAACGGCGCACGATGGCAATGTGTATGATGCTGAACTGTGGGCGGTGGATGCGTATAGCAATTTAGTATTTTTGAAAGTTAATGCCAGCAATTTGCCGGTGGTGTCTTTCAAAAATTCCGATGAGCTGAGTCCCGGGGAAAAAATAATCGCTATCGGCAACAACGGCGAGCGTTATCAAAACCAATTTTCCAGCGGACTTCTCAGCAGTTTCAACGCGGATTTCAATCTTTCCGGAAAGACATTGGGATTTTCTGAAAAGTTGCAGGGTGTTTTTGAAATGGACATCTCAAATGCGGAAAAATATGTGGGCGGTCCGGCCATTGATTTTTCCGGCCAGTCCATCGGGGTGGTCGGGAAAGTGGAAAAAGATAATGAGGAAGCGTATTTTGTTATTCCGGCGAATAAAGTGAAAGTGGTGATGGATCGTTCTCTCAAAAAGGAAACGGCGGAGACTCCGGTCTTTGGCGCTTATTATCTTCCGGTGACAAAGACTTTGGCGCTGGCCAATTCTCTTGGAACTGAAAAGGGAGCGCTGATTTATTCTCCGTCGGGACAACGAGGGCTTTCTGTCATTGCGGGAACGCCGGCGGATCAGGCGAATCTTTTGGTGGGGGATATTATTGTTCGGGTAAACGATGATGAAATAACTTTGGAAAATTCTCTTTCTGATTTGATTTACCGCTACAAGAAAGGGGCGGAGATTGAATTGATAATCCTTCGAGTGGGAACTGAACTGAAAGTGAAAGTTCAGTTGTAATAAATTCAGTTGCTTGATTTTTGTCTGTCATAAATTAGTAGTAATGTCATAGTAGCGTTTAGTAGAAATGTCATACCTGTTAAGATATGAGGTTAAGTATTAACCCCATACCATGGAACA
>Ga0074195_1005046_pt1 | contig 10248 bp, 9 predicted proteins | sample EPASupsiteHSE623_FD_64525 | JGI IMG/M metagenome (GOLD analysis project Ga0074195, IMG submission 64525) | Bioremediated contaminated groundwater from EPA Superfund site, New Mexico - Sample HSE6-23 | ecosystem: Environmental > Aquatic > Deep subsurface > Groundwater > Contaminated ... | reverse complement strand
AAAAAAAGGGCCTGCCCTTTTTTTTGATCAATTTTAATTAATTATATATGTGATGGTTATAAAACTAGTAAAAAAAATCAACCATTTACAATTATTTTTTTTTGACAGAATTATAATAATTGACATCATCCTGCCGTTATACAATAAATTAAACATGCCTATGAAGCATAACTACACTCTACTTTACATACTTGACACACCGGAAAACACAGACGAACTATATAGTTTTGCTGATATTTCAACAGGTGAAAAGGTTTCGGGTATGGAAGGCGAAGATCCTTCTCAGGAAACAATCAGAAGGATACTTGAATACGCCGGTTAAAAAATGATTGTAAAAGAAAACGGTCTGCAAAATTGCAGACCGTTTTTCTTTAATCCAGATTATTGTTAAGATATGGATTTGTGTCTCTGATATTCATCTCCTTTCCCTTTCCGGAAACCATATATTTAGAAACACCAGAATCTGCAGTATTGTTAGCGTTATTTTGTGTTTTTGACCTTCTGTAAGCCGATACATTGTGCATTTCATCAATTTTCTGAGAATCGGTAGGGTCGGTGATAATTCTGTCAGGTTCAGCGTCGGTGACCTGAGAAAAGAGATCGGGTTCAACAGGTAATTTAGTACTCTCTTCATCTTCAACCAGAGGAATTACAACAGGTTTCACTTCTTCTTTCTGCTGTTTTCTCTGTTTGTTAAAATACTGCATTTCAGGAATATTTCTTTCGTTAAATCCGGTTGCAATAAGTGTGACTGTCAGAGAATCGTCTTCCCTGTCATCACTTCGGATACCAAATATTACATCAGCATTTTGTCCTGCTGCTTCCTGTACATAGTCAATTATCTGGGCCACTTCATCCATTGTTGCTTCTTTCTGCTTCCCTGATCCGATATTAAGCAGCAGGTTTCTAGCTCCTTTTATATCATTATTGTTAAGCAAGGGGCATGTAAGGGCTTCTTTAATAGCATTAATTGCACGCTGTTCTCCTTTAGCAGTACCCATTCCCATCAGCGCAACACCACTTCGCGACATTACTGTTTTAACATCGGCAAAGTCCACATTTATATGACCCGGAACAGTGATTATCTCCGCAATGCCTTTGGCTGCGATATTCAATACATCATCTGCTTTTGAAAAAGCCTCACTAACCGGCAGGTCTCCGTATATCTCACGGATCTTCTCATTATCTATCACCAGCAATGCATCAACATATTGTTTCATCTGCTCCAGCCCGTTCATTGCCTGTTCCAGCCTTTTCTTACCTTCGTACCTGAATGGTATTGTAACAATTCCCACAGTAAGCAGGTCAAGTTCTCTTGCAGCCTGTGCTATAATGGGTGCAGCACCTGTTCCTGTTCCACCGCCCAGACCAACTGTAAGGAATACCATCTTTGTATTCCGCGACAGAATGTTGTTTACTTCCTCTAGACTTTCTATCGCTGCCTGCTTTCCCTGTTCGGGCTCATTACCTGCACCCAATCCTTCGGTAAGAGTGGCACCAAGCTGAATTTTCACAGGCACAGGACTTTTTGCAATAGCCTGTACATCTGTATTGCAGATGATAAATTCAACATCGTGTATTCCTTTTGAATACATATAATTTACGGCATTGCTGCCGCCGCCGCCAATACCGACCACCTTAATGATTGAGGGTATTGCCTTTTCAAGCGAAAAAGAGATCAATCCTTCGTTTTCCATAATATTGAGTTTTTATTTTAATTCTGAATCTTTATCGGTTATCAGGTCAGAGAACTTGCCCCTGATAGTATCAAGCAGACCACCCGAATGCTTTCTTTTTCTTCTTGGTTTTATCTCTTCAACTTCATTCTCTTCAGGCTCATCAGTTGTTTCCTCTACAGGTCTCTCCTCTGCTACAATTTCAGGTTCAGGTTCAGGCTGCGGCTCAAAAGCTATATCATATTTTCCGAAATCATCTGCAAGAAGCATTAGACCTACTGCTGTGGAATAATCCGGCCCATTCACATAATCGGAACATTCGCTTATAATATGCTCGATAGGATAGCCGAGTCTGTTGTCGAAACCGGTTTTAAATGAAAACAGCTGCAGAATATTTTTAAGAAGCGCCCCACCTCCAGTAATTACTAGACCTGCTCCCAGCTTTTGAGCATAACCTGAATGTGTTATCTGAAAATCTAAACTTCCTATTATCTCTTCCATTCTGGCCTTTATAATTTCAGCCAAAATAGTCTTCTCTATTTGTCTAGGCTCCCTGCCACTGATACCTGGTACAGAAATAAAAACATTTTCACACGATTCCGGCAAACACGAGCCATGTTTGCGTTTAAGATCCTCGGCGGTTCTCTCAACAAGTTTGAGTTCCTCAACAAGGTCATTTGTGATAACGTTTCCACCAAACGGGATAACTGCGGTATGACAAAGACTGTTCTTATGATAAATTGCAATATCAGATGTACCACCACCTATATCAATAAGAGCAACCCCGGCTTCCTGTTCGTCCTCAGTAAGAACAGCCCTTGCAGAAGCAATGGGTTCAAGGAATATATCAAGCAGTTCAATATCGAGCATCTGTACGCATTTTTTTATGTACCCGATCTCGTTTGCCCTGCCAATTACTATATTGAAAGCTCCCTCAAGCTTTCTTCCGACTGAGCCAATCGGATTATTTATACCCCAGTCATCATCTATCTTATAACTTTTGGGGATAACATGAATAATCTGTTCACCCGGCTCTATTGCAACGTTGAACTGGTCGGATATCAGTTTCTTCAGTTCATCATTAGTAATTCCCTCATCAGGATTCTGCCTGTTTATATATCCTGCATTCATCATACTGCGGATATTCTGTCCGGCTATGCCAACAACAACTTTACGTATCTTATGGCCCGACATTTCTTCGCATTTCTGAACAGCTTTACGCATACTTTCTGATGCCATCTGGATGTTCTGAATATTTCCGCGGCGTATCCCTGCAGAAGCTTCACGTCCGATCCCTAAAAGGCGGAATTTGCCGTTGTCGCTTACGCAACCTGTTATTGCGACAATTTTTGTTGTGCCAATGTCAATGGCCGAAATAATTCTGGAGTTACTCATATTGTAGGTTTTTTGGTGCATACTATCTGGTCCCTAAATGAAAGGTTCACAGTTTTATATTTATCCCATCCATCAGGATAAGGAATTACTTTCAGAAATGACTTGAACCGGCTGAACTTCCCTTCCACGTCCTCGTTGTTGCCGATCACTATATTCCAGTCGGTGATCTTAGGAATAACCTCAATCTGCAATTTATTATTTACATAAATCTGATCTATCAGCGCAAACATGAACTGGTCTCCTGCTATCTTTCCTGCCAGCTGATACAACTGGTAGAGCTGAAGGACTGCAAAGTCGCAGGTATCTATTGATCCCGGTATACAGGATACACAGTCATCAATCTTCCCCTTAATAATCCCGGTAGCTACAAGTACCCTCGGGGCATATTTTGAGGAGGTCTTCATTAATTTACCGTCTTCATCGATATAAAAAGAATCCCCATACTCGTTAAAGACCCTCAGCAATGGTCTTCTCTGCATAATATTTATTACAAGCCGCCCATCAACAGTAATGAATGTTTCAACCGACTTAACCTGATTATGTTTCTCGATTATGTTCTCGATTTTCTCCAGATTGATACTGTCGCAGAAGAAACCCGGTATAAAAAGATTATTGTTTGCAAGTATATCTTTTACCTCCTGCTCATCGATGAATTCATGTGCCTCGCTAATGTTAATCTCAGCAACTGTACAGATACCGGAATCACGCTTGCCACCAACAAAACTCATACTGACTGCCAGAAATGATACCAGCAGCAACCAGATGAAAATCTGCAGAGCAATATTTTTAACCTTTGCATTCATATTTCCGGCAAATCCATTTTTTTAGTTCTGGAAGCAATGAGTCTACATTACCCGCACCTATTGTTACGAGAATATCAAACGATGTCTGTTCGAGAAGTGAAATAACAGATCTGCCATTTACGCATTCTCTGAACGGAGATGTAATTTTATCTTTCAGCATTGAACTTGTCACCCCATCTATCTGCTTTTCGCGGGCAGGATAAATATCCATTAGTATAACAGAATGAAACCTCGATAATGACTCAGCAAACCTGTCGGCAAAATCTCTGGTCCTTGTGAATAAGTGGGGCTGAAATACTGCTGCATAACTTTTACCCGGAAAATGCTGATTCAATGTCTCAGCAAGAGCATTTATTTCATCAGGATGGTGAGCATAATCATCAACTAGCATTTTTTCAGAATTCAGTATAACATCAAATCTTCGTCCGACACCTTTGAAAGTTGCCAACGCTGAACATATATCAGCAGGCTTGATTCCGAACATATGAGCAACAGATCCAGCTGCCACTAAGTTCTCGGCATTATGAAGACCAAATACAGGGACAGTGACAGAGCAGACTTTTGTATCTGGAAAAACAAAATCAAAAACAATTCCGGAGCTTTCACAAGAAATATTTTCTGCCCTGTATTCTGCTTCTTTGTTCTTACCGTATGTCTGGTGTTTTATTTCTGCTCCTTTAAAAATATCAGAATAATTATAATGAACTGAAAGCCGCCCACCCGTTTTTATTCCTTCGGCAAAGACCCTGAAAGACTCTTTTACATTATCGTAGCTTCCGTAGATATCAAGGTGATCAGGCTCAACAGAGGTCACCACTGCATAATCTGGTTTCAAAAAATGGAAAGAGCGATCATACTCATCGGCTTCAACAACTGCGACTTCAGATTTTCCATCAATGAAGTTCGATTTGAAATTTTTTGAGATGCCCCCGATAAATGCAGTGCAGTCAACCCCGTTATTTTGCAGTATATGCGAGATAGCAGCAGTTGTTGTTGTCTTTCCGTGAGTTCCGGCAACAGCAAAGGTCTTCATACTTTCCGTTATCATTCCGAGCACCTCTGCCCTTTTTAATATCCTGAAGCTGTTCTCAGTAAACCACGTTAAAAGCCTTAGATTTGAAGGAACTGCCGGGGTATAAATAACCCAGGTATCGCACTTTGAACTTTTTATTTCCGGAGGTATTATATCTGAATCATCATCAAAAACAATTTCTGCTCCTTTCTGCCTGAGCATATCGGTAGTGACACCAGAACAAAGGTCATATCCAGCAACGCGTACGCCCCTGTTCAAAAAGAACATTCCAAGGGCACTCATACCTATACCTCCTGCACCCAGAAGGTAAACAAAACGGGGATATGACATTTTACTAATCATTCCAATAGTTTTGATATCTCATTAACAATTCTCTTAGCAGCATCAGGTACCGCCATTTTTGCTATGTTCTCGCGATAGACCTTCATTCTGAAATCATCATTCATTAGTTTTATAGCCTCATCAACTAACACCTGCACAGCCTCACGGTCTTCGACCATCATAGCTGCATTATTATTAACAAGTGCCATTGCATTCTTGGTTTGGTGATCTTCTGCTACATTAGGTGAAGGCACGAGTATTGCGGGTTTTTTCACAAGACATAACTCAGATACTGTGCTTGCCCCGGCCCTTGAGATAATTACATCAGCGATAGCATAAACAAGGTCCATCCTGTTTATAAAATCATAAACATGTATATCATCACAATTCAGTGAGGCTACCATTTCTTTTGCAATGGGATAATAGTCTCTGCCAGTTTGCCATATTACCTGAACTTTATTTTCTATAAGTTTTTCGAGTCCTGCATGTATGCTCTGATTCAAAGTTCTTGAACCCAGACTTCCTCCGAGAACAATCAGAACTTTTCTGTTTCCCCTGAAGTTGAAATTTATAAGACCCTCCTCTCTTTTATGCTCTACATTAAGCAGGTCTCTTCTGACAGGATTTCCTGTATATACGATTTTCCCTGCAGGGAAATACTTGTCCATCTCGTCGTAAGCAACACATATTACGTTTACTCTTGATGATAGAATTTTATTTGTTACGCCTGCATATGAATTTTGTTCCTGAATAAGAGTTGGGATTTTTCTTTTTGTTGCAACACGAAGAACAGGACCGGAAGCAAAACCACCAACACCTATAACAATATCCGGGTTGAATTCGGTTATTATCTTTCGTGCCTTGGCAATACTTCTAATAAGTTTAAAAAAGAATGAAATATTCTTCATTGTAAATCTTCGCTGAAATCCACGAACAGGAAGACCGATGATCTTATATCCTGCAGCTGGCACCTTTTCCATTTCCATTTTACCTTCAGCGCCGACGAAAAGAATTTCAACTCCCGGGAAATTTTCCTTGAGCTCATTGGCGATGGAAATTGCAGGGAAAACATGTCCCCCGGTCCCTCCACCACTTATTATTACACGAAGTTTAGTTTTTTTCATCACTTTCGGTATTAGTTATACTTCTGCTGACACTGAGTATTATGCCAATGGCCGCACCAGTAAAAAATATTGATGTACCGCCCATACTCACAAGCGGTAAAGTCTGACCCGTAACAGGTAAAATGTTAACTGCTACACCCATGTTTATAAAAGCCTGGAAAACAAGACTTATTGCAAGACCAATTGATACAAAAATCCCAAAACCACTTGACAGTTTTCTGGCCATAAGACCAGCCCTGTAGAGCAAGACAAGATAGGAAAACAAGAGGACTATTGCACCAATTATACCATATTCTTCGATTATTATAGCGTAAATAAAATCGGAATAAGGATGTGGCAGAAAGTTTCTCTGAGTACTGTTACCTGGACCTTTACCAAGCAATCCACCTGTTGCAATTGCGATTTTTGCCTGATCAACCTGATAATCATTCTCGCTGCTTCCACTTACAAAGTTTTCCCATCTTTTTTGCCAAGTACCAACCCTTCCCCTGCTGTCTTCGGGCATATTCATTGCAATAATTATAAAAATTCCGGCGACTGCCACTCCTGCTGCTGCGACATACATAAGGTAACGGAACTTAATACGTCCGATAAACAGCAGTATCATAGAAGTCAGGAACAAAAGGGCAGAAGTACTGAAGTTTGCGGGCAATATCAGCCCGCAAACCAGTACAATCCATATCATTATAGACCTGAACCCTTTTTTAAAGTCATCCACATTATCCTGGTTTTGAGCAAGGAATCTTGCTATAAACATTATCAGAGCCAGTTTAGCAAGGTCTGACGTCTGAAAGGACATTCCACCCATTCCGGGTAATGTTATCCAGCGTGAAGCTTCGTTGAGGCTTGTTCCCTGAAACAATGTCCACCCAAGCAACGGTATACACAGGAACAGCAGCAACTGCGAAAGTCTGGAGTAATAATGGAATGGGATAAGATGTGTGACAAAAATTATTGCAATACCTGCAAGAAGAAGACCTGTATGTCTGAAAAGAAAAAAGAAAGTATTGCCGTCCTGAGTCTTGAACGCAAGAGTACCGGTGGCACTGTATACAGCCAGTATAGATGCTATTGACAATGCAATAACAACGCCCCAGATAACCTTATCGCCCTTGAAATATTTTTCCAGAACAGCATTCATAAATTAAAGTTCCCTTATCGATTTCTTGAACTGAATACCCCTGTCTTCGAAGTTCTCGAACAGGTCGAAACTGGCACATGCCGGTGAAAGCAGGACTATGTCACCTGGCTTAGCCATTTTATATGCAAGCCTTACAGCATCTTTCATATTCCGTGCTTCTGATTTTGGTTTATCGAACCATTTAAAACTGCTGAAGAGTTTTTTGTTGTCGACACCAAGGAAAACCATTCCTTTCACTTTTTCTTTCACAAGTCCGAAAAGAGGCTCATAGTCGTTCCCTTTGTCCACCCCACCTGCAATCCATACTATCGGACTCTTCATGCTTTCGAGAGCATACCAGGTTGAGTTTACATTGGTTGCCTTGGAATCGTTTATAAATTCGACGCCATGAACCTTGATTACTTTCTCCATCCTGTGTTCTACTGCTGTAAAACTCATTAGTGATTCACGTATAATATCCTTACGGATGTCATACACGTTAGCAACAATACCCGCAGCAAGCGAGTTGTACCTGTTGTGCTTTCCTTGCAAAGCCAGTTCATTAATACTCATAGTCGTTACCTTATTTTTAGTTTTTATTACAAGTTCATTTTCCTTTACAAATCCGCCATATTCGAATTCCTTTTCATGAGAGAAAGGAAGCAGGACGCAATCTGGCGCAAGCTTTCCGAGCCACGCCATAGTATCGGGATCATCAGCACAGTAGATGAATTTATCATCACCCTTCTGATTCATTCCAATCCTGAATTTGCTGCGTATATAATTCTCGTATTTGTATTCGTAGCGGTCGAGATGGTCGGGGGTGATATTGGTAAGCACCGAGATATCGGGACGAAAAGTATCGATGTCGTCGAGCTGAAAACTTGAAAGCTCAACAACATAATAATCAAACTCATCTGTAGCAACACTAAGCGCCAGACTTTTTCCCACATTGCCTGCAAGGCCAACATTAAGACCTCCGTTTTTAAGAATGTGGTATGTAAGCATTGTAGTAGTTGTTTTTCCGTTAGCACCTGTAATGCCAACTATTTTTGCCTTAGTATAGCGGGATGCGAATTCGATCTCGGAGATGACAGGGATACCTTTCTTTCTTATCTCCTTTACTATCTCTGCTTTTTCAGGAATTCCGGGACTCTTAATAATCAGATCAGCAGATAATATTCTGGCTGAATCATGTGAACCTTGTTCAAAACTGACAGATTCTGCAGCCAGTATCTTTGTATACTTTTCCTTTATCTGCCCGGCATCTGAGAGGAATACATCATACCCCTTTCTTACCGCAAGTATTGCAGCACCTGTTCCACTTTCACCAGCTCCGAGTATGACAACTTTTTCTTTCATTCTAGCGAACCTTGAGTGTTACTATTGTGAGAACTGCAAGCATTATTGAAACGATCCAGAATCTTGTTACAATTTTCTGTTCCGGATACCCCTTTTTCTGAAAATGATGATGAAGAGGGGACATTAAAAACACCCTCCGGCCTTCACCGTATTTTTTCTTCGTTCTCTTGAAGTACCATACCTGAATGACTACAGAAAGATTTTCAACAAAGAAGATACCGCATAGAATTGGCAGAAGTATTTCCTTTCTGACGAGAATCGCAAAAACTGCTATTATACCCCCTATTGCAAGGCTACCCGTATCGCCCATGAAAACCTGTGCCGGGTGAGAATTATACCAGAGGAATCCCACCATTGCACCGGTAAGTGCAGTCGCGAATATCACCATCTCACCTGAATATGGGATATACATAATATTAAGGTAGTCTGCAAAAATTACGTTACCCGAAACGTACGCAAACACAGCAAGGGTAGATACAATTACAGATGAAACTCCGGTGGCAAGGCCATCCATACCATCTGTGAGGTTAGCTCCATTTGAGACCGCAGTGATAATAAATGTGATAGCAATAATGTATACAAGCCATACCCAGTTTTTCCTTACAGCATCGGGTAGGAACCATATTAGATATTCATAATCGAATTCATTGTTCTTTACAAAGGGTAATGTTGTCTTAGTAGATTTCATATCCTCCGACAAATAAATACTTCGGGTTTCGTATGTTTCAGTTGCGACTTTGTACTCAACTACATTTCCGCTCTTTTCGTTCCTGATCTTTTCTCTGATCACGATATCACTGCTGAAATAGATCATTGCACCGACAATAAGGCCAAGGCTTACCTGCCCGATGATTTTAAATTTTCCTTTAAGGCCCTTCTTATCCTTTTTGAAGACTTTGATGTAGTCGTCAATAAATCCCATAAGGCCAAGCCAAATGGTTGTAATAAGTAATATTATAATGTATATGTTGAATATCTTGGCAAAAAGAAGTACAGGTATAATAACTGAAGCAAGTATTATCAATCCTCCCATTGTTGGAGTACCCTTTTTCTCCATCTGGCCCTGCAGTCCAAGATCTCTTATATCCTCGCCTACCTGTTTCTTTCTTAAAAATCTTATTATCTTTTTTCCAAGGAACAGTGATATCCCAAGCGATGTGATTATTGCCAGAGCAGCACGAAACGAAATGTAGTTGAACATCCCGGCTCCCGGGAAATCAAACTTATCTAAATAATTAAAGAGATAATAAAGCATATTATCTGATGTTTAAAAATTCTTTAACCAGTTCCCTGTCATCAAAGTGATAGCGGATTCCTTTAATTTCCTGATAGGGTTCGTGACCCTTTCCAGCGATGAGAATAATATCTCCTTTTGTTGCAAGCATTACAGCAGTCCTGATAGCTTCAATGCGAT
>Ga0074195_1005044_pt1 | contig 10255 bp, 9 predicted proteins | sample EPASupsiteHSE623_FD_64525 | JGI IMG/M metagenome (GOLD analysis project Ga0074195, IMG submission 64525) | Bioremediated contaminated groundwater from EPA Superfund site, New Mexico - Sample HSE6-23 | ecosystem: Environmental > Aquatic > Deep subsurface > Groundwater > Contaminated ... | reverse complement strand
TATGTTGTGGTGTGTGGGGTTGTTTATCCGGGGTGCGTTAAGGTTCTTCAATGCAGTTACTGCTGTGGCTGGCTCTGCGTCAGGGTTGTCCTCATAGGCGACCGTCACGTTCCTCCCGAGTATCCCTCCGTCTCGGTTGATCTCCTTGACTGCCAGGTCTATCCCTTTCATGGACATGTCGCCTTGGTTCGACCCTACTCCTGTGAGTATCAGTATGGATCCTATCTGTATGTTGTCGTCTTTATTGCCGCATCCTCCTATCATTGCGCTGAGGATGAGAATTATCAGTATCATCAATGCTTTCTTCATTTTTCCACCCTGTTTTCTTGGAGTCAGATAGCCTTCCGATACCTATTAATATCAGCCCACCATTACTGGTAGGTAAATGAGATTAGAAACCTCTCTCCAGGAAGCTGGCCTCAGTGATGGTGAGGCCAGGGTCTATCTCGCCTTGATAGACCTCGGCGCGTCAACCACTGGTCCTATTATCGACAAGTCCGGCGTGGCCCGCTCTTTCATCTATAATATACTCACTAACCTGATAGAGAAAGGCCTGGTCTCATCGATCAAGAAGAACAAGCAGCGCCTCTTTCAGGCCGCCGAGCCAAAAAAGATCCTTGAGTATGTCGATCGGCGTGTCCAGGAATTGTCGGCAAGACGATCAGAGCTGGAATCGGTCATCCCTTCTCTTGAGGCCCGCCAGAAGGCGTCGCCTAAGGTCGAGGTCCAGGTCTATGAAGGATTCAAGGGCGTTCAGACTGCTTTCGAGCATTTCAAGCTCAAGCTCGAGAAAGGCGGTGAATATGTCACATTTGGCCATCCCAAACAGGAGACCCATTACACCATTTATTGGCAGCGCCATCATGTCGAGCGTGCTAAGATGGGCATCAAAGCGCGCATGCTCTTCGACCAGGACGCTCCAAATGAGACCATGGACAACAGGAACTCCTATCCCCTCTGCGACACGCGGTTCATCCCGTCGTCTATCGAGTGTGATTCCTGGTTCATGGTTTATGGCGACACCCTATCCATATTCCTGCAGGAAGACCGGGCCTTGGCAGTCGAGATAGTCAACCAGAAGATCGCTGACACTTTCAAGGGGATTTTCGAGGATTATTGGGCGAAATCGAAGAGATACGGCTGATTGTCTCTAATAACTTTCAACAATCAATCCTTTGATCAAAGAGAAATATTTTTGGTTGCGTGTTATTATCCTTTCATCCGCGGCTTTGGCGATCGCTGCTATCTGGATGTCCTCGATATCTATGGGTTTTCCGGATTTTTCTAGTTCTGCCTGTATGTGCCCTGCGATTTTTGCTGTGGTGGCTGTGAATGGTAATATGGATAGTCCCTTGAAGATTTGATTCAACCGATCTAGCTCCGTTTGTGGTGATCTGCCAAAATATGCGCCCTTGACGAGTTCTTGTACAGTGGGTGACCCTATCTTCGGTTCATCTTGGGTGGCTTCGAGCTTATCCAATACTTTCTTTACGTTGGGATTGGCGCGGATGATGTCGACAATCACGGTTGTATCCAGGATTGCCATTCATACGCCCCATATCCGTTTGTCTCTTTCTTTTTGGAGCTTTCTTTGGATCTTTCTGCTATTCTCAATATTCTCCTCGAGCTCTTTTGCTTCCTCTTCTGTGAAACTTCCCTAGAAATCAAGCAAAGACCTTTTCTTTGTGATACGTCCGATCACTTCGCTAAACGATTCGTTCTCTCCTTTGAGGGATTTTAGGGAATTGTATGCGCCTTCTGTGATGGTTATGGTCTTGACTGCCATAAACATACCTAAGTGTACTTATGTATATATACACCTTTTCTTTGACGTGCCATATCTATCATCTTCGCCGCCCACAGCATCCCTTCATCCGCGTGGTACATCAGTGATCTGTAGGGCATCCCATCAGAAGTATAGCACTCAAATAGCGTCCCATGTCGCTCAATCAGCTGTTTATATTTCTCAAGCGTCTCTTTCTGCGCTTTCTTGTCCACGCGCCCTAACAAGTCTATATAATATAGTCCCTGGTGTGCCCAGTGGGCTGTCCTCTCCCACGCTGGCACGACTCTCTCTTCCCAGATCTGGTTGGATCTCACGCCTTCGGGCTCATATCTCAACGGGAACGGATGATCGAGCCCCGCCTCTTTCATCGATTTTATCGCTTTCTTCAGTTTCGCGTCATCATCGATTATTCTAAGCGCGAATGGGAACACGTTCGCGTCGCCAGAGATGAACTCCGGCCCGCCTACCGCGTCCTTGAAGTAAGATCCTGTCCAGTAATTCTTGACGATTTCTTTCCCGAAGTTGTATCCTTTGAATGGGTTCTCGAACATCTTCATCTTTTTCACAGTCTCTGCCATCAGTGCGATCATCGTGGAGTCATAGCAAGATCCGTCCCTTATCGCGTAGTCTTTCAATGATGAGAAATGCGCGCCTCTCCGAGCCAGCCCGGTCTCTGGATCCATCGCGACAGAGGCGAACTTATCGATCTCCTTCTGCAGGAAATCAGCCCGTCTGATCAGGGTCTCCTCATCTCCTGTGGAAAGCAGGCTCTTGAAGAAAAAAGCCACTGAGTCTGGTGAATATACGTCGGGGAAATCAAAAGGTCTGCCTGACGGCGTCACTGCCACTGTTATCCGTCTGGCTTTTGTGTATCTGTCGAGCGCGTAGGCCAGCGTCTGCTTGCACTCTTGAGCATACCCCTGTCTCATCAGTGCGTCCACGCACCACCCGAAGTCGCGCGCGTAGAACTGCCTAAAGTGCCCGCTGCTTGCCTGGAAGAACTGGCCGTTCCAGCAATCTGTGACTATTGACTTGCAGATCGCTCGCGCGTCGCCGGAGTGGCGCTTCCAGCCAAATGCCCTTCTATGGGCGCTGTGCGCGGCTATCCGTATCCCTTCGCTCATTATCGGTATCGACAGGCTGCCCATCTTTATGGTTTATTGTCCGTGTTTAAATCGGTGAGGGGTATTTCTCATTCATCTGGGCAGTTGTCCCACATGAATTGGAAGAATTTGCGGTAGCCGTCAGCCAATAGCTTGCTCTTCAACACGAACTGGAGGGGCTCTTCATATAATTCCCCTGGCTTGACTCCGACGAACGTGACCACATAGTCTCCGAAGATGTCAACTGCTGTCGGGCTTGAATATTTCTTCGGGAGGAACTTGTAGGGCTTTCCGACCAGTTTGAGGATCTCGCTCCTTTGCTCTTTGACCTCCTGGTCGAATAAGTGGACGAACTTTATCCCTGCTTTTCGCCGCTCCTGGTCGAAGTGGCGCAGATAATGTTTCAGCCGAGGATCCAGCCAGAATGCCTTTGCTCCGATGAAGTATACTGTCTGCTTCTGCTCAAGTATCAATTGCAGGTAGTTCTTGAAACCCTCGACGCCGCGGAAGAAGTATGCTTCTGCCTCGGGCTGGACCGAGCCATATATCTTTCTCATTCCTGGCAAATAGGTCTCAAGCTCGGTCTCTTTCTCTTTTATGATCTCTTTGAGCCTCTCCGGGTCTGTCGGTTTGAACAGCTTCTCGCCCTTGACGAACGTCTCTGATGCCAGTCCTTTCTCGATCAGTTTGTTGAGCGAATCATATACATTCCTTCGGTGTACTTTTGATCGGATCGATATCCGGTTGACATTCGCCTCGCCAAGATTTAGTAGAGCCTCATAGACGCGTGATTCATTTAGTGAAAGCCCTGTTTTTTGGAGTAGTTCCTGATACATGATCTCTCCATAGTTCAGATCGTTTTATGCTTTTCGGTTTGTGGTGGTCTTTACCACCCCCACTCTTCTTATATTTAGGCCATCTATGGCTATTGTTCCTCGTATCACTATAGGGGCGGACTGTTGACAATGACCATGGCAGCTATCTCACAATCTTTGGGTTACTTGATATTGATCATTTATGGGTTGTTTATGGTATTGATCACCTGGTTCTTCGCAAGATGGAAGGGATACCGGAGCATCCAGGGATTCCTGGTGGCTGAAAGAAATGTCAAATGGTGGCTTGGCGCATCAAGCATCGCCGCTTCTTGGATATGGGCGCCTGCGTTGTTCGTCTCTGTTCAGATGGCTTACGAGAAAGGTCTTCCCGGGATATTCTGGTTCACTTTTCCCAACATCATCGCGTTGCTCATCTACATCTTTCTTGCGCCCAGGATCCGCGATAGGCTTCCTTATGGGTATACCCTGCCTCAATGGATTCGTCATCGCCTAAATAGCGAGCGGGTCCATAAGATGTATCTTTTCCCTTACTTTTTCTATCAGTTGATGGCGGTCACTGTCCAGCTTTTTGCCGGAGGCAATCTTGTATCGTTGCTCACTGGCATTCCGCTTGTCAACGCGATGCTGATCATGGCTGCCACTGTCTTGGTCTATGCTTTCATCTCCGGTCTTGAGTCTTCTTTCGTGACTGATTTTGTCCAGTTTTTGCTTATCATCATTGGCGTGGCCGTTGTTGTTCCCTGGGCCGTGGCCGTAGCTGGCGGTTGGTCCGCTGTCAGCGCGGGCCTTGGCGGTGTGACTGGGCGATACAAGGATGTCTTTGACCCGGGCGTCGCTTTCTCTTTTGGGATCGTGACTGCCATCGGCCTGATCTCTGGTGCTGTCTCCGACCAGCAATATTGGCAGCGTGCTTTTGCGATAAAGAGGGATAATCTAGTCCCCTCCTTCGTCTTCGGCGCCATGATGTTCGGCATCGTGCCCATTGCGCTTTCTGCTTTGGGATTCTTGGCCGCCAACGGCAGCTTGGGGATAGTTTTGCCAGCCGGAGTGGATGCTTCGATGATAGGTGTGATCGCAGTCGGCAAGCTTCTCCCGGTCGGTGCGATGGCGTTGTTCGTCATCATGCTCTTGAGCGCGCTATACTCGACCTTGGATTCCGGCGTGGTCGCCGCGAGCTCTCTTTATGTCACTGATGTCGTCAAGCATTCCGGCAAGGAAACAGATATCTTGCGCAAGATCGATAAGGGCGAGCCGCTTTCTCCTGAAGAAGAGGTGATCGGCAGGTCGCTCGATCGGCGCGGAGTTCGAAACTCACGGTTATCCATGTCAGTCATGATGGCGCTGGGTCTTATTGTGGCATTGGCCGCGGCGTATATCCCTGGCTTCGGATTGAAGCAGCTATGGTGGATCTTCAATACGATCGCCGCTTGCGTTGTCGTCCCCACAGTCTTGAGCCTGTATTGGGATGAGCTTGATGAGCGCGGCGTCTTCTGGGGCGTGCTGGTCAGTTTTGTCGTAGGTATACCTGTGTTCATCTATGGGAACGTCATGGACGACCCGTTATTGATTGTCGGCGCGTCTCTGTTCATAATATCCATGAGCGCTATATTTTGTCTTGCGTTGTCTGGAAAGACTGATGTGAACCAGTCTAGTGATTGGCGATGTGGTCGGTGAGCCGGTAGCGTCTCTGTTAGGGAATCTCTGGCAGGTCTCTGATCGGTCGCTATTCCGCCTTTTCGGTCGCGATTGGTCGGACTTTCGGTCTATCATTGGAGAAAGACGGTCGCTTTACGGGCGGTTTTATGGTCGGAATGGTCGCTATCCGGTCGCAGGGGCACGACCGATCCATTTTTGTCGTCCAGTTTTTCGGTCGCATAATCGGTCACTCTAGGACTCAAGATGATTGGCTCTAATAAAAAAACAGCGCAACTCAATCCAAACCGTCACTTTTTCAGGAGATTTCTGTCGATTCACAATCCCTTTCGGATCATCGTGAACTCATAGTTGCGCTTGATATCTTTCATGTAGTCAAACACGGTGGATGTCGGGATGTTGAGCGCTCTGGATATCTCGGTCAGTTGCGCTCTCGCGTCCTTGTTCAGCAGCTCGACTATCTGCTGCATCCTCATCTCTTTTCGCGTGGGCTTTCTCATGTTTGTCGGGAAGTCTGCCATTTTTTATCCCTCCTTACGTTGCTATGCTCAGTCTCGGGGTGGCTTTGCAGAGCCGAGACCTCTGTGCTTCGAACGCCGCGGGGTCCATCTCGATGGACATCGCTTGCATGCTCGCGCTGGTCTGCTCGATCCTCCTTTGTTCTGTTGAGTCGCGCAGCTTGCGTGTGCTTGCCGCCAGCAGCTCTTGCAGTTTCTCCTGCGAGCCGTATGACCTGCGCGCCCAGATCGAATACTTGATCCTTGACGCGCTTCGGCGTTTGCGCATCGGTCTTTCTCCCCCGTTGTCTTCTGGCGGAAATCTTCTACTAATTAGTTGGCGATATGCTGTATTTGGTGTATAATCCGTGTGTGTCGCCATTTTTTGTTTGATCCTGCTCTGGTCTTCATTCGCATTCCCGCTGGATCTTCTGGCTCACTGTCTGACTGATTCACTGCCCCACTTCGTTTTATCTGCGCCAAGTTCTGTCTTCTGATGTTGTCTCAGCGTTCCGGTCTCACAACCGGACTATATTCAGATATGATATATATTTTAGTATCAACTTGTGTACACATGGTGTTATCGTAAGATGTTCGATAAATATATATACTGGGAAAACAATGTACATACATCCGGAGGCGTAAACGTGCCTGGTTCCGTCGAAGTCCAGGCAACGGCTGTACCGGATGGGGGCCGCTCATGAAACGCAAGGTGGTCAAGCACGGATCTGCTACGCTTACTATTTCTATTCCTAGCAAATGGGCGAAGAAGTTCGCCGTAAAGTCAGGCGATGAGCTTGAGATCGACGAGGAGGAAGGGTCGATCATCATCAAATCTCCGGCCTATCATGAGTCGATCAAGGAGACCGCTATCGATCTTGGCCAGATGAGTGTGCTTGGCCGTCGTTGCCTTATCGCTCTGTTCAAGGGCGGCTGCGACACGATACGCATCACTTATCCGAATCCTCAGGTCTTCAATGAGGTCGTGATGCCGACTCTCAACGAGTTCATCGGCTTCGAGATAATGCAGCAGTCAGAGAAGCACTGCGTCATCAAAGAGATATCTGGCCTCACTGACAACACAGAGCTGGATTCGCTGATTCGTCGGATGTTCCTTCTGATAGTCTCTTTGGCCGACGATTGCGCCGCTGCTATAGAGTCCGGCAACCACGAATTGCTAAACGATCTTATCTCCAGAGATGTCACGATAAATCGTGTCGCCAACTTCTCCCGCCGCCTCCTGTATAAGCGAGGATCGGTGCGTGCTAAGGACTTGCCTATGACTTATTACATCATCGAGGAGCTCGAGAACCTAGGTGATGAGTACAAGTACATGTGTCGTTATCTCCATGATAACAATCTGAAGATAAAGAACCCTGAGGTGCACAAGATCCTGCGTCAGGCAAATGGCCTCATAAAAGAGTTCCACACCTTGTACTTCAAGTTCTCATTCGATCGGGCTGACAAGCTCACCTGCGACCGGGACGAGACGATAAAGACGATAATCAAGGCGTTCGAGACCAAGAATGTGGCAGATGTCCGTGTGCTGGATCATCTGGCGAGGATGTCGAACATAGTATCAAATATGGTAGGTCCGCTGTTGACTATGCGCTTGCCTGAGCTTTGCATGGTCCAGGATACACCGCCTAAACGATGAGTTTTTTATTATACCTTCATGCCGCTTTTTTCATTTCTGATTCGATAGGTATTGTTTCAGCGGTTTCTTGCTTATTTTGGTATTTCGGTTCTATGACCATCTCTTTCATTAGCTCCAAGAAACCGGCTATGCTATTCCTCTCTTTCTCTTCGATGAGTCCGTTGCCGCTTGCCTGTTCGAGTGCGTGTATTACTAGGTTCTTGTAGTATTTCGCCGCTCTCTCAGACCTTTTCATCCAGTATGATTTCTGTTCGGGTTTGAGCCTTTGGTCGATCTCTTTGACTTGTTGTTTGTATTCGTGTCCAAGGAGGGTCAGTGCCTTGCCTGCCTCTATAGAGTGCCAGTTTGCGAGCACATCTTCGAGAGTCGCTGTGTATTGCGGGAATTCTTTGCAGGTCGCCTTGTGCAAAGCGGTCAGCAATCTCTTCATCTCATATGGCTGGAAGTTTGGCCTGATCTTGAGTCCTGGGAGCTCTGCGCCTTCGGTGCATAAGTAGCTTGCCCAGTTCTCTTCCAGGTGGGTCCATTTGAGGCTGTTGAGGTCGCAGAATCCGTATGCTAGCTTGTTCGGCGCTTTTGCGTCGAAATATACTGATCTTTGGCGTCTGGCTAGAGGTATAGCTATATGTTTTGTGTAGTTGATCAAGAATCTCAATAGTCCCGTGCGTGGATGTTTCGGGAATTCCAGCTTGGCGTATCGCATGAGTGAGTCATGCATACGTCGCACATAATCATCGGGCGTCTGGAATGGCCTGACATGCAGAAGTTCTCCATCGAGTGTGAATATCGGCAGATCGGGTCTGGGCAGCTTTTTCTGGTCTTTGACTCGGTACTGCCTGGTTTTGCCGTCCCGGTCGGTCCGTTCTGGAAGCCGTGTGGCCCTAAGCGCTTCTCGCACGTATGTGGCGGCGCTGTGGCTTGCTTGGAATCCTGATTCTTGTGCTCCTCCGGTGTCGATCACAGCGAGTATATCTCGTGCGGTTTTTGGTATCTCTTTTGCTGAGGCAAGATACATCGATATCCGCCTTGCGGTCTTCTTGATCAATTCGCGTCGTATCGCATCAGGGTCTCCCACCCCGTCTCGTAGGAACTTGTTGAGTGTTTTTATCTCTCCGATCAGTGTGCATACCTGCCTTTGCATGTCCTTTCCGCCGTCGTGCAGCAGCGCTAGTCCAGTTCCTGGCAGGTCTGAATATGGTTCATAATCTAGCATTATGTTGGGGTATAGCTTTGCTACTAGTTTTGCTTCGATAGAGGTCATCTCTTTCTCGAATAAGGGTAGGAATCCGTATTTTCCTTTCACCCATCCTCCCTTCCCTTTCCCGAGGTGATAGAATACGGGTTCTTTGCCTGATGTTCTCCTTCTTGATTTGAACTCTGCGATCAGCTTTTCTGGCTGTAGATTCTTCACCTCCTTTATTGTGAGTCTCGATTCCGGCCATTCTCCATCTATTGTTGGGAACTCTATCTCTCTGATATCGAAATGCGAGTTTATCATCATCTTCTCGTATGCTGGGCGTAGGTACGATGGGTCGGAGCTCCATGATTGGTCGAAGTAGATTATCGCCATCTCGAGGTCGGCAATCAATTCTTGCTGGAGGCTGCGGTGTATATTGGTGGGCATGTCCTTATCGATCGCTTTCCTTATCCGCCAGTAGGCTTCGTCAGGGGTGGCCCCTCTGTGGTCTAGCGCGGTTTTGATAAGTGTCTCCACAGCCCTTCCTGCCGACCTGCCGCCTCGTATCTTGAATGTATCCTTCACGAGGGCCATTATGTATGTCCATCTCGGGTCGGGGTTCAGGTTCATTATGGTGTGTACTGATTTTTTTTCTATCTCCTCTCGGATAGATGATACATATGAATAGAGTTCCTTTCCCAGTCTCTCTATCGCTGATTTGTCAGGTTTCATGTTTTTTTCGAAGTATTCAGCTTCTACTATCCGGTAGCTTATGTCTCGGGCTATCGATTTTGGTGTGAAAGTTCTCGATAGGGAGATCTCGGTTATCGCTTCGAACAGCATTGTGTCCAGGCTTTTGTCTTTCTCGGAAGGGTTTAGGTTCTCTTCTATCGCTGGCATGTCTATCATCGCTATCGCCCGCAGCCTTGACTGCGGGGATCCTGAGAAGAGCGCTCCCATCATCCTTGATTCTAAGCGGTGCTTCCGTGCTATGAATTCGAGGTAGTTGGCCTTTGCGAGCCATAAGTGTGTGAGTCCGAGGTGATACCTCGATCTGGGTCCATCGCCATGCGTGTCGTGCGCGATCCGTGTAGCTTCGATTGATGCGCAGAATGCCTCTTTCGCGTATTGTATGTTCTGGCGCTCGCCTTGCGGGCTCAAGCTGTCTGTGCTTCCCGTTGGCTTGGTTATCTTATCCTGGTTGAATAGCTGCCGCAGTTTCTTGCGCAGGTCTATCCCGATGAAATCCAGCTTCGTGAGTGACTCGCCCAGGAACTGGTATGCCTTGGCCTGGAAGTCAAGCTGCCTTGTGAGCGCGATCCCCGGGTCTCTCTCATCGACGAGCGAAGTGTTCTTGTGGTACATTTCCTTTGCGATATCGAGGTGCTTGAGTGATCTTAGGATGTCATTGGCTGATGCTGCGGGGCTGTCTTTCTTTAGTTGTGAGAGCCGGATATATGCGTCTCCTAGCAGGCAGGCTATAGACTCTTCATGATGGGGGTTCTTCCGGACCTTGGTCTTCCTTATCTTGAGGAGTTGTTTGATG
>Ga0074195_1005042_pt1 | contig 10259 bp, 11 predicted proteins | sample EPASupsiteHSE623_FD_64525 | JGI IMG/M metagenome (GOLD analysis project Ga0074195, IMG submission 64525) | Bioremediated contaminated groundwater from EPA Superfund site, New Mexico - Sample HSE6-23 | ecosystem: Environmental > Aquatic > Deep subsurface > Groundwater > Contaminated ... | reverse complement strand
TCCAACAGTAAGGCGTGGAATTAAACCACCTTTGTCTTCAATGCTTTTGATCCGGGTTTGACTACGCCAGTAATTCTCGATAGATTGCTCGAAATCGTACTTCTGAAACTCTTTTTTGGTCATGGATTTGGGTAATCTGAAATTCAGGTCGCCCACTTTTTCAACAAAGTTATATTCACCGGTTACCGGATCATATTCAATTTCAGTGCGAATATTCGAAGGCCGTTTCAGGAACAGGCTCGCACTGTCTTTTTTATCGGGATATGCAAAGGCGGGTTCGTCCTTAAATTGATAAGGCAAAACTCCGGTAGTGTCAACCCTAACCGTATCTTCTGGCTGGGCCAAAATGGTTAACGCATTGTAATTCCGGAGGGTTGTCCTTGATTCTGAAGGATTTCCGACAAGAGCATAAACAATAGATACAATAAGAAATAGAAGTATGTTTCTGATGTACTTTTTCAATTCCGAAATCTTTTTCTGATTAAAGGCTTTTCAGCGCAAGTTTTATTACAGTTTCGACTGAAAGATTTGGTTGGGCTGCCAGAATTTTATCCAATTCTTTTTCGACAGGTTTTTTCGCAAATCCTAACATGACTAAAGCAGATAACGCTTCATTTCTTAATGTATTGTCTGCCAATGCCACAATTTGTTCACTAGCGGGCGACTTTCCTACTTTATCCTTTAAATCGATAATAACCCGTTGCGCAGTTTTAATGCCGATACCTTTAATGCTTTTCAATAGGTTGATGTTTTCATTCAGAACCGCAGCTCTGATTTCGTCGGGAGACAGAGACGAAAACATCATAATGGCAGTATTTGCTCCGATACCGCTCACCGAAATAAGCATCCGGAACAATTCCCGTTCAGTTTCAGTTGAAAAGCCGTAAAGTGGATGAGCATCTTCGCGAATAACCTGATGAATAAACAGTTTAACGTTTTCTCGTCCGTTTAATTGAGTATAGGTATTCAACGAAATAGTTACAATGTAGCCTATAGAATTGGCTTCCAATACAATATGCGATGGCTTTAGCGTAATAACTGCACCTTTAATGTATTCAAACATATCCTGAAAAGATATTAATTTCCTTCTTCCAGAGCCTCAAAATCGATTGATTCATCAACCTGTCCCTGATTGATTTCGTATTTCTTTAACGGATTTTTGGTAATTTCCTTATATAGCGCGCGGTGCTTATGAATGTCGATAGCTAAGTACAACGCTTCACGGAATGAATCGGGTGAAGCTTTATCCTCACCGGCAATATCGAAAGCAGTTCCGTGTGCCGGAGAGGTACGGATGATGGGTAATCCGGCAGTATAATTTACACCACGGTCGAACGAAGCCATTTTGAACGGGATTAAACCCTGATCGTGATACATGGCCAGAATGGCGTCAAATTTTACAAAATCACCTGAACCAAAAAAGCCATCGGCCGGATATGGTCCAACAGCAATAATACCTTCATCTTTAGCCCGTTGAATTGCCGGAATAATAATATCATTCTCTTCGTTGCCCAGCAAACCATTGTCGCCTGCATGTGGATTTAACCCAAGCACCGCAATACGTGGTCTTTTTATAAAGAAGTCTTTTTCGAGGCACTGATTGATAATGCGCAATTTATTAAGAATAGCACCCTTCGTTATTTTTGCTGAAACTTCTGAAATTGGAACATGCCCAACGACCACCCCCACTTTCATCGATTCGCTTACCATCAGCATAACGTAATCGCGGGTCTTAAACTGCTCGGCTAAATATTCCGTGTGTCCCGGAAAGTTAAATTTTTCAGACTGAATGTTATCCTTGTTAATTGGTGCAGTAATCAAGGCATCAATTTCGCCATTTTTCAAATCTTCAACAGCCTTTTCCAAAGCCATATAAGAAGCTTCGCCGGCCATTTCGCTCGATTTGCCTAACTCAACGCGAATATTGTCATCAATGCAGTTGATAATGTTGGCTCTCCGCGAATCAGCTTCGCTGGCTGTACGGATATGATTAAAGTTAAATGTTTCAATATTAAGCGCTTTTTTATGGTAGGCAGCTACCTTTGGCGAACCATAAACAATGGGTATGCACATTTCCAGTATTCTTGGTTCCATTAATGTTTTCATGATTACTTCGTAACCAATACCATTGATGTCTCCCTGTGAAATGCCAATCACTATTTTATCTCGTTTCATCTTTTTTCTCCTTGTTGAAGTATTTGATTGAAAATGTATTTACCAAGTCAGAATTTTGGCTGCGCAAATTTAATTTATTATTTAAACTAAATTCAAAGTTGCACAAACATACTGACTTAAAGAATTCATGTTTTTCTTGAAGGGATAATTATCAACAGAAAAGGTGATCTAAAGAATAACAATCAGGAGCAAAATTAGAATCATAAACATAAACAATACAAATTGATTGCGTACGAAAAGCCCGAGCAAGAGCAAGATTTCTATTTCTTCGGTACAACCGGTGCAAACATCAATGGCACCTTTGTCTTTGGTTAAAAATTCGTTGCTCTGATAGGTAATCAGTTCATCTCCGTTGAATTTCCATGACCAACGCGACTGCCAGAAGTTTTTTATTTCCAGTTCAAACCGCTTTCCATTTATAACAATATCGCTCTTGGGATTAAAGAGGTTGATCATGATGCTTCCTAAAAGCGCATGATTATTGGCATCGTAGATCTCCAGTTTCGAAAGAAAAAATTCGCGGCTCAATATAAAATGCCTGCCGTTTATCATACCGTGAGCTTTGGAGCCGACCAAACGTTCCCATACGATCGACCCAATTCTCTCCGACCCGTGCATGATCTCAAGTTGGTTCTTAAGTATTCCCTTCGACCAAAAATATCGTTCCATAACTACCTCCGGTTACAAGCACTCAAAGGTACAAAAAATTGAACAGAAACGGATTTACTTATTCACAGTCGTCACCCAGGTTTAGTAATTCAACTTTCCGGAAGTCAACCGGGTGACTTTCGGCCTGAAGCGAGATAGAACCTTTACTTAGCAGTATATTTTTATCGGCTGGAAGTAGTTTTTGAAAATTTGGATCACGTTCGTCTAATTGCGGTTTTGTATATTCCAGAACAGTTTGTCCGTCAATTAGGTGTTTGATAATAGAATCACCCAGCACCTCCACTTCTACAGTTACCCATTGGTCGCCATGATAAGTCTTGGAACTTGAATTGGTGCAATGCGGTGTCCATAACGAATCGTTATAAACCACATTGGTTCCGGGGGTGCATAAATTTAAAGTCGAACGCTCGTCGGTGCCATTTCCACCCAACAACTGAACTTCGATGGAAACCGGGAAATCCTGGTTCAATTCCATACTTTCGGCACTCTGACCGTGAATCATGATTCCACTGTTACGAAATGCCCAGCCTGCACCTTCGGGGCATTGTTCGCCCACAAAACGATATTCGACGCGAATTTTATAATGAGAATAAGGATGTTTGTAAAAAATATGCCCAAAATGCCCATCAAATTTATCATACTGATCATACCTGACTTTCAGCAAACTATCTTCAACCCTAAAGGTATTTCCGTAATTCTCATTCAATGGAAATCCGGTAATTTTAATATTCCAATCGGTCAAATCTTTGCCGTTAAACAATTGAATCCATCCTTCATTTTTCGGTTTAGCTGAAGTACAAGACAGCGCCAACGCCAGTACCAGTATAAAAAAAACAGGTTTTATTGAAAATCGTTTCATGGTATAATTTTATAGGTTATTGGTTAATAAATTGGTGCTGAAAGATAATTATTTCGGATTGAAAAACGTCTGCTACGGAACAGATATCTAGGTGAATAAAAAAAGCAGGGAGTCTGAATGATTTTCAGGCTCCCTGTTGTGCGAAAAATTTAACCCGGGGAAAAACAGTGATCACTATTTCTTTTCCTTTTTAGCTTTTTTTTCCAGTCTTTTTTCCTTTAAAGTCTTGGTGGGCTCTTTTTTTTCGCTCTTTCGGGTATCTAATCCTTTTGCCATAGCTGTAAATTTTAAAAGTTATTTATTAATTCTGAACACATAAAGTTAACTAAAGAAATCTGTTTACTATTTTGTTTGACAAGACCAAAATTATCAAATTTCGGATAAATATAACAGGCTTTTGGGGGTAATATTTCGGCTTTTTTGAAATCAAGTTGAGATATTTATTTTGTCCGTGTAGCTCTTGACTTTTAATAATAGATTGATTAAATTTAAGATATTGATTATTAATTATTTTGATCATCAATTTACATCACTATTTATTTAAGAAGGAATGAGGACAGAATGAGGTTTAAAAGAAATGGGAATAGCTTTTGAAGTAACTGATTTGATTTCAAACCGAAATCTTTACCTTTGGATTTAAAATGTGAACGATGGAAACTTTACGTATCAAAATAGTAAATCCAAAAGCTAAAAGGCTCTTAAATGATTTGGCTGATTTAAATTTAATAAAAGTTCAGGAAGTATTTCAGTACCAATGATGTTGCAAAACTTCTTGAAATATTTGACACCTACGGAGAACTTGTACCGGTTAAAAGTAATATCAAGGTTTGCAGAGACCTAAAAGATAATTTTCTTCTGTCATTATCTGTTGATAGTTAGGCTGATTTTTTGATCACGGGGGATAATGATTTATTGGAAATAAAGGAATTTGGCAAAACAAAAATATTGACAATTACCGATTTTGAATCGCTCTCATAACCAATGAATTCTGAAATCTCCGCTATCTCATTCTGTGCGAAGTAAGGAGTACTGAACCTATACTTTTAAGTGGCAACTCCCTTGTTCAATTGTATCTTACTTTAAGATCATTCACAGAATACAAATCTTCCTCCTCATTCAAATAGCTGAATGCATTTCATTTTGAAGCCATTTCCTGAATTCCTTGTTGAAGAATCTGGTCATCAATTTTCAGCAACAAGAATTCGGCAAAATCATGAATTTCCTCTTTCTCACATCAGGCAATTGTTTGATGTGAAAAAGAGGATTCTCTAAATAATTCTTGTCTTTCCATGATTGAGCAATTGAGCATTTTAAAGTAACAACACAAATTTACGATTTCAGTTTTATGCCTGTACTTTCATCATTTATTCTTTAACTCCATCGAAAAGAAATCAAGAATAATTTACTGAATATCAAGAATAAAATCAAAATTTAACCATACGGTTAAATTTTTTAGTTAAAATATTTGGTAAATTCATTTTGAGATTTTACTTTTGACCACATAATTTAACCAATCAGTTAAACCAAAGAAATAAAATGGAAACAAAAAAAGATAGTACTGAAGAAAAAATCCTTGAGGCGGCAAAAAATGTGTTTGTTACCAAAGGGATGGAAGGAGCCCGCATGCAGGAAATTGCCGACGAAGCCGGGATCAATAAAGCCTTGCTTCATTATTATTTCCGATCGAAAGAGCGCTTATTCGAAGCTATTTTTTCTGAAATTATCAAATTCGCCTTTCCTAAAATAACCAGGATTGTTTTATCCAAAGAGCCAATTGTAAATAAAATTGAACAGGTAATTGATGCCTATATCGATTTGCTGATTAAACATCCATTTATTCCCGGGTTCATCATGAAAGAATTAAGCCGCGATCCCTCCGTCTTATTTAAAATGGTAGTTCAGTTTGGACTAAACCCGCAAACAATACTTGATCAAATACAGGAAGCGATGGATCGTGGAGAAATAGTCCAGATGAAACCTCATCACCTGGCTGTCAACGTGGTATCGATGTGCATTTTCCCGTTTGCGGCCCGTCCAATTTTGAGTTTTGTTATATTCAGAGACGATCCGAAAGCACTCGAAGAATTTTACACCGAACGTGCAGCCGTAATTAAGAAGTTTGTGATCGATTCTATTGTAATCAAGAAGTAATTATCATATGAAAACAATTAAAATCCTGTTCATTCTATTGATTTTCCCGGGTCAACTTTTGTTGGCCCAGGAATCAATTACTCTGGAACAATGCCAAATCTGGGCACGCGAAAACCATCCGGTTTTAAAACAGTCGGGCCTTTACCAGCAGATTCTGGCGCTTAAAAACGAAAACAATGCAACCAGTAATTTACCTCAGGTGACCTTTAATGGTCAGGCAACCTACCAATCAGACGTGACCAAAATCGGTATTTCAATTCCGAACATGAATATCCCAACCGCCGATAAAGACCAGTATAAATTTTACCTCGACCTGAAACAAACCATTTGGGATGGTGGACTTAGTAAAGCCAAAGAGCTGATTAACAACGCTGAAAATGCAGGAAATCTTCAGCAAACGGAAGTTGAATTGTACCAGGTGAAAGAGAAAGTCAATCAGTTTTATTTCACTTCTTTTCTGATTCAGGAAAACCTGAAAATCGTAGAGAAGAAAACAGAAACTCTGGCCGAACGTCAAAAAATTCTGGAATCGGCGGTAAAAAACGGTATGATTCTGGCCTCTGAACTCGATCAATTGTTGGCCGAACAGATTAAAACCGATCAACTGGTACTTGAATTGAAAAACAATCGGGAGACGGTTCTGTCAGCATTAGCCATTCTGACCGGCAAAGAGACCGATCAAATCAAAAATCTGACACTAACCACAGAATCAACCCTGCCCGACAAACCGCTGATGCGCCCCGAACTGGATCTTTTTGCCAAACAAAACGACCTGTTAAATGCTAATTCTGAAATATTGAAAAAACAACGTAATCCGAAACTTTTCGGATTTGGGCAGGCTGGCTATGGGAAACCCGGATTGAACATGCTGAACAATGAATTCGACACTTATTACCTGGTCGGTTTAGGCTTCAACTGGAATGTGCTGGATTGGAAAAATACATCGCGCCAACGCCAGGTTTTGAAACTGCAACAGGAAATCGTTCAAACCAAACAGGAAAACTTTGTCCGCAATATTGATCTGGCCACTGACCAGCAAAACAAACAAATAAGTCAGCTTACAGAACTCCTGAAAACGGATCAGGAATTGATTCAGGTTCGGGAACGAATTACCAAAACATCGGCTTCGAAACTTGAAAACGGAACGATCACCACGGCCGATTATATTCAGGATTTAAATGCCGAGACAACAGCTAAACTGACACTTGAAACTCATAAAATTCAGTTGAAAGAAGCCCGCGTTAAACTGGAAAACATCAGGGGAATCCAGTAGAATGTTGAATGATGAGTTTTGAATGATGAATTAAAAACAAATAAACACCCATAATATGAAAAGATTACAACTTATCGCACTCGTTTTGATGACCTTGGGGGCCTGCAAAAACGGAGAAAAAAAATCGGATGCCTACGGGAACTTTGAGGCGGTTGAAACTATCGTTTCTTCGGAAACCGCCGGAAAACTGCTGTCGATGGAGGTGAAACAAGGCGATTTACTCGAACAGGGAAAATTAATTGCAAAAATCGATACCACAGAAATCATCCTGAAAAAATTGCAAACCGAAGCTCAATTGGTGGCCAGCGAAACAAAAAGACAAAATGTAACCGCTCAAATCAATGTACTGAAAGAGCAAAAGAAAAACGCACAAATTACCCAGCAACGTATGGCCAAAATGTTTACCGACAAGGCAGCGACCCAACAGCAAATGGACGATATTAACGGACAACTGAATGTACTCGACAAGCAGGTTTCCGCAACAAACACCCAGTTTCAGTTAATTGCCAGCGAAATGGAGGTCGTTAAACGGCAACTCGATCTGTTAAATGAACAGTTGACCAAATGTCGTATCATCAGCCCGGTCAAAGGCACCGTACTCGAAACTTACCTCGAAACCGGTGAATTGGCAACTCCGGGCAAACCGGTTCTTAAAATGGCTGATCTGTCGAATCTGGAACTGAAAGTTTACGTTTCAGGCGCACAGTTATCGAATGTAAAACTGGGAAATGAAGTTAAAGTTCTGATTGATTCAGGAATTAAAGAAATGCAACCGCTCACCGGAAAAATTAGCTGGATTTCGTCGGAATCGGAATTCACCCCCAAAATCATTCAGACCAAAGAAGAACGTGTAAAACTCATGTACGCCGTAAAAATAATTGTCCCTAATGATGGAAGCCTGAAAATCGGGATGCCAGGAGAAGTTGTTTTTTAGTGAGCAGTCGCAGTTCAGTATTCAGATGGCAAATAGCATGAAATCAGTAATTCAGTAATTCAGTAATTCAATTTTTCGGTCATGATCAGCATTCAACATATCAGCAAATCGTATAACGATGTTCAGGCCGTAACCGACATTTCGCTTGAAGTGCAGAAAGGCGAACTGTTTGGCCTGATTGGCCCAGATGGAGCCGGCAAAACAACTTTGATGCGCATCCTCATGACTTTGCTCATCCAGGATAAAGGAACTGCAACCATGGGCGGGTTGGATGTGATCAAAGACTACAAAAAAATCAGGAATATGGTTGGTTACATGCCCGGGCGATTTTCTCTTTACCAGGATTTGACGGTGGAAGAAAACCTGAACTTTTTTGCCACCGTCTTTAAAACTACCGTGGCCGAAAACTATGACCTGATCCGCGATATCTACGTTCAGATTGAACCGTTTAAAAACCGTTTGGCCGGAAAACTTTCAGGAGGAATGAAACAAAAACTGGCCCTGTCGTGTGCATTGATTCATAAACCGGAAATACTGATTCTCGACGAACCAACCACCGGGGTCGATGCCGTTTCGCGCAAGGAATTCTGGGAAATGCTGAAGAAACTTCAGAAAAAGGGAATTACCATCCTGGTTTCGACACCATACATGGACGAGGCGATGCTTTGCAATCGCGTGGCGCTGATGCAAAAAGGACAGGTGCTTGATGTTGATACTCCTCAAAAATTGGTTGAAAACTATGAGCGAAAACTTTATGCCATTCGTTCGCTCGATATGCACCGCTTAATTCAGGATTTGCGCGCCTGGGAAAAAACCGATTCGGCTTACGCTTTCGGGCAATATTTGCATGTAACCGGGAAAGACGACGAGGTGGAAGCCACTGAATTCGAAAACTATCTCCTGAAAAAAGATCACCCCGAATTACAGATTTTTGATATTCATCCGTCGATTGAAGATGTGTTTATGGAATTGCTTGGAATTGAAGAATGAAGCCCCATCCCCAACCCTTCCCCGAAACAGGGAAGGGAGTTCCGTCTCGAAAGCAAAATACATATTCTCTTTGAAAAATAAATATCGGCGCATCCGAAATTCAAAATTGAAAAATAAAATTGTATGCGCCGAAGTGATAGACCAAAATAAATAAGGTACAAAAATGAACCAACAAGTTCCGGTAATAACTGTGCACAACCTGGTCAAAAAATTCGGATCGTTCGTAGCCAACGACCATCTGAATTTTGAAGTTTATGCAGGCGAAATATTCGGATTTCTGGGAGCTAACGGCGCCGGAAAAACCACGGCCATGAAGATTCTCTGCGGGCTCTCCTCACCTACTTCAGGTGAAGTAAAAGTGGCTGGCTTCGATATTTATAAAGAAACCGAAAATGTAAAACGGAACATCGGCTACATGAGCCAGAAATTCTCGTTATACGAAGACCTGACCATTGCGGAGAACATCCGGTTTTTCTCCGGAATCTATGGTATTTCGCCCAAAGATCGCAAAACAAAACAGGATCTTCTACTCAAAAACCTAGGCATTGAATCGGCCAAAGATTCGCTGATTGGCTCGCTGCCACTGGGATGGAAGCAGAAACTGGCTTTTTCTGTAGCTATTTTTCATGACCCGAAAATTGTATTTCTCGACGAACCAACCGGTGGTGTTGACCCGATTACCCGTCGTAAATTCTGGGACCTGATTTACGAAGCATCCGACCGGGGAATCACCGTATTTGTAACTACGCACTACATGGATGAAGCCGAATATTGTAACCGCGTTTCGATCATGAACAACGGCCGGATCGAGGCGCTCGACACACCCGAAAATTTGAAAAAACAATACGACGCCAAGAATATGGACGAGGTTTTCCTGAAGATTGCAAGGAATGCAGAATAAAAACCGTTGCGGGTTACGCGATACGGGTTATGTGTTTATCGAACACCCCCGTAACTCGAAACCTGCAACCCGTAACTTTTAAATATGAAACAATTTATAGGATTTCTCAAAAAAGAATTTTTACATATTTTTCGTGATCCGCGAACGATGATCATCATCTTCGGCTTGCCCATTGTACAACTTTTACTGTTCGGCAAAGTCATCAACACCGATATTCAGGATTCAAAAATTGCCATTTTGGATCAGTCACACGATAATACAACCCGCGAAATTACTTCGAAACTACTGTCGTCGGGCTATTTTGTGA
>Ga0074195_1005041_pt1 | contig 10274 bp, 8 predicted proteins | sample EPASupsiteHSE623_FD_64525 | JGI IMG/M metagenome (GOLD analysis project Ga0074195, IMG submission 64525) | Bioremediated contaminated groundwater from EPA Superfund site, New Mexico - Sample HSE6-23 | ecosystem: Environmental > Aquatic > Deep subsurface > Groundwater > Contaminated ... | reverse complement strand
ATTGGTGCTATCCTGGAGGGGCCTGCAGTTGGTGTAATGGTAGGCTTGTTATTCGGGTTATTCAGTATGTTTCAGAATATGGTAGCTCCTAATATTTTGTCTTTTGCTTTTTTGAATCCGCTTGTTTCGGTTTTGCCCAGAGTATTAATCGGATTGGTGGCTTATTATTGCTATAAAATGGTGCCTGTAAAAAATGAGGCTTTTAAGATCGGTACAGGAGCGGCATTGGGGTCACTTGTAAACACGGTAGGTGTCCTCGGGATGATTTATCTTTTGTATGCGGCTGATTTTGCCGCAGCCCGCGGCATTAACCCCGATACTGTTCTTGCGGTTGTAGGAGGAGTGGCCATGACTAATGGCATTCCGGAAGCTGCTATTTCGGCGGTTATCACGATTCCTGTTATTCTCATGGTCAAGAAGGCACGGCGAATAAATTAAGGCTGCTGGGGAAAAGGTCTGAATCCGTTAACGGATTCAGACCTTTTTTCTTTGATGGGATTGCGACTTCCGCACAGGTATTGATTCTTCTCCTTAACCGTTTCCTACCTTTTTTAGTGCGGCAGTCTCTTTTGTAATGCAGGCCCAAGAAAGGAAACTAATTCTCGTTTTCCCGGCTTGTTTGAATTGCAGCCAGCTTTTCCTCAGTAGATAAGCCAGATGACCAGTTATCCTTGAATATCTGGGAGTTTTTAAACGTGGCACTCCATTCGTAAGAGCCTTCCGGCGAGTAGAAGGCAAGGACTACAGCCTGCTTCAGGGTAGCAGGGATAGCACCGTCTTCATCAGTAATAAGCACATAGCTGCCATCCGTATCGGCTTCCAGAAAGAGCGCCGTCAATCCGTCGTCAACCTCGGCTTCTTCAAACCCCAACTGTTCATAGAAATCTAAAACGGTATCATTACTCATCCGATCATCTCCTAATTTTTCTATATATGTTGCTTATTGTACCCTACTTTTGTCCGGTAAACAACATTGTGTGCCTATTGCAAATAATAGAGAGTACCGGTAGGAGTTTGTGTTAATTCAAGCGAAGATAGGTAGGGAAAAAGTAAAGATAAGGAAGACTTGCTAATGAAAATCGTAGTCGATGCCGATGCCTGTCCTAAAAATGTATTACTCCTATGCCAAAAGCTGGGTAAACCTCATCACATTCCCGTATGGACTGTAGCGAGTTTTAATCATTCCATTGTTTCCGATTATCATCATGTAGTCGGCAGCGCATCCCAGGAAGCTGATATTAAAGTTGTGAATTTAACCGAGCCGGGAGATATCGTTATAACGCAGGACTGGGGGCTGGCAGCGATGGTGCTTGGAAAGCAGGCCCGCGCTTTAAGCCCTGCAGGTCGTGAGTTTAGTCCTGATAAAATTGACTTCTTACTGGAAGAGCGGGAGGCGAAGGCTAAACTCCGCCGCGGCGGAGGCAGGACCAAAGGTCCCAGGAAAAGAACTGCTGAAGATGACCACAGTTTCGAAGCGAGTCTTAAAAGACTGCTTATGATAAATAAAGGAGGAGAAACCATGTCATTAGCTTTGCGTGTCTATTTTGATTTTTGCTGCCCCTATTGTTACCTCGCCTGGGGATTCATGAAAAAACTCAAGGAGACAACCGAGATTCACGATGAATGGGTCACCTGGGAGATTCACCCTGAACTTGGCCCTGCTGGTGAGTACATTGAAAATGTTGTAGCTAATGTTAATTTGGAAGAAAGAAAACTAAATCTGAACAGGCTTGGCGAGCCTGTTGGACTCACTCCCGGTGACCATACGTTTGTACCGAATACACGTCTGGCACTGGAAGCCGTTCAGTTCGCCACAGAGGCCGGAAAAATGCATGAATGGATTGATGCTGTTTATACGGCAAACTTTGTTGAAGGTAAGAATATTGGTGATCAGGCTGTGCTTGCCGCAATTGCCGCAAAAATCGGTCTTGATACAGATGGCCTGTCTCACGCTCTGAATACCGGACGCTATACCCAGGTGCTGCTGGCTCATGACCGTGAATGTATGGAGAAAAAGCTGGAATGGGTCCCGACTGTTTATGCCGGTGAACAAAAGGTGCTGGAAGGCGCTCTTGCGTATTCAGTCTTTCGCGATACTCTTCAGTCATTAAAATAATAAAAGACGCTTTCGTTTCCTTTCGGCCCTTCTGGAAAATGCGGTCCGCAGGATGGGAAATGTTCAGCTTATGGTAAGAAATTCGCTTGTTTGAGTGCAGCGCGAGTTTCACGAATTATAGCAAGCTGAGCATTTCCCAAGTATTTTGCAAGTCTGGTCTAGCATTTTGGCTGCTTGTTTCGGTGACAAAAGTAGAAGCCGGGCTTTTTCCGGCATCCTTTTTATTATTTATAAAATGGACAAATCAGCCAGGATTTGGCTGCTGATTTCTTTAGCCCGTGCTCCATACGCTTCAGCATTAGCTATAATATTAGTTGCAAAAAAATAGCGGCGCCCGTCTTTTTCCACGCTGCCGACAAACCAGCCTAAGACGAGCCTGCCATTTTCGATAGCGGAGCCTGTTTTTCCGGAAAAGATCGTGTTATTCTCAGTGGAAAGGATGATCAGTTTTCGTACCAGTGCCATATTCTCCTGTGTAAAAGGCAATTCATTTTTATAGAGCCTCCTGATCAATTCCACTTGCTCTTTGGCGGAGATCGTTAAGGTGGACTGCAGCCAGAACTGATCAACTCCACCGCTGATGTCCTGATTGCCGTATTGCAGGGCCTGTATGTAGTATTTCATCTGACTGGGGCCTATTCTTCTGGCAACTTCCTGATAGTACCAGACTACGGAATTTGCCATGGCGGTTGACAAGGTATGATCCTGATTCCAGGCAGGGATGGAATACCGTTTGCCACTCCACTTTTGCAGATTCTGCTCATCGTTTTGCTTCAGGACACCTGTTTCCAATCCAATAAGCGAGTTCGGGATTTTAAAAGTAGAGCAGGGGCTAAGCCGGCGAGAGCTTTGTTCTTCATTGTATATAGTATACTGATCGGCACCCTCGTCATAAAGGACAAAAGTTCCTTGGTATCCCTGGAAATACTTTGCAAAGTCATCACGAATGGTCACTGAACTTGCCTGAACATATGCCAGAGAACTTAGCTGAAATAAAAAACTGAAAATAATCAGCACCACGTATTTGTACATTCCGGATCAAACTCCTTTGCTTTTTTTACTATTAGTATACCGGTTATTCAGGTTGGATGAGGAAAGAGAAGCTGGAATCATCACAAAAAATATTGGCTTTTCCGGGAAAAGGGGTATAATGATAGCAGACAAAAATTGCTGCACGCTAAGTGAAAGCAGGCAGCGTGACAGGAGAGACTGCATGAACGGATCATTTTCTAATCTGGGGATAGATGCGGTATTGGTGAAGGCACTGCACAAGGAAGGACTGACGGTGCCGACGGCAATTCAGGCTGAGGTGATCCCTCAAGCCTTGGCAGGAAGGGACGTAATAGCCCAGTCAGCAACGGGGACAGGGAAAACTCTTGCCTATTTACTGCCGTTATTCGCCAAAATCGATGCGGCAAAGCGCGAAAACCAGGCCATTATTCTGGCTCCTACCCATGAGCTGGCGATTCAAATCCAGCGTCAAATGGAAATACTGGCCAGAAATGCAGAGCTGGCGGTTACATCAGCACCGCTGATCGGCAATGCCAATATAGCCAGACAAATTGATAAATTAAAGGAACGGCCCCATATTGTCGTCGGTTCCGGCGGCAGGATACTGGAATTGATTCAAAAGAAAAAAATAACGGCTCAGACGATCAAAACAATTATTCTCGATGAGGCTGACCGTTTATTGGATGACCATAATCAGGAAACGGTTAAGGCTGTAATCAAGACAACTTTGAAGGAGCGGCAAATCCTGCTGTTCTCTGCAACTATTACACGGCAGACCCATGAACGGTCAGGAAGCTTCCTGCGGAATCCTGCGGTCATTACCGTCAGGGAACAGGCAGCAGGGACCGCGGGCTCTATCGCGCATATGTATTTTATGTGTGAACGGCGCGACAAAGTAGAAATGCTGCGTAAGCTGGTGCACAGTACAAAGCTGAAACAAGCACTGGTTTTTGTTAATCGCAGTGAAGACCTTGAACTTACTGCCGCGAAACTGAATTACCACGGATTGAAGGCCGCTTCCCTGCATGGGACCTTTGTCCAGGCCGACCGTAAAAAAGCGCTTGACGATTTTCGCAGCGGCAAGGTTCAACTGCTGGTTGCTTCTGATATTGCAGCCCGTGGGCTGGACATTTCCGGGATAGAGTATATCTTTAATCTGGATTTACCGGAAGAGCCTGCCGTATATTTACACCGTGCAGGCAGAACGGGAAGAGCCGGCAGGAGCGGGACCGTTATTTCTATCATTGCCAAGCAGGAATCTGGCTTAATACAAGCCTATGAGAAGGCTTTAAAAATTACCGTTAGGGCTAAACAAATTGCGTATGGAAAGATCAGTGACCTGCGCAAAGCATAGGAGCGTCTGCAGGAAATGAATATATTGTCAATTGAGAATTTGACGAAAAGTTATGGAGAGAGGGTCTTGTTTGCCGATGTTACCCTGGGGGTTGACGAGGGTGATAAAATCGGTCTCATCGGGGTAAATGGCACAGGAAAATCTACTTTTCTCAAGCTGGTGGCCGGAGTTGATCAAGCGGATACCGGCAAAGTTACCAAAGGGAACAGCGTGCAAGTACAATATTTGCCGCAGAATCCTGAGTTTAACGAAGCTGCTACCGTACTGGAGCAGGTTTTCAATGGTTACTCACCGGTTATGAAAGTAATTCGCGACTATGAACTGGTGCTTGCAGAGGTTCAGAGCCAGCCGCCGAACAGGGCCGCCGAACAGCAACTGATCCGCTTAAGCCATGAGATGGATAGTCATGATGCCTGGCAGCTGGAAAGTGAAGCAAAAGCCATTTTAATGCAGTTAGGTATTACGGAATTCAGCGTACCTGTGGGGACTCTTTCCGGGGGGCAGCGCAAACGGGTGGCCCTGGCAAGCGCTTTGATTAACCCTTGTGAACTGCTGATTTTAGATGAGCCTACCAACCATATCGATAATGATACGGTTGCCTGGCTGGAGCAGTATCTGGCAAATCGCAAGGGAGCCTTGTTAATGATTACGCATGATCGTTATTTCCTTGACCGGGTAACAAATCGGATTATCGAGATTGACAAGGGAAAATTGTATAATTACAGCGGCAATTACAGCAAGTTTCTTGAGGCGAAGGCCGAGCGGGAAGAACAGCAGGAAGCAAGCGAACGGAAGCGGCAAAATCTGCTGAGAAATGAACTGGCCTGGATGAGACGCGGGGCCAGGGCCCGCAGCACAAAGCAAAAGGCCAGGATCGAGCGTTTTGAAGAGCTTAACTCACAGGGGACCGACTTAAATGAGGCGAAACTGGAAATATCCGTTGCTTCCAGCCGGCTGGGACGAAAAATTATTGAACTGGAAAATATCAGTCATCATTTTGCAGCTAAAACAGTAATTGCCGATTTTAACTACATTGTTTTAAAAGATGACAGAGTGGGAGTTATTGGTCTCAACGGCAGCGGCAAGACTACGCTGCTGAACATTATTGCAGGCGAACTGGCACCGGACAGCGGAGTTGTCACTACAGGTCAGACCGTAAAAATCGGCTACTTTTCGCAGGAAAGTGCCGAAATGGATCATTCTATGCGAGTGATAGAATATATTCGTGAAGAAGCTAACAGTATTGCAACCGCTGACGGAGAAGTGATCAGTGCCTCTCAAATGCTGGAACGTTTTCTTTTTCCTCCCCAGCTGCAATGGATGCCGATTGCCAAATTATCGGGCGGAGAAAAACGCCGCTTGTATTTACTGCGGATATTAATGAGTGCACCGAATGTTCTGCTTCTGGATGAACCCACTAACGACCTCGATATTCAAACCCTGACAATTCTGGAGGATTATTTGGAGCAGTTTGCGGGGGCGGTTATTACCGTTTCGCATGACCGCTACTTTCTTGATCGCGTTGTTGATAAATTATTTGTTTTTACCGGCAATGGCCGGTTAACGCAAATATCCGGCGGATACTCCGATTATCTGGCGGCAAAGAAGCCGGAGACAGTGCCGGTGGCTGTAGAGAAAAAAACGGGTACTTATGAAAAACCGAAAGAACGGCTGCGCAAGTTTACCTTTAAAGAACAGCGGGAATTCGAGCAGATTGATGAAACGATTGCCGGGGTTGAGCAAGCTTTGCAGCAGGTTTCCAGTGCAATTAACATTGCAGGCAGCAATTTTGAACTCCTGGAGCAGCTTGTCAGACAGCAGCAGGAACTGGAACGCAGTCTGGCGGAATTGCTGGATAGATGGACTTATTTAAATGAAATTGCCGAAGAAATGAGTAATTAATAAAAAATCCCCTGCCGTTTGGCAGGGGATTGCAGTATCCTAGTAGCGTCTGCTGTTGTTTTGGCTGTAGCAGTCTCTGCAATATACAGGACGGTCGCCGCTTGGACGGAAAGGAACTTGAGTTTGTACGCCGCAGGATGCACAGGTTGCATCATGCATTTCGCGTTGTTGGTAGCTGCCGCCCCCACGGTTAAAGCCACCACCGTTTTGTTGTTTGCGGGCAGCGCGGCAATCAGGGCAACGGCCTGGCTCGTTGGTGAACCCTTTTTGAGAAAAGAAATCCTGCTCGGAAGCAGTGAAAACGAATTGGGCGCCACAATCGCGGCAAGAAAGGTTTTTGTCTTGGAACATTATATAGCCTCCTCAAATCTATTACCCAAATAGCGAATGGAGAATACTCATCGGGACTTCCCTTACCAACTACCTAATAGTTTGAGAAGGACAATGACAAATTCACTGGTACTATTTTTTCTGGGTAGTTACATTGTACCTGTTAATTTGACAAATGTAAAGCGAATTGCCTTAACAGGACAAAAAAACTTGCAATTATTTTCTAATTATTGTGCGAATTTACATGCGGCGGGACAGCGTGGCTATTGACAGCAATCGCCGCAGCTTGCGATACTTAAGACAGCTACTTCGTTTGGGCAGGAGGGCCGGTTGTGGAAATACATCAGTTACAATATGTAGTTGAAGTGGCCAAGCAGCGTAATTTTACCAGAGCAGCTGACGAAATTTGTGTGACACAGTCAACCTTATCGCACCAGATCGCCAAACTGGAAGATGAACTGGACATTAAGCTGTTTGACCGCAATTCACGCATTGTTTTTCCAACGGAGGCGGGAGAGGAGTTTATTAATCATGCTAAAGCGGTCCTGGCTACGCTGGAAGTTGCCAAACAAAGCGTTTTAGCTTACCGGAAACTGCTGAAAGGCACGTTGCGTATCGGTGTCATTGCATCGTTAGGGACAATAGACTATGCAAATATGCTTGCCCAATTTCATAAAGAACATCAGGGACTTAACTTTGAAATTGTACAGGACGGCACATACAGCTTATTAGAAAAAATTCGTGCCCGTGAGCTGGATGTTGCTTTTGCCGCTGTGGCTTCCCAGGAAGCGGATGAGGATGTTGCGTTTTATCATCTGGCCTATGATGATTATGTTTTGGCGGTTCCGCCGGGGCATGCGTTCGCCGGACGGGAATATATCAATCTGTCTGAGGCGGCTGAAGAAAGATTTATTTTTCAGCCTTCCTCTGACAGGATGCATTATACCTGTATGGAAGCATGTGCAGAAGCAGGCTTTAAGCCGCAAATCGTCTGTCAGAGCAATCACTCGCCGACTTGTTTGGCATTGATTAGTGCCGGAATGGGCATTGGATTTTTTCCGCGTGAAAAAATAAGCGGACAAAAGCTCGCTATTGCTGTTGTTAAATTAAAACAGCCTGTCCAAAAGAATATTGTTTTAGCTGTTGGCAAGCATTTTTCTCTTTCACCTGCTGTGGTAGCCTTCAACCGGTTTGTGATAGACTGGGTTCAGGCTCTCCGGCTTGAAGAGCGCTAAGAGTAATACCATTCAAGCTTCCTAAAATTGCCGTTAGGCGATTTCAGGAAGCTTTTTTTACTATATACGAAAGACCGGGAAGCAGGCCCCCTTGCTAAAATTCCGAAACTCGCTGCGCTCAAACAGTCGGAATTTCTTTACGCAAGAGAGGCCTGCTTCCACATAAGCGGGACGGCAATTTTTATAAGGTGACTTCTTTTCAAGTCTTTTGGAAGAGCAGTCTAGCATTGTTGGTTGTTGCGATGGACAAAAGGACGTCCCTCAGGCTTTTCTAAGAGCATGTTAAAGCTTATAGGAGCAAATAGAAGTTGTACAGCCGTTCAAAGGACTGCGTTCGCGGTTTTTCTTATTGTTTTTTCAACAGTAGTTGCTGTTGCTGTGATCGTTCCGGAACCATTGATGAAAGCGATGGCTGGTATGCAGAAGAGGATTTGCAATAAATTTATCAATGGCATAAAATTCAGACAAAGAGACTGGCAGATAAGATCATTTGGAGGGAAAAACAAATGGCTGAGGCGAAGGTAAGGGTAATTACAGAAGAGCAAAAGACGGAACTTGCTGCTGCAATTGAAAAAGCAAAAGCTGCATTGGCAATCATCGGGACCTATGACCAGAAGCGCGTTGATCGCTTATGCCAGGCGGTAGCCTGGGCTGTTGCCAATAAGCAGACTTTTCAGAGATTGGTGGATATGGGCATAGAGGAAAGCGGACTGGGCGATCCGGTAAGCCGTATGGGAAAACGAATGAAGATCCGTGGCGTTCTTAGAGATGCCCTTAGACAAAAAAGCGTAGGTATTATTGAGGAAATACCGGAAAAAGGAATAATCAAATATGCCAAGCCGGTTGGCATTATCGCCGGCATAGTGCCAACGACCAATCCCGATCTGACACCGGCGGGTATTGGCATTTATGCCATTAAAGCCCGGGATGGGGCTATCTTTTCCGCTCATCCCCGTGCTAAAAACACGACAATGGAAACAGTGCGTATTATGCGGGAGGCGCTGAAAAAAGAAGGCGCACCTGCGGATATTGTTCAGTGTCTGGCTACTGCCAGCATACCGATGGCCAGTGCTCTAATGTCAGCTGCCGATTTGGTTATAGCTACCGGCGGCAAGGATATGGTCCGTTCGGCCTACAGCTCCGGCACACCTGCTTATGGAGTGGGAGCCGGCAATGCCACAATGGTAATTGATGAAACTGCCAATATTGAAGAAGCAGCCCGCAATACCATGCTGAGCAAGACTTCCGACTATGGATCAGGCTGTTCGGCGGATGGAAATATTATTTTGTCTGATAAAATCTATGATCAGTTTATTGCTCAACTGGTAAAGGAAGGCGGCTATCTGGCGAGTGAGGAAGAAAAGCAAAAGCTGCGCAGCGTAATGTGGGATGAGGAAGGACACCGCCTGTCCCATACGGTTGCCATTAAGCCGCAGAAGCTGGCCGCAATAGCCGGTTTTAGTATCCCTGAAGACCGGAAGTTTATGATTGTTATCGGTGACGGTATTGGCAAGCGGCACCTGTTCTCCGGTGAAAAGCTGACAACTCTGCTGGCCATTCATCAGTATCGCGGCGATTTTGATAATGCCCTTAAAGCGGTAAAGGCTATATATGAAGTTGGCGGTAAAGGTCATTCGGTAGGTATTTATTCCTTTAATGAAGAGCATATTCACAAACTGGCACTGATGGCCCCTGTTAGCCGGATTATGGTACGGCAGCCTCAGTCCAAGGCCAATGCAGGTTCGTTTACCAACGGTATGCCAATGACCTCAAGCCTTGGCTGCGGCACCTGGGGCGGCAATATTGTTTCCGAAAATGTTCATTTAAAGCACTATCTCAATACTACGTGGGTATCCAGCCCAATTCCGGAAGACAAACCAAGTGATGCCGAATTATTCGGTGAGTTTTACGATCCGGAGCTGGAGAAATAAGCGTATGGTACAGGAACTGTGTAACCTGAACAACCCCCAGTGGCCCCAGCGGATTCAAATTTGTGAAGTCGGTCTGCGCGATGGCCTGCAAAATGAAAAACGCATATTCAGCCTGGAAGAAAAACTGCTTTTACTTACGAAAGTAGTAGATTCGGGCATTAAGATTATTGAGATCGGTTCTTTTGTTAACCCCAAGGCTGTTCCTGCTATGGCACAGACGGACGAATTATGCCGGCTGATGCCGAAACTGGCAGGCGTAGAGTACCGGGCCCTTGCAGCTAATCTCAAAGGTGTCGAGCGGGCTTATTTGGCGGGAATTGCCAAAGTTAAGCTGACGGTGTCGGTAAGTGAGGCACATTGCCGCAGCAACTTAAATAAAACTCCTGCGGAAATTA
>Ga0074195_1005040_pt1 | contig 10282 bp, 15 predicted proteins | sample EPASupsiteHSE623_FD_64525 | JGI IMG/M metagenome (GOLD analysis project Ga0074195, IMG submission 64525) | Bioremediated contaminated groundwater from EPA Superfund site, New Mexico - Sample HSE6-23 | ecosystem: Environmental > Aquatic > Deep subsurface > Groundwater > Contaminated ... | reverse complement strand
CGTGAAGGGAGGCCCGAGGAGGGCGAGATCTTCCTGGAGATCATGGAGGAGATATACCATCTTCTGATGCTCTTCGATTACCCGGATGCCATAACAAGGGGACTTCGCCGCAAGAGCGACCTGGCCAGGTCGATGCTTGAGAGGACGAGGGGCGACCTGACCAATGCCATCGAGATGAGCAAAGTCGAGGCAACGCTTCGTGTCCTGAATGATAAGTTTAAAGATACAAGTTTTCAGGAGTCTTGATATATGAGATTTGATCCAGCCCAGATCAAAGAGGCTGCCAAGGAGGACTTCGATTTAGCCTGGCAGCAGGGAAGGGAGTATCTCGGCAAGCCGGCAGTTAACGATCGCTATCCGAGAAAGACGTTATCCTACGGCGTGCCTCATCCCATATTCGACACCATTCATAAGCTGAGAGAGGCCTATCTTCGTCTGGGCTTCTCAGAAGCCATGAACCCTGTGATGGTCGAGGCGCAGGACGTTTACAGGCAGTTCGGCTCAGAGGCCCTTGCAGTTCTGGACAGATGCTTCTACCTGGCAGGCCTGCCAAGGCCCGACATCGGCATATCCGATGAAAGAATAGCCCAGATCAACCAGATGCTTGGGCGAGAGCTCTCAGCAGAAGAGGTCGAGGCAATCCGCCAGATCCTTCACGGCTATAAGAAGGGAAAGGTAGAGGGCGACGATCTGGTGCAGGAGATATCAAAGTCTCTGGCCGCGCCGGACGCCCTTGTCTCGACCATACTTGAGAATGTCTTTCCTGAATTCAAAGGGCTTAAAGCTGAGGCGACGACCCGGACGCTAAGAAGCCACATGACATCCGGCTGGTTCCTCTCGCTCTCTCACCTCCATTACAGACAGAAGCTACCGGTGAAGCTCTTCTCAGTAGACAGGTGCTTTAGAAGAGAGCAGGCTGAGGATGCCGCCCGTCTGATGAGCTACCACTCTGCAAGCTGCGTCATCATGGATGAGAACGTCTCTATTGAAGACGGTAAGATGGTGGCAGACGGCTTATTGAGCCAGTTCGGCTTCCAGAAGTTCCAGTTCCGCCCAGACGAGAAGAGGAGCAAGTACTACACGCCCGATACGCAGATTGAAGTTTACGCTTACCATCCCGGCCTGATCGGCTCGGGGACGAAGTACGAGAGCGGCTGGGTGGAGGTTGCAACCTTTGGCATCTACTCGCCTACAGCCCTGGCGCAGTACGATATTCCATATCCTGTCATGAATCTGGGCTTAGGCGTTGAGAGGATCGCCATGATACTTCACAACGCCAAGGACCTCCGAGCGCTCTCTTACCCGCAGTTCCAGACGGACTGGGAGCTCTCTCCAAGGGAAATGGCGCAGATGATAACGGTGGATAAGACGCCATCAACTGCAGAGGGTCGGGCGATTGCCGAGGCCATTGTGCAAACCTGCATCGAGCATGGCGATACGCCGTCGCCCTGCGAGTTCACTGCCTGGGAGGGCGACCTGTTTGGAAGAAAGGTGAAGGTCTCGGTGGTCGAGCCTGAGGCCGATACAAAGCTCTGCGGCCCTGCCTTCTTAAACGAGATAGTAGTGCATAAACAGAACGTGATGGGCATTCCGCACACCTCCCGCTGGGAGGAGGCCTTCCAGGACGGCGTGACGACAGGAATCAGGTACATCGATGCCTTTGCTGAGCTTGCTGCAAGCGAAGTTGAGGCTGCAACCCAAGGAGGAAAAGATTCCGAGACCAGAGTGAGAATCGTGCGTACTCCTGCCGAGATCAACGTCAAGATCGACCCGGCGCTTGATAGGTACGTCACCAGCCACAAGCGCAAGATGGACCTGAGGGGGCCGGTCTTCACGATGGTGAGGAGCCAGGTAGTGGGCTGATTATCATGAAGGTTGCAACTGCTAACCAAGAGGAGAAGAAAGCAGTAGGAGAGTCTGCTGCAGCCTTGGTCAAAGACGGCATGGTGGTGGGCCTCGGGACGGGCTCGACAGTTGCCTGGACCATCAAGAACCTGGGCTCAAGAGTAAAAGAGGAAGGGCTGGATATCCTGGGCGTGCCCACGTCCTACCAGGCCGAGGCACTGGCAATTGATTCTGGGATCAAGCTCACTACGCTTAGTCAGCATCCCGTCCTGGACCTGGCCATCGACGGAGTGGATCAAGTGGATGCTCAGCTCTTTGCCATCAAGGGCGGCGGGGCGGCCCACACGAGAGAGAAGGTGGTCTCCGCTTCCGCCAAAAGGTTCGTAGTAGTAGCCGACGGCTCCAAGTATCTTGAGAGGATGAACCATCCTGTACCCGTCGAGGTTCTGCCTTTTGCGGCCCGGCTGGTTGAGCAGAGGCTAAAGGATCTGGGCGGCAGGCCGGTCCTGAGGCTTGGGAAGATGAAGGATGGGCCGGTGATAACGGATAACGGGAACTTCGTGATGGATGTGGACTTCGGGGTGATCGAAGATCCGAAGGCTTTGGCTGCAAGGCTCAGCCCGATTCCTGGGCTGGTGGAGCATGGGATCTTCGATAATGTGGATGAGCTGCACGTGGCCCGCGCAGGCAAAGTTGAGATTATCAGAAGGTGATGGGGAGAAGGACAGCGTCCGGCCGCAGAGCCTCGGCTGGTTGGTGTTGGCCATCAGCTTCTCCGCATTTGGCTCTCTCACTCAATCTCTTTAGTTACACTGTCACAGCTTTAAAGCTAAATGCGTTATGGAAGCAACCGAAGCTCAACCAGGATAGCCTTCAAGCTACTCTTGATCTGAGGAAGCTCCTTTTCGATGATAGTCCAAACCTCCTCTAAATCAACTCCCATATAATTATGAATTAGCACATCTCGAAATCCTGCCATTCCTCGCCATTGGATTTCCGGATGTGATTGTTTTAACTCTGGAGAAAGACGCTTGGTAGCTTCGCCGATAATCTCAAAGTTGCGGATGATCGCATCTTGCATCATGGTAGATGCTAGAAAGGCTGCTTTGCCATCTCCAGCATAAGACTCGATGCGTTGAATGCATTCCCAGATATGTATCAAATAGAGCCTATCGTCCTTCATAGAGGCGTAGCCTCAGCAAGCACTCGGTCCCTAATATACCAGTGAAGGGCTCTGTCGCTAACCACATCCACCCTGCGTCCCAAGAGGTCTTCAAGATCCTGCATGAGGGCTATATGGTCCATTAAGCTCCTCCCTGGTTCCATCTCTACGAGAATGTCCAGGTCGCTCTCAGGTCTGGCCTCTCCTCTGGCCACCGAGCCGAAGACCCGTACATTGCGAGCACCGTGTTTAGCAGCAATAGCCAGAATCTCTTGGCGCTTGGATTTTAGCAATTCATCAATTTTTGTGTGCATATCTTGTCTGACTCTACAGTATAATAAAGTGCGTGGAAATTTAAATGTATTTGTTTCCGTCATGAAATGATGATGCAATCTTCATTATTAGCAAAAGGGCTAAATTCCTCAATGCCACATTGGCGTCTATGTCCAAAGACCCAAAAGGAATGGACAAAAATATTGGCAGGGTCCTTCTTAAGTTCATTCCTCTTCATCTCTACTAATTCCCGCTTCTTTCAGGATGATGAGCTGAAGTTTAACGCTGATCTCTTCGCTATGGTGCGGATTTGGGATCATAACAAAGACGTCATCTCTCACCATATGAAAATATTTTTGCCAGGATATGGTCCTGCGAACCCCAAGCTCGCCAACCGTTTGATGAGTTCCCGCCGTGAGGTGGGTAGGAGCTTAGTCGACAACTGTAATTGGCTCCTTTGAGTACTCTATGGTATGACCACCGAGAGGCGGAATAGGATATCCCCATTGTATCCGGGCCACAATCCATTCCTCAATGACTTCAATGAGATCCTTGCGGCACTCTTCAAAAGAGTCGCCAACTGCTATGACTCCCTGAAGTCCAGGAACTGTGGCCACATAAGAGCCGTCTTCCAGCGTGTCATACTCAGCTCTCTTTAAGGCTGCCTGAATGTACTCGGAGAACATAATGATATCAAATACACATTATTGGGATTTAATCCTTGTCAAACTATCGTTCTTGAGCAATCAAGATTATTCACTGGCCTGTGGTTAGACAATTGCGATAAGAAGTGACTTAATGATTCTAATCAATGAAAAATAAAAGAATCTACACGGCACAGCCCTGCCCGCACCACCAGCTCGCCGGGTCGAACTCGTTTCTCTTGTCATCCACCACCTGGGCATGTCCAGCATCCACAAGCATGCGGTTGAAGTTGAGGTTCAGGTTGGGAGCGCCGTTCTGCCTGTACCTGTAGACCACGCAGATCAGACAGCCGTTCTCGTCCCGGCTGGATTGGTTATCGATGTCCAGGAAGACCTGAGTGTTCAGCAGAGTCTGTATTGTGTACTCCTGAGCGTACAGGGTCTCGCGAGCGGTCTCCGAAACCTTTACATCTGCAAGCTTAACGCAGCCCACTCCATCTACCATGAAGACATCGCCGGACTTAACCAGGGTCACAATCCCCGAGGCCTCATCCGGGCTGGATGCCGCTGCCGCAGCTAAAACCAATATCGATAAAGCCAACCTGTAAACCAACCAATATATCATAATGCGCTGATATACCGGGAGATCTTAAAGATTATCGCTGGAGATTTGGCGACTCTCTATGGGCTGCACAGCTATTGTTAGGATTAATAATCATATATTTGATAATTGAAGAACGAAAAGCTTTTATCTATCCTTCTCAAAAAAGATATTGGGGGGAGAATTTAGCATGAAAATCATTACATTTTTGTCAATAATATTTATGCTGTCGTTTCTAGGGACCTTCGCAGCAGCATCTGAAGAGGACACAGAAATTACTGCAGAGCAGGCCCTGCAGATGCTTATGGACGGCAACGCCCGGTTTGTTTCCGGCAATGTCGAGCACCCCAACCAGTCTGCAGAGCGCCGCGAGGAGATTATATCTGGCCAGCAGCCCTTCGCCATCATCGTGGGCTGCTCGGATTCCAGGATTCCGCCGGAGATCGCCTTTGATCAGGGCATTGGGGACATATTCGTGATCAGGACCGCAGGCCAGGTCATGGATAATGCGACCCTTGCAAGCATCGAGTACGGTGCCGAGCACCTGGGCGTGCCCTTGGTGGTAGTTTTAGGCCATGACAGCTGCGGTGCTGTCATGGCCGCAGTCGAAGGCGGAGAGGCTCCAGGCCATATCGGCTATCTGGTCGATGCCATTTTGCCTGCAGTCGATGAGGTCGAGGTGGAGATGAACGAGACCAGCGAGGATGAGCTCCTCGATGCAGCCATCGATATCAACGTTGAGAACATCGTGTATCAGCTCGAAACCTCCGAGCCCATACTCTCCGAGCTGGTGGAAGAGGGCGAACTTACAATTGTGGGTGCTCGCTACCACCTGGACAGCGGTGAGGTGGAGATACTGGAGTAATCTTTAATCACTTCTTTTGGACTCTGGGCGTTTAGGCCGAACTTTAAGATGCCTGGAGCCAGCTACTTTTTATATCTTGAAGAACTTTGTTTTGTTAGATGGCTGATAATGAAGTTGAGGTTAAAATAGAGCCGAAGGGCACGCTTCTCGATCAAACTGGGGCACCTCTGGTCGAGTACGATAAGGATGTCCGCACTCTAGGAATGGTCTGCCACCTCTCGGCGCTAATTGGCCTGCTGGGAGTGCCGCTTTTGAACATCGTCGGCCCGCTGGTTGTATGGCACTGGAAGAAAGACCAGTACGCCTTTGTGGAAGACCAGGGGAAAGAGTCCCTGAACTTCCAGATCTCCATGACCCTATACGGAATTGTAGCAGGGATACTGACGCTCATACTGATCGGCTGGGTCTTGCTGGGAATAATATGGATAGTTAATCTGGTGCTGGTAATAATAGCGGCATCGAAGGCTAACAAGGGCGAAGCTTACCGCTATCCACTTAATCTGAGGCTCATCCGCTAGAGCTGCTCCAGTTTGCCGGGTTGAACTCGGTACTCGGGTTATTGATTATCATTCCGTACCCAGCATTCGCGTACATCTGGTTGAAATTGGCGTTCAGGTTGGGCGTGCCGTTGGGATATGGTTTGTAGATCACGCACATCCAGCAGCCGTCTTTATCCTGGCCGGTCTGGTTATCGATGTCCAGGAAGACCATAGTGTTGGCAATCGTATCACGGGAGAACTCCCTGGCCCGGATGCCGCCCAGGGTATTGGCAGAGGCGCTTACGATATCTGCAAGGCGAACGCAGCCCATTGTGTTCACCTCAAAGGTGGCGCCGTCTATGATCTTTGTAACTATGCCCTTTGCCTCCTGGGGATGGGCAGTTGCAGCCGCAGTGAGGACGAACAGGATGAGAATAATGTATTTCATCATGGTATTAATTCCTCTGCTAATATGAATAGTAACTCAAACAATTAAATACTATCCTCGATCTTTATATCTTTGGAGATGATAGCTGCATGATAAATAAGCCAAATAGGCTTGGCTTTATGCAGTTTGGGTATGCTGATATCTGAAGAAAGCCGCAACGGGCCCAAATTCTGGGAAGAACCATGATCCTTGAGATCCTGATCATAATCTTGCTGATCATCGCAAACGGCATCTTTTCGATGTCGGAAATAGCCGTGGTCTCCGCCCGCAGAGCCCTTCTAAAACAGAGGGCTGAAGAGGGAGATTCAGGTGCACGTGTTGCACTTGAGCTTGTGAAGGAGCCCAACCAGTTTCTTTCTACCATCCAGATAGGCATAACGCTGATAGGCATACTGGCAGGAGCTTACGGCGGTGCCACTGTTGCCGAAGAGCTGGCCATGCTTTTGAATAACTTTGCCTTCATTGCCCCTTATAGCGATGCGATCAGCATTATCCTGGTAGTTCTGGGAGTAACCTACCTATCCTTAGTCATTGGCGAGCTTGTTCCAAAAAGAGTTGCAATGAGCAGTCCGGAGAGAATCTCATCGCTTGTGGCCTCACCTATGCGTGCCTTTTCGAGAATAGCCGCCCCTATAATCTTCTTGCTCAGCGCCTCTACAGATCTCGTGTTAAGGGCGCTGGGAGTAAAGCCATATGTTGAGCCGACGGTGACAGAGGAAGAGATAAGAATTCTCATCGATCAGGGCACTACTGCAGGCGTGATCGAGGAGGAGGAGCAGGATATTGTTGAGAGGGTTTTTCGCCTTGGCGACAAGGTTGCCCATGACATCATGACCCCGATGCCTGAGATTGTCTGGCTGGACATCAACGACTCTCCCGAGGAGATACAGGGGAAGCTAACAAGCGGTCCTTTCTCGTTGTTCCCTGTCTGCAAAGGAAAGCTGGATAACGTGATTGGCGTTGTTCAGGCCAAAGACCTCCTGCCCTGCAGCATAAAGGACGGGAAGGTAGATCTGAAATCATCGCTACTGCCTCCGCTTTTTATTCCGGAGAGCATGAGGGCGCTAAAGGTCCTGGAGAGGTTCAAGCAGACAGGAATTCATATGGCCATCGTCATAGACGAGTACGGTTCAGTCCAGGGCGTACTGACCCTCACCGATCTCTTGGAGGCTATGGTGGGAGATATTCCTCACATCGAAGAGCTGGCCGAGCCCATGATAATGAAGCGAGATGACGGCTCATGGCTGGTTGATGGAACGCTGCCGATAGAGGAGTTCAAAGATGCCTTTAAGATAGATGAGCTGCCGGAGGAGGAGCTTTACCAGACTGTTGGAGGCTTCATAATGATGCACCTTGAGAGAGTGCCTTTCGCAGGAGACCATTTCGAGTGGGATGGATACCGCTTTGAGGTTATGGACATGGACGAGCACAGAGTAGATAAAATCCTTGTGACACCCATAGGGAAAGATGACGGTGAGCAATCCGGCAGTGAACAATCCATCTAAGTTCTGCCTTGTAAAGAAGTGGTTGGGCCTGGCTCTTGTAGCGCTCTCCTTCGTCCTCTACGGCGGGTTGCTTTTAGTGCCCCTCGCACCGTTCTCTGCAGGAGATAAGATAGTAATATCATCGCTGCTGGTAGTCAGCGGAGAGGCGTCTTTCTGGATTGGCGTTCTCATTCTGGGAAAAGAGGCAGTCTCAAAGTATCGAAATATCGATTGGAGGTCAATGCTCGAAGGATTGTTTGAGTCCTCAAAGAACTCCGCCCGGAACCGCCCAAAAAGTTAAAGATCTGCTGTCGTCCATTCCCTGTTCAAATTGGGAGTCCCGTTGCGATTTGCCAGGTAGGCCACGCATGCAGTCTCGGAATTAGGAGTTTTGCTTCTGCCCGTGCAGTTATCGATATCGAGGAACACTTGGACACCCAGGAGGTTTTCAAGGGCATACTCCCTGGCGTGAACCCCTTCAATGGTCCCCATCTCCGGGCTATCTATGTCCGCCAGCCTCACCAGCCCTAAGCCCTGCATCTCGAAGGTAGATGGATCTAGCAGGAATCAATTTAAAACTTTTTCGATCAAAACCTCTTGTCATTTGAGATGTTTTTCTAAAAAATTTCAAGAATAACTGGGATTAATCCAAGAATAACTTGTTTCAAATATGTACTTAGCGACTGCAAAAGCTTCAGAACTAATGTAAGTACCTCTGAATAATTACCGCCCAGAAAATTCATATATTTTCGAGTCGTTTTAATATAGGAATTAGTTTTAATGAGGAAGTGATTTAACATGGCAGGAAATCTGGAACAATATAAAAGGCTGTTTAGGGAATCGCATGTAGAAGATCAACACATTTTGCTTGGCATTCATGTGCTGATCTACGCAGTTGTCAATGTCTTCTGGGTGATGCTGAACATGCTCTTTGTCCCGTTCAGATACCGATGGCTAATGTTCTATCCACTCATCGGCTGGGGTGCTCTGGTGTTCGTCCATTGGTGGTTCTATGTGAGAAATGCCGATAAGCTGTGCAGGCTCAAAGAGGAGAGAGTTGCATCCAGGATGGTAAGGGGAGTAACGACAGAATAAGCCATCAATTCTTTGGCAAACGGACTCTAGGATAGAATTATAAAAGATGGCAACAGGATCAATCCAAAATGAGCTTGTCGGCTAGAAGATGGCTGGCGCTCATCTTCGTCTGTCTTTTTAAGGAATTTGCATTTATTTTTGTATTTATTGTTTGTTCACGAACCTGCAGAACAGGTATTATAGTTTCATCACCTCTCGGAGAAATTATTTATCACTTGACAGCATTCCATCATTATAAGTGGTCGCATGGATTTTAAAAGAGTAGACGGAAAGGACAGGGGAAAGATTACCCTCTACGCTTTAAGCACCTGCATCTGGTGCAAGAAGACCAAAGAGCTTCTCTCCAGCATGGGAGTCAGCTTCAATTATGTCTATGTAGACCTCTTGAAGGGAGAGGATCGTGATAAAGCCATTCAGGAGGTCAAGCGCTACAATCCCAGTAGCTCCTTTCCCACTCTTGTAATCGGAGATAAGGGTATCGTGGGCTACAGAGAAAAAGAGATCCGGAAGGCCTTGAAATGACGGAGCTGACCGCAGAGATGCCGTCTGAGGAAGAGGTAGAGAAGCTTTATGTCCGTCTGGACAGAGAAGCAAAGCATGGAGGATACAACCTCAACCCTGATGTCGATTTTACCAAAGGCCTGGTCAGAGGCCTGATCATAAACGAGAGAAGATACGGCTATAAAGCCTGTCCGTGCAGGCTGGCAGCTGACGATAGGGAACAGGACATCGACATCATCTGCCCCTGTTACTATAGAGACCCTGATCTGACCGATTATGGCGCCTGCTACTGTGCCCTTTACGTGTCCGGCGATATATGCAGGGGAGAAAAAGAGCTTGATCCGGTTCCGGAGAGAAGGCCACCGCTGGAGGAGAGAATGACCCAAATGAAGCCTGATACAAAAACTACATCGCCTGCGCCTCAGAATCTTTCTGTGCCCATATGGAGATGTCTCGTATGCGGCTATCTCTGCGGCAAAGGTGAGCCGCCAGAGGTCTGTCCCATATGCAGGGCCAGCAAGGATAGATTCGAGCGGTTTATATGAAAGATGAATCTGTATTGAAGGATGAATCTGTATCCCTTTTTTCTTTAAGAAAACCACGTCTTTGAGGTTATTACAAAAGAGCTTATTTCAGGAAGGGCTTATGTGAGAGGAGCACATAATAGTGGTTGGAAACATCAAGCGCCCTTCAACTAGGGATTGGACTAATCATGACTGAGCATAAGAAGGCCGAGCTTAAGATCGCAGGCATGGTCTGTGCTGCCTGCTCATCTGCTATAGAGAAGTCTCTTAGAAACCTGGACGGGGTCTACCAGGCCCAGGTCAACCTGGCGACAGAGAGTGCATCAGTTGAGTACGACTCAAGGAGGGTGACTCTGGCAGA
>Ga0074195_1005039_pt1 | contig 10283 bp, 9 predicted proteins | sample EPASupsiteHSE623_FD_64525 | JGI IMG/M metagenome (GOLD analysis project Ga0074195, IMG submission 64525) | Bioremediated contaminated groundwater from EPA Superfund site, New Mexico - Sample HSE6-23 | ecosystem: Environmental > Aquatic > Deep subsurface > Groundwater > Contaminated ... | reverse complement strand
TTAAAGAAATCAAATTTTAGCATTATGACTGGGCAGGGAATATTATATATAAAGTAAAAAAGCCACCAAATTAGGTGACTTTCACTCAAAACATTTTTGTTTAATTCTTTTACTGGCCACTGGTCACTGGCAACCGGCCACTGACTTTACGGCCCGGGTAACTTTTCCCGAACGCAGGCACCTTGTGCATACATTGAGCCGGATAGGTGTCCCGTTGACCATGGCACGAACTTTTTGGATATTAGGTGACCATGTCCTCTTGGTCCGGATATGGGAGTGACTTACCTGAATACCTGTTGAAACTCCCTTACCGCAGATTTCACATTTAGCCACGGAGATCCACCTCCTTTACGAATTCATAGCTTTACTATTGTATCAAATAACTGGTTTAAATGCAAGACAATACAATTAAATTTGTTCCAGAGGAGGATTTATCTAGGTTTTTGTAGAAAGCTACACATGAATACAATTGACAATTGACAATTGACAATTAGCAACTAGCAACTAGCAACTATTAAAGAAGGAGGGCCTGACATGTTTCGTAAAGAAATGTCTATAATGGAAGCCCTGCAGGTACACCCGAAAGCAAGGGATATCTTCAAAAAACATGGAATGGCCTGTCTTAGCTGCATGGGTGCAATGCAAGAGACAATACAGGTCGGTGCAGAAATGCATGACATAAAGACTGATGTTCTAATAAAAGAGTTAAACGCTTTGCTGGTGGAAAATTGATAAAGATGAGGATTATACCTCATCTTTTTTAGAAGAAAAAGTTTCAAACCTTAGTATCGGAAGGGGTGAAAAGTTTGGGTCAAAAGCAGGATATGGGTTCAGTTAATATATCGGAAGAAGTTATTGCGACTATTGCCGGGGCTGCAGCAATTGAGTGCTGCGGGTTGGTTGGGATGTCTTCCATGAAATTAAAAGATGGACTGGCTCAGTTGTTAGGCAAGGAAGATCTTAAAAAAGGTGTTCAGGTATCAATCGAAGGAGAGGAAGTTGTCCTGGACCTTTTTATTGTTGTTGGCTACGGGGTCAATATAGCCGAAGTGGCCAGAAATGTGATAGAACGTGTACAATATAATATAGAAAACCAAACCGGGTTAAAGGTGAAAAATATTAATATAAATGTTCAAGGGATAAAGGTTACCAATGAAGTGTGAATCCCAGAGGGAGGAGCGTGTGGAGACAAGCATTCTAAATGGGCTTGACCTGAAAAGGATGCTCGATTCGGGTTTAGCCCGGTTAACTGACAGGTATAAAGAGGTTGATTCCCTGAATGTGTTTCCTGTCCCGGACGGTGATACCGGGACAAATATGTATTTAACCCTCGTTGGAGCCGTTAACGAGACGGACACGGCGACTGACAAAATTTCCATAGGTGATGTTGCCGCGGCCGCTGCCAGAGGAGCTTTGATGGGCGCCAGAGGCAATTCGGGGGTTATTCTTTCCCAGTTATTAAGAGGTTTAGCGAAGGGTTTAAAGGATATGGACAGGGTGACCGGCAAGGTTTTTGCCGAGGCCCTTGATGAAGGAGTTAAGGCTGCTTTTAAGGCTGTAATGAAACCGGTGGAAGGGACGATCTTAACGGTGGCGAGGGAAGCCGCCAAAGAAGCGGTCAGGGCTGCCGGACAAAATTCAGCTGTGATCAATATTTTGCAGGCTTCCTGTATAGCAGCGGAAAAGACCCTGGACTTGACCCCAGAACTGCTCCCAGTCTTAAAGGAAGCCGGGGTAGTGGATGCCGGAGGGATGGGTTGGCTGATTATCCTGCAGGGTTTCTGTTTAGCCCAGGAAGGCGGGGAAATTGTAAATGCTAATTATGCCGTTTTACCTGCCCAAAAAATCAATGCCGCGGCAGAAGGTCAAGGCAGCTTTAAATACCCTTACTGTACCGAGGCACTCGTCAAGAAGAACAAGTCAAATGTCCTGGGCCTAAGAGAAAAACTCTCAAAGTACGGTGACAGTTTAATGGTAGTCGAAACCGAAGGGTACATCAGGGTACATATCCACAGCGACCATCCGGGTAAAGTGCTCGAAATATGCCTCAAATACGGTTCTCTGAAAAATGTCAAAATCAATAATATGAAAGAACAGGCGACCGGTAAAACATCCCCGAAAGACGCTAAACCTTACGGTATAGTAGCTGTCGCCCCAGGGGAGGGTTTAAAAGAGATAATGGAAAGCCTCGGGGCTGACCGGATAGTCCTGGGTGGGCAGACAATGAACCCCAGCATTCGGGAATTGTTACAGGGAGTTGAAGAAATAGATTCTGATACGGTGATAATTTTACCGAATAACAGCAACATCCTGATGACAGCCAATCAAGTCGGCTCACTTACTCCCAAACAGATTAAGGTAATCCCGGCAACGACTGTCCCTCAAGGGATCGCTGCTTTGATGGCTTATACACCGGGGACGCAGATAGATAAAATAACAGGATTAATGAATGAATCCCTCAAACGCGTCAAAACCGGTGAAGTTACTTATGCTGTGAGGAAAAGCAAATACGATGGACAAGTGATTAAAAAGGGCAGTATTATCGGGCTTTTTGACGATAAAATAGTGAATGTAGGTAGTAACGTCACAGAAGTGGTATTAAGCCTGCTGAAAAAGATGGTTACCCCGGCAGATGAGGTTTGCACCCTCTATTACGGTGATATGATTACGAGCCTGGAGGCAAAAAACCTGATGGAGAGGATAGCAGAACAATTTGCTGATATGGAATTTGAACTGCACTATGGGGGTCAACCGCTCTATTATTATATAATATCAGTAGAGTAGACTTAAAGAGAGGTATTTTTATGGGCAGGGTCAGGATAGTAACTGACAGTACAGCCGACATACCCCAGGAACTGGTAGACGAGTTAGGTATCATCGTGGTTCCCCTGAAGGTAAGCTTCGGCAGTGACATTTACCGGGATGGGGTTGATATTAAGCCCAGGGAGTTTATTGCCCTGATGGAAAAAGAGAAAGTAATGCCAACCACGTCGCAGCCGTCTCCAGGTGAATTTGTCTCTGTATATGAAAATCTGGCAGCCAAAGGGGATACCGTAGTATCTATCCATTTATCAGGCAAGCTTAGCGGGACAGTGCAGTCTGCCCAAACCGCCAAGGCGATGACAGGCGCCCGTGATGTTTATATAATTGACTCCAAAACAGCCAGCATGGGGTTGGGGTTAATAGTCCTGGCTGCTGCGAAAGCGGCCAAGGAAGGCCAACCGATTAGAGAGGTTATGTCTGTAATTAAATACAAGATGGCAAGAACGTTTGTCATTTTTCTCGTTGACACCTTAGAATACCTGGAAAAGGGCGGGCGGATCGGTAAAGCAAGCGCTTTTCTGGGGACCATGTTAAAGATTAAACCCATTCTGACTGTGGATGCAGGGCAGGTTATCCCACTTGAGAAAGTCCGGGGGAAAGCCGCGGCTATTGATCGGATAGCCCAAATAGTTACAGACAGGACCGATATTTCCAAACACTATGCATGTTCTTTTGTCTATGGAAATGACTATGAGGCCATGACCAGCCTAAAAGAAAAGGTTCTGCCGGTTTTCAACTGCGAAAATCTTATTGTTACAGAGATAGGGCCGGTAATCATGTCCCATACAGGACCCGGACTCGTTGGAGTTGTTCTGTGCCGAGCTTAGATAAAAACCTGGTGGGTGCTGAGTAATGATAGATGTCTTAAGGCTTATTAACATGATAAAAAAGGCTTCAATTGTGGAAACTAAAATGGGATATAAAAATGCCGCCGTTTTCGGCGGTTTTAGTGATTTTGTTGTTTCTTCCATCCTGAATATCTGCGCGATTCTTGAAAATACTATGCCTCCGGAAGGTTTGGCTGAGATCCGCCGCGTATCAGGCTTAATGAAAAAATATACAGACAATGGGCCTAAGGAGAGGGAAAACATCGTCAAAGATACGATGCATGTTGTCTCCAAACAGGTCAAGTCTGCTGCCGCTGTTCCTAAAAAGGTTACGCCTGGTATGGGCCTGCAGTTTTTAAAGAGTGTAGGCCCCAAGAGAGCGAGTCTCCTTAACCGGCTCGGGATTAATACTGTTGATGACCTCCTGTACCACTTTCCGAGAAGATACGAAGACAGGAGCCGGTTAAAAAAATTTCACGAACTGCAGGATGGTGATACAGATACCGTCATGGGGACCGTCGTAGGGTGCCAGGAAATCAGGCCGCGCAGGGGTTTAACGATAACGAAGGCCGCTGTTCACGATGGCAGTTCAGTTGGTTATGCTGTCTGGTTTAATCAACCCTATGTAAAGAAACAGCTGGCTCAGGGCACTGAATTACTTGTTACCGGTAAGGTTGAGCATAAATACGGGAATGTCCAGATTACTGTTGCTGATTTTGAGACATCTGATAAAGAAGACCAGGTCCACAGTGGGCGAATTGTCCCTGTCTATCCGGCCACCGAGGGCCTGCAGGCCAGGACCCTGCGCTCAATCATGAAAACAGCTGTTGACCGTTATGTAAACGAACAGGAAGAGTTTTTACCAACAAGTCTGATCAAAAAATACGGGTTTTTCATTCTGCCCCAGGCTCTAACCAACATTCATTTTCCCGAAAAAATGAAGGATGTGGAAGAAGCCCGGCGCCGCCTCGTTTTTGAAGAACTTTTTATCCTGCAGCTGGGAGTTGGCTTACAAAAGGTTACTCAGCTCGAGGAAAAGGGAATCAGGCACAAAAAAAATATGGACTTAATGGAGATGTTCCTGCAGAGCCTGCCGTTCCCCCTGACCGGGGCCCAGCATGTCGTGCTGAATGAAATTTACAGTGATATGGAAGACAGTAAAACTATGAACCGGCTCCTGCAGGGAGATGTTGGCTCAGGTAAAACCGTAGTAGCCGTATCAGCCTTAGTTAAGACAGTTGAGAGCGGGTATCAGGGGGCGATGATGGCCCCTACGGAAATTCTGGCTGAACAGCATTTCCAGGGTTTATCCAGGCTTCTTCAGCCGTTGGGTATCAAGGTCGCTCTGCTGACCGGAAGCCTGTCTAAGAAAGAAAAAGAAGAAGTGATTGCAGATACCGGGAGTGGAAGAGTTGATATAGTTGTCGGAACCCACGCCGTTATCCAGGAAGAGGTTGTGTTTCAAAAACTGGGCTTGGCAGTAACAGACGAACAGCACAGGTTTGGGGTCAAACAGAGGGCAAAACTTAGAGAAAAGGGTTATAATCCGGATGTCCTTGTGATGACAGCCACCCCCATTCCCCGCACACTTGCTCTGACTGTTTACGGAGACCTCGATATATCGGTCCTGGATGAGCTGCCGCCAGGCCGGCGGCCGATTAAAACATACTGGATATCAAGTAAAATGAAGCCCAGGGTGTACAATTTTATCAGGGAACAGGTCAAAGACGGGAAACAGGTATATTATGTATGTCCACTTGTTGAGGAGTCCGAAAAAATTGATGTCAGTGCGGCTGTCGAACTGGCGGAAACATTGCAGACGAAGGTATTCCCTGACCTTACAGTCGGGCTGCTGCACGGGAGGTTGAAACAGGAAGCCAAGGAGACTGTGATGAATGAATTTAAAAAAGGCACAGCCAATATTTTAGTGGCCACAACTGTCGTCGAAGTGGGAGTCGATGTACCAAATGCCACGATGATTGTTATCGAGGATGCCGACCGGTTTGGCCTGGCTCAACTGCATCAGCTGCGCGGACGTGTCGGTCGGGGCGCCCACCAGTCTTACTGTATCCTGGTGGCAAATCCCTCTACCGAAGAGGGGAAATCCCGGCTTCGGGTTATGCAGTCCACTTGTGACGGGTTTGTCATTGCCGAAGAAGACTTAAAACTGAGAGGGCCGGGGGAATTTTTCGGCACGAAACAGTCCGGGCTTCCTGATCTAAAAATAGCTGATATTATAAGGGATGTAAAAATACTGCAGACTGCCAGAGAAGAGGCTTTAAACCTTATCAGGCAGGACCCCGGCCTGCAAAGACCGGAACATGCTAAACTTAGAAAAAAGGTTATTGATAAGTTTAAAGGGGTAGGAAACTATATAAAGATAAGTTAAGAGACATGGAAGGCTAAGGGGGGATTAGATGAATTCCTATGGATTTATAAGAGCTGCGGCGGCATCTCCAAAATTAAAGGTGGCAGACCCGGAGTATAATATTAAGGAAATTACGAAACTGATCAGGGCATCTAGCTCAGAGGAAGCCGCTGTGATAGTGTTTCCGGAACTCTGCATGACAGGATATACATGTGGGGATTTATTTGGACAAAAACTACTTCTTGATAAATCTCTCGATTGTTTGGCTGCGCTGTTGAAAAATACCGCCGATACCTCTGTTATGGCCCTAATCGGGATGCCGCTTTTAGTCGAACAAAAACTGTATAACTGTGCCGTAGTAATTCAACACGGTGAAGTCCTCGGAGTCGTTCCTAAAATATACCCCGCTAATTACAAAGAGTTCTACGAAAATAGGTGGTTTTCATCCGGACAGGCAATTAGTAAAAAGGCAGTTGAGATAAGCCTGCTCGGTCACTCAGCGCCTTTTGGCAGCCTTATTTTCAAATGCGCGGAACAATATGCCCTGGGGGTCGAAATATGTGAGGACCTTTGGACAGTTATCCCGCCCAGTTCCTATATGGTATTGAACGGCGCCAACATTATTGCCAACCTGTCAGCCAGTAACGAATTAGTAAGCAAGTCTGACTACAGGCGGCAGCTTGTTGTTCAACAGAGCGCCAGGTGTCTGAGTGGGTACATCTATGCATCCTCAGGCGTACATGAATCAACAACCGATATCGTTTTTGGGGGGGACTGTATAATCGCTGAGAATGGGAATCTTTTAAAGGTTTCCGAGAGGTTTAACAGAGAGAATTCAATAATATATTCCGAAATTGATATTGAACGCCTCATATCAGAACGGCAAGTAAATAGAACCTATGCCGATAATTGTGTATTTGACGGAGACTGCCGCCAATACAGAACAGTAAATGTTTTATCCCAAAAACCTATAAAAATCAAAAAAGGCAGTTTTTACAGAACTATCCATCCACATCCATTTGTCCCTGAAAACCCTCTTACAAGGGACGAACGGTGTGCGGAGATATTTAACATTCAGGTGGCCGGGCTAGCCAAAAGAATAGAACACACCGGCCTCAAATATGCGGTAATCGGCGTTTCCGGCGGGCTTGATTCCACATTGGCATTACTGGCTTCAGCCAAAACATTCAAGATTCTGAACATCCCTTTAAAAAATATTTTAGCTGTTACTATGCCGGGGTTTGGGACCACAGATACGACATATGCCAATGCAGTACAGCTGATGAAATCATTAAAGGTTAAAATCAATGAAATAAATATAGAACCGGCCTGTCTGCAGCATTTTAGTGATATAGGACAGGATGCCAAAAAACACGATACCACCTTCGAAAACGTTCAGGCCAGGGAGCGTACTCAAATTCTCATGGATATGGCTAATAAGGTTAACGGTTTGGTTGTCGGCACGGGTGACTTATCTGAACTTGCCCTGGGATGGGCTACTTATAATGGTGACCATATGTCTATGTATGGCGTCAACTGCGGGATTCCCAAGACCCTGGTCAAATTTTTAGTAAAATGGGTTGCCGACAATGTAGTAGGTGATAATATAAGGGTTGTCCTTGATGAAATATTAAATACACCTATCAGCCCTGAACTTCTGCCGCCTGATTCCAGCGGTAAAATACAGCAAAAAACAGAAGAAGTTGTCGGCCCTTACGAACTTCATGACTTTTTTTTGTATTATGCGATCAGGCACGGGATGGCGCCGCAAAAGATTTTGGTCCTGGCAGAACTGGCTTTTGATGGCAGGTATTCCGGTCGGGAAATAAAAAAGTGGTTAAAGGTCTTTTACGAAAGGTTTTTTAGCCAGCAGTATAAACGTTCCTGCCTGCCTGACGGGCCTAAAGTCGGAACTGTCAGTTTGTCTCCAAGAGGGGATTGGCGGATGCCAAGTGATGCCGAGGCGTCCCTGTGGTTGAAGCAGTTAGCTCAGAAATAAGGTCAATGGGGGCTGTCCCTACTTTTGGGAAAGCCCCTTCATACTGTTTGCTGACCCCTGTAAGTCATAGAGGGGAATCTCCGTATAGACGGTGTGCAGCAGCTGCCGGGAACGTTCACCCAAAGGCTGGCCCAGGAATTCATCGTACAGTTTTTTTATGTATGGGTTTTCGTGGGCTTTTCGTATTTCTTTAAGCTTATCCTCTCTAAAAAGGGCTTCGGCGCGTTTATATCTCTGTTCCATCTGCCCGTCCCAAGTGTCCAGACCCGGGTAAACAGGCTGTCCGCCGCCGCCGACACATCCACCCGGACAGGCCATGATCTCAATAAAATCAAACTGGAGTTCCCCGGACTTTACTTTATCAATCAAGCGGCGCGCTTCTCCGGTTGTCCGCGCAACGGCGCAGCGGATTTTGCGGTCACCAAGATCGATCTCTGCTTCCTGTACTTTTTCAAATGACATTAATTCCCGCAGTGGAACAGATTCCAGCGGTTGACCGGTCATTTTCTCGTAAACGGTACGCATTGTCGCTTCCAGGACACCGCCCCCTGAACCGAAGATGACTCCTGCCCCGGATGCGTATCCCATGGGGTTATCGAACTCCTCTTCAGGCATTTCGGCCAGGTTAATCCCGGCAGTCCTGATCATTTGAGCCAGTTCGCGGGTCGTTAAAACGACATCAACATCCCACCCGCCGCTGGCCTTTGTCCCTTCCTCCCTGACGGCCTCCCATTTTTTGGCGACACAAGGCATGACTGAGACACTGAAAATGGTTTTAGGGTCAAGTCCCGCCTTTTGGGCGTAGTAAGTCTTAACAAGGGCGCCAAAAACCTGCTGTGGTGATTTTACACTGGACAGGTGGGGAATAAGTTCCGGATAAAAAAGCAGGCACAGCCTTAACCAACCTGGACAGCATGATGTGAATTGGGGCAGGGGACCGCTGTTTTTCAGCCGGTGCATTAATTCGTGGCCTTCTTCCATCACGACAATATCGGCTCCGAAACAATCATCAAATACCTTATCAAATCCCAGGCGGCGGACAGCCGCCACCATTTTTCCCGTGACCAGGGAACCTACCGGCATCCCAAAAAGCTCACCGATTGTAGCCCTGATTGACGGAGCGGTTTGAATAATGACGTGTTTTTGAGGATCATTTAAGGCTTCCCAGACCTTTTCCTGGTCTTCCCGTTCATGGATTGCTGCGGTCGGACACAATAACAGGCATTGGCCGCAATAGATGCAGGGCGTTTCTGCCAGGCTTTTTTTAAAAGCGGGAGAGGCTACAGCATCAAAACCTCTCTCCACTATCTGATAAATACCGATTTCCTGGATATCCTTACATACCCTTACACACCTCCGGCAGACCACACATTTGCTTGGTTCTCTAACCATCGCGGGGGACTGGTCATCTTTAGGAGGTGTTATTCTGTCACCCTGCGCCACCAGGTTTGTAATGTGATATCTCTCGGCAAGTGATTGCAGTTCACAGACCTGATTCCGGACACAGGTCAGGCAATCAAAGGGATGGTTAGACAGGTATAGTTCCAGGACCATTTTTCGGGCCTTGATTACCCGTGGAGAATGGGTGTGGATGATCATACCCTGGGCAGCCGGAATTGCACACGATGGCTGGAGGGCTTTGGCTCCTTCCAGTTCCACGAGGCAGACCCGGCATGCTCCAATAACATTAAGTTCTTTTAAATAACACATAGTGGGTATGTAAATACCAATACTCTTGGCAGCTTCCAGTATCGTGGCGCCTGGTTCCACTTCGAGCTTAGTCCCGTCTATCATCAAAGAAATCAATCAGCCTTTCACCCTTTCGGTCCAATAGACTTTATTCAGCAAAAAAAATTTAAAAAATACGATGTTAGTATGCCCCAGACGCCAGAATCTAATTTGTGATAGAACAAAAAATAAGTTGTTAATTGCCCCAACAATTACACAGTATACATATGCATCTTGAGACAATAATACTAAATGAGGAGGAGGTGATTTAATGGGTACTGGTCAAAAACGTAATCAATTGGTAGTTCCTCAAGCTCAGAACGCTATGTGGCAATTTAAGAACGAAATGGCTTCTGAAGTTGGTATCACCGGTCAGATTCAAGGTGGATACTGGGGAAACATTGCTTCCCGTGACTGTGGCGCAGTTGGAGGTCACATGGTCAAGAGGATGATTGAAGCTTATGAGCAATCACTGGCAGGTAAGTAATTTCCTAATAGTGAGATTCAGATACCAAAATCAGGTTTAAGTGAGGGGGGA
>Ga0074195_1005038_pt1 | contig 10284 bp, 11 predicted proteins | sample EPASupsiteHSE623_FD_64525 | JGI IMG/M metagenome (GOLD analysis project Ga0074195, IMG submission 64525) | Bioremediated contaminated groundwater from EPA Superfund site, New Mexico - Sample HSE6-23 | ecosystem: Environmental > Aquatic > Deep subsurface > Groundwater > Contaminated ... | reverse complement strand
CTCGTCGCCGCTCCTCGATGTACGTCTCTGTACACCTGCGTCGCGGCGACTTCGTTCTTTCTTGCATCCGGGGCACATCTGGGGTCCAGGGAAGTGAAAGTCTTTGTCCTCGAAATGCTCATGCTCATTGGGTTTGACAGAATGAGGTGAAGAATTTGGGGGCGCGGCATGTATTGAGGAAAACCTCGAGCCGGGCCTATCACTCTCAGGGAGAGGAGTTGTCACCTTCGGTGCGTCGAGCCCATCCGGAGACGGCTCATCGAACCCATTTTTTCACGACGTACAGGCGCAATTCATCACACCCGGAGGTCAACCCCAGATCCGGTCCAGGATCCCGGTGATCACCGAGAGCATGAGCGCCGCCACGCATGCCTGTCCGTAGTCGCGCACCTGGAACTCCCGGACGATGAACGTGCACGCCAGCAGAAGCCCCGCGTTCACGAACACCAGGCAGAGGATCTTCCAGAGAGGTCTGGGCACGAAGATGAACAGGGTCCAGGCGAGGGGAAAGAGCACGATCGACGCGAGCACCGTAAGCACCCCGTAGATCATGCTGACCACGAACGCGACCTTGAAATCCGGAACCACGAACCCGGGAACCATCCGAGCAACCAGGAGAAAAGCGCCAGCGGCGATGAACACGTGAACGATCCTGTGCAGCACGATGAACCTCCACACTCCGCCCGGGTGCCGGGTCGATCCAATGGCTTCACCGAGTCCCGAACCGCAGTACCTGTGCTCACGGGAAGAAAAGCCGTTTCAGCCAGGAAGCCAGTACATCAACCTGGCCAACATTTAGAGGCAATACCCCATTCTGAATTAAAGCATCAGCAACGACCAAGCCGGGTGGCTTCCAGACCACACGGCAAGGATAGTGGAGGTCGGGGTCGGGATCAAGGCTGGCCGCAGGGATCGGAAAGGGGGTTCGCTGGGTCGGCAGCGGGTGCATGTCGGACGGGTGGCAACTTTTGTAAGGCGGCAGCTTGAGAGTTGACCGGTCCTGTGCAAATCTGCTATCGTCGCCGCATGGACACGTTGGTCCGAAGGCACGGTCCAAGGCCGAATCGGCACCGAATAGAGGAAGAGTGAATCACGTACAAGGGTATCTGACTGAGATGGGCCAGATCGTAGCCCAGCTCGACGTCGCGATGATCGACCGACTGGCCGAAGAGCTGGTGCACGTCCGTGAACGCGGTGGGCGACTGTTCCTCATCGGGGTCGGCGGCAGCGCCGCCACTTGCAGCCACGCCGTCAACGATTTCCGAAAACTCTGTGGGATCGAGGCGTATTCGCCGGTCGACAACGTCGCAGAGCTCACGGCCCGTACGAACGATGAAGGCTGGGAGACCGTGTTCCAGGCCTGGATCGCAGGGAGCCAAGCCAGCGAGCGCGATGCGCTTTTCGTTCTTTCGGTCGGAGGCGGGGACGCTGAGAGAAACATCAGCGTCAACCTGATCCGGGCCATCGACGAGGCCAAAAATCGGCGAATGAAGATCCTCGGTATCGTCGGTCGTCAGGGCGGATACACCCGGCGGTGCGGCGACACGGTCGTGCTCGTTCCGACCGTCAACGAAAAGCACGTCACCCCACACACAGAGACCCTCCATTCGGCGATTCTGCACTGCCTCGCTTCCCATCCCAGGCTGCAGACCGCAAAGACCAAGTGGGAATCGGCCGTGGCCTCGGTCCAAAAATGATCGAGCATTCTTCGGTCCAGCGCGTTTGGCTCTGGTGACCTCGAGATGAGAACTCTCAGGAACGAGTCGCCACCCGAGAAGCTCTCGGTGTCGGATGCTGTTGCCGTCCTTCTGCTTCTGGACGATGGTCGGGTCGTGCTGCAACATCGAGACGATCTGCCCACGATCTGGTATCCGGATCATTGGGGCCTGTTCGGCGGGGCTGTGGAGCCGGGAGAGAAACCCCTCGACGCCCTTCGCCGCGAGGTCTTCGAGGAGCTGGAGCTCGAATTCACCACCGAACCGACCTACCTGACCCGCTTTGATTTCGATCTCGGATCGGTGGGGCTTCGAAGCTGCTACCGGATCTATTACGTCGCTCGGATGACGCAGGCGGAACTCGACCGAGTGGTTCTGCACGAGGGAAAGGCCGTGAAACCGTTTTCTCCTGATGTCGCATCTCGGGATCTCAAACTCGTCCCGTACGATGCCTTTGCGCTGTGTCTGTATACGAAGAAGGTAGAACTTCTTGGCACGTGAAACCCTACACGCTCTGACCTCGGGTCGGAGTCTCGGACGTCTGGTCAGACAGACTATTGGCATCGACCTTAGTCCACACGGCGGATTTCGGAGGGAGTTCCGGTCCTCTCGTGAGTCTCATTGAAACCGTATGGAAGCAAAATTCACACGACCATTTTCCGCGAACTCCTGGTACGACGCGCTCATCAAAGCAAGGTCCGAGACCGTGCTCCGCGCGTGGCTGAACGAACGCTGGCCTGCATTCGCGCCAAGCTCGCTACGGCAGGTCGCGGTCCTGGGCGCGGCGGAAGAGGGCCGGCGATTCGTCGGCTGCTGCCACGAGTTGGGCGTCCAGGTTCTTGCTCTCTGCGATGATGACCCCAGAAAGCTTGGCCTCAAAATCGAGGATCTGGAGGTCACCCCGCGTGACACTTTGGCGACACTGGATGCGGATGTCCCCATCGTTGTCGCGTCCCATCGAGTGCTCAAAGCGGTCCAGGAGTACGAGTCAAAAGGGCATACGAATGTGGCTCCGCTTGGGCTTCTCCAGATCGCCGATCCGGATCGATTTCCGCCGCATCCGTTCTATCAGGGCTGGCTCGAGGATCTGGTCCAAAACCGGGAGCGTTACCAAAGCCTTCGCGAACGGTTGGCCGACGACTTTTCGAGGCGCGTGCTGGACGCGGTGCTCGACTATCGCCTCACTCTCGACGCGAGGATTCTCTCCGGGATCGTCGAATGGGATCTCTACGCACCGGCGGGACTTATCTGCTACGCGGATGACGAGGTCTACGTCGATGCCGGGGCCTACGACGGGGACACGATCAGGCTCTTCATCGAGAGGGTGAAGGGGCGGTTTTCACGTGTCGTGGCCTTTGAGCCGGACAGTGCGACTTTCGGAAGACTCCGGACCCGCCTCGGGGGAGACCCCCGGATCCAGATGATCCAGGCGGGCCTGCACCGACAGCGTGGAGTCCTGCGGTTCGACCACGCCGGCACACGTGGATCAACCCTCGTGGGTGAGGGTGGAGGGCCGATCGATGTGGTCTCGCTGGATGAGGTGTTGAAGGGCGACAGGGTGACGATGGTCAAGATGAACATCGAAGGGGCCGAGCTGGAGGCGCTGGAGGGGGGCCGAGAGTCGATCCAGCGATGGTGCCCCAGACTCGTCATATCGGCCTATCATCGGCCCAGTGACCTTTGGATGATCCCACAACAGATCGAAAGCCTCCAGGCGGACTATCGTCTCCATCTGCGCCAGCACGATGGCGGCGTCATCGAGACCGTCGTGTATGCGCTGCCGGGCGATGGTCGCCTGTCTGGCGGGCGGTAGACCAAAATCCTTCACCTACTTTCGTCAAAACTCGTACTCATGAGCGTTTCGAGGCCATGGACTTTCACTTCCCTGGACCCCAGATGTGCCCCGGCTGCAAGGAAGAACGAAGTCGCCGCGACGCAGGTGTACAGAGAAGTACATCGAGGAGCGGTGACGAGTTCTGACGCAGCAGACGGGGTGCAGATGGGGGATCAGGGTAGATTCCAGCCCTTGCGGGAGACCATGAGGCGGGCCTATCATTTTCTGGGGGAGGAGTTGTCACCTTCGGTGCGTGGCGCCCGTCCGAAGACGGCTCATCCTGGTGGTGGCTTGGCGTCCTGCGACCATGGAAAAACTCGATTGCTCCGTTGTGCACAGCCCCGCCCGAGGGCGGCTTAGAGTCCCGGGGCTTGGATCCTGTCTATTCCTCGTGGTCGTTTCCATAGGCTTCGCGCTCCTCGGAGGAGTGCGTTGGCCGTTTGCCGGGGCGATCGAGACCGCGAGCTGTTCCACGCCGCTCTCGGTTCAAGGAGAGCTCCGACTCTCGGTCAAGGCGTTCCTGACGCGGGTCCTCGCTGCGGCAAGGGCGGGCGATCGGGTCCGCGCCTGGGTCGCTGGCCCTGTCGCACGAGAGCTTCTATCCGCCCGATGCCCTGAGGTCGTCTCCGTATTCGAGCTGGCGGAACGCGATCCCGCTCGCATCGGCCGTGAGGTGAGGCGCGCCGAGGCGGATCTGGCAGACGACGTGGCGGCTGTGGGAGAACCCCTGCTCTCTCTCCTCCTCCAGGTCTGTTCGGATCGTCGAGTTGCGCCTGACGCTCGCTGCGTGGTGATGAGAACCATGGCCTTGCGATGGCCGGAACGTCTCGCCGTCTCGCTGTCTATAATCCTCACGGACGAACCCACCGGGTTTCCGGTCTGGGAAGCGGCCGTTGTCGCCGGCCGGATCTCTCACCGGCTCCCCTTGCCCGGTCTGGTACCCCACCTCAAGGCCTGTGTCGCGCGATTGCGGGGGTGGGGGCGCCAGTACCCGATCGATGCACTGAACCGTCTGGGAGATTCGACCGGCGTCGAGGTCGTCTTGGCCGCTCTGTCCGATCAAGAGGGGGCGGTGCGCCGACACGCGAGCTCTTATTTGGCCCGGACGCATGACAGGGCCCTGCGCGGCCCGCTCTGAGCCGTCGGCCGGGAACGGCGAAGACAGGCGAACAGGCGATGCGAGGCTTGCCGCCCAATCGGGGGGCGACGTATAATTTTGTCGCACTTCCTACTGCTTGGCGTCCAACGATGTTGAAAGAGCGAGACTGGTCACAGGCGAGCTGGGTCGACCCGAGGTATGGCTGGAAGCCTCTCCCCGTCCCGGCGGTGCCTCCACGAGTGCTGCTCGATCTCGCGACCCGCTGCAACATGCGGTGTGCGATGTGCCCCGTCTGGAACACGACCGACAAGCAGAGGCTGAAGCAACTGTCTGGGGTCATGCCCTCCGACGCCGTCTTGCGTATCCTCGACGAGATCGAGGCCTCCAGGGCTGGAGTGACGGTCAACGTTCAGCCCAACATGTACGGAGAGCCGCTGCTGGCACCGTGCCTGCAAGAGTGTATCCACGAAGTCAAAGGGCGCCAAATGGCCCTCACGATGAATACGAACGGCCTGACGCTCGACCGGAGGATGGCGGAGTTCTTTGTATCCGAACAGGTCGATTCGATCCTGTTCAGCCTCGACGCTGCCAGTCCCGAGACCTTCCAGAGAATACGAGGCCTCGATTGTCTGGATCGGATCGAGGACGCAGTCCGTCTCATGCTCGAGGTTCGCCAGGAGAGACCGCTTCCTCGAATCGGAGTAACGTTCACGACCCAGGACTCGAATCGTCACGAGGAGACCGCCTTTGTCGAGAAGTGGGCCGGGCTCGTGGACGTGATCCGGGTCGGTCTGGTCTACGAAAACGGCACATACCCTGGCATGAAGACGACGGGAAAGCGGCTTTGCTGCCCGGCGCTCTACACCACGATCCCCATTCATCACGACGGGCGGGTCACGGTTTGTTGCCTTGACGGCTTCAAGACCACGGACATGGGCAACGTGTTCGAACGGGGAGTCCTCGACGTCTGGCACGGTGAGGGGTTCGCCAAGGTCCGCTACTTTCACGAGACCGGCCAATGGAGTCAGGTGCCTTTCTGCACGCGCTGCAATGGCTGGGCCCAGTACTGCTACGAGGAGGAGACCCGCGGAGATCTCCTCGTTCGCAGGTCCCCGCAGTACACCTACTACAACAGACTCTCCAGGCTTCAAAACTGGAACGAGAACCTTCTCTCCAGGCCAGCGACGTAGACGCTCGTTTTTTCGGACCGACTTGGACTGAACGAGTCGTGGCCTGACAATATTTCGGAGTGGCTCTCCGAGCGGATCGATGATCTGCTTCCAAAGCCGAACTGCAATACTACGAGGCCACCACCGCTCATCGCGGCTTCGTGCGTGCCGATTCCCCCTTCGAGGGTCCGTCTGGACAAATCGCTTCCGGACGGAGCGGGAAATCGGTAGCGGCCTTCACGAGTTTCCATCTCCGGGCATCCTCGAGATCCTCCAGGCGACAGGAGGATGCTCCCAACGGCCCAGCCGCGAACCTGAGGAGGACGTCCACGCTGCCTGAGAACTCAACGCCAGTCTGCACCAGGTTGGCGCGATGCAGGGCAAACGCGTCCGGTACAGGACCACGAAACTGCGGAACGATACACCGCGAATACAGCCGCGGCAACACGACCAGCGAGTGCCCTTGGCTGTGGGCAACCAGCCGCATTCCCCCGCGCTCCATGATCATTTTGGCCCGGACTGCCGGAACGAGCGACTGCGGAGTGAGCCACGGGTTTCACGAATCCCGCCCCCTTCGTCTGAGCAGCTTGGACCCGTACATCCAGTACAGTCGATTCACGAGACTCTCCCATGAAATCCCTCCACGCACCAGCTCGACGATCAACCGTATCGTTCGCCAGCGAAAGTAGAACCGAGCAAGACAGCGATTCCGGAAACGCCTCAACTCCGAGCTCGAAAGATCGGAGAGGTCGTTCTCGTAGTTGACATAGTCCCGGGACGAGAAATCGGTCGACTGCGAGGTCTTTCCTTCTGACACGAGCCTCTCGTAGAGCTTGGTTCCAGGCATGGGAACATAAATCGAAAAGTTCGCGGCGTTGAGGTCGAGAGAGAGCGCCATGGAGAGTGTTGCCTCGAGCTGAGAACGGGTCTCCCCGGGGAATCCCAGCATGAAGTTTCCGACGACTTGGATCCCGTATTTTCGGAATAGGGCCACTTTCTCCGCAGTCAGAGAGAGAGAGGACTGCTTATGGACCCTGTCCAGCACCTCCTGGGATCCTGACTCGACCCCCACGTTGACCCTGTAGAAACCGATCGAAGCGAGCAGCCTGCAAACCTCTTCATCTATCGCTTCGAGCCTCGTGCCGTTCGGGGCACAATAGGCCAGATCGAGACCGCGATCACGGATCAGAGCGCACAGTTCCTGGATGTAGTCTCGCCGCGCGATGAAATTGGAGTCCAGGAACTGGATCTCACGGACCCCAAAGCGGCTCACAAGGTACTCGATCTCGGCGACGACCTTGCCAGGGCTCCGGTGTCTGAGCCTCTTGAACGACTCGGCGCAGAAGTGACAGGCGTTGGTACAGCCCCGGCTTGTGAGCACGCTGGCGGCCGGGCTTCGTCTGCTCACAAGCGACGGATAGTCAGCAGGCGGCATCAGATCCCAGGCTGTCATCGGGAGGGAGTCGAGATCGGTGACAACTTCCTGGGGGTTCGCTCGCCAGACCCCTTGTTGTTGGTGGATCAACCCGGGAACGCGGTCGAACTCGTCCGCGGCACGCACACCCCCTTCGGCGAGGAGACCCGCGAGTCTTGGGAATGAAAGGTCCGCTTCGCCCGCGATGCCATAGTCGGCGCCGGTCGTTGAGACGGCTCCTAGAGGGTCACCGGTGACGTGAGGACCGCCGACCACGATCGTGGACCCACACGAAGAACGAATCACCTCGACTGTGTGACGGGTCTCGCCCAAGTTGGCGGAAAGAACCTTGATGCCGACCAGGTCAGGTCTCTCTTCTCGAAGGATCTTGCCGAGCGAATCCTCTCTCATCAACTTGAGCAAAAGACGCACGTGATGCCCGTGGTCACGAAGCCCGGCGGCCAGATAACCAAGGCCGATGTCACAGAACTCCGTCTCCCGTGAGCTGGACAGAGGGTTCAACAGGATGATTTTCATACGATCAGGGCCGCTGAGCCGCCGACACCCCCTCGTTCTTCGGGGGCTCTCCTCCCCGAGGATCCATCCGATACAGGCCGGAGTCGACGCCCACGACGCTCGGACCGACGAAAGCGGCCTCCAGACTTCGCTTCATCGTCCCTTGTCGCCCCTCTTCCGAGCCGTCACGATCCGGTGGCCCATCCAGTGAACATCCTTCACGATATCGAACCCGCATCGAGCCAGGCATTCCGGAAAAAACGCGGGCCAACGAGAAAAGAAATAGGAAAGGAGTGGACGTTCCTCCTGGATCGAGAGCAGACGACCTTTGAGGAGCTTCGACCGGAAGAAGACCGGGTGGTGAGACATCCACCACAGGCACGCGAACGACCACGTCATAGCCGGTTCCCGACATACCAACAATCCACCTTGGGCAAGGAGTCCCCAGCAACCGCGGACGAACGACTCCCATTCCCCTTCGCCTCCGAAATGATGCTGAAGATTCATGGCCGTGATGATGTCGAAGGAGGCGGGAGAGAAGAGCTGAGTCAAGACCAGAGCATCTCCAAGCACCACGGGTCGGGACGTGAACCTGGTCGCTGACTCGACCATGTCCGGTGACGCGTCCAGGCCCGTCACTTCCGGAAGACCGTTGTCGATCAGCAGACGCATGAAATGGCCCATCGCGCATCCGCAGTCAAGGATCCTGGAGCTTCGATCCACCCGACGCAGCCCAGAAAAGACCAGCAAGGCCCGGAAATTGAGCGTCATCAGCCAGTCATTGGCTCCGTAGATTTCCTTCAGCGCTGCGGTCACCTGTTCAGGATCGGCCATGGCCCAGAACCTTTCGAGTCAAGACCCACCACGCTGCCCGTATCGACCGAACGACGTGGTGCCGGATCAGGAAATCGCGTCGGTCTGTGTACGAGAGGAGGATGCGGGAGGTGTACAGAAAGAGCGATGCGCCAAACACGCAGATCTGCCGGATGCCGGGCCATTCGATGAGCCGATTCAGTACGACGGAGATGGACCTTGGCAGATAGAAGGCGAAGAACATCCGGAACGGCAGGAGCCGGTAGCGACGATCGAGGCCCTCGTTCTTCAAAAGCCGCATCGACCCGGCGTGTTGTCCCTCCTCGATGCGCGTCACGTCCGCCTCGGTCAGCATTCCCTTGTCACGGGCGATCCGGGTGATCGGCGTCTTGGGATGGAACTGGAGAAAGGCCAGATTGACCCAGTGGGGACGCACATCGGAAACGAGTTCGAGAGCCTCGCGAACGTGCACCTCGGTTTCTCCCGGCAGGTTGGCGATGAGATCGAGCTCTGTGAACATCCCAGCCCGCATGGCGTGCACCACCAGATTCTTCACGTCGGAATTCGTCTCTCGTCGGTTCAGGATCTCCGCGCGGACCTTGGCATTGGCGCTCTGAAATCCGAACTCGAGGAGGCAACAGCCTGCTTTTGCCAGCAGGTCAAGGCTGGCTTCGTCGTGGATGAGCGGGCTCGTCTGACAGTAGAACGGGAGATGGATCTCTTCTCGATACCGCTCGGAGAACTCGGAGAGCCAATCACGGCGGGCGCCAAATACATCATCGAAAAACATGACGTAGCGCGGCTGAAATCGCTCCTTGGCAAGCCTCAGCTCCTGCAGCAGATTGTCCACGGATCGGACCCGGAAGTACTTCTGTCCGTTGGCCTTATAAAGCTCGTTCATCGTGGCGCTGTTGCAGTAGGTACACCCGTAGGGACACCCACGACTGGCGATCGCTGTATAGATGATGGCGAGCGCGGGGTTGAACCGGTAGTAAGACTCCTTCTCCGGAAAAGGAATCGCGTCCAGATTCTTCGGAACCGGAGAGAGTCCTCGAGCAACGACCAAACCACCTGGGTCGCTGTTCCACACGCCAGGAAGAGACTCGAGCGGCAGCCGTTTGGCCCCATGAGGTCCCTCGCATTCGATCGCCTCGAGAAGGCGAGGAAGAGACTCTTCGCCCTCTCCCAGAACCACAAAATCCACAGAGTCTTCGGACAGAACCCGCTCCGGGAGAAGCGTCGGATGAAACCCGCCACAGACGATGGAAAGGTCAGGTTTTCTCTTTTTGAGCACGCGTATGAGCTCCAGGTTGCTCCTATAGAACAGCGTGTACATCGAGAATCCAACGACCTGCGGCTCCAATGCGAGGATATCCTCGGCGACCGGCTCCGGTTTCAGGCTAAAGAACGGAGTCAGCCCGAAATCCAATGCGAGGTAGTCCTTGTCAAAGGAGGAGTCGAAATAAACGCGTGCGTCATGCCCCCGGCTCTTGAGAGTCGAGATGAGATACTGAACGCCGAAGCTCTCGTACCCGAAGTCATACAAAACCACACGCATGCGCTCGACCGTCCCTCACCGCTCAATGCGCGATTCGTTCCTGATCCGGAGGATACTGAGCCCGCGTCCTGACTGGGCTCTCAGATTGCGGAGGGGCGCTCTCCAGGGACTCACGAGTGCTCCGAGCTCATGGAGATTATCGCCTCGATGACACCATGGACGCTGA
>Ga0074195_1005037_pt1 | contig 10285 bp, 10 predicted proteins | sample EPASupsiteHSE623_FD_64525 | JGI IMG/M metagenome (GOLD analysis project Ga0074195, IMG submission 64525) | Bioremediated contaminated groundwater from EPA Superfund site, New Mexico - Sample HSE6-23 | ecosystem: Environmental > Aquatic > Deep subsurface > Groundwater > Contaminated ... | reverse complement strand
AAGCTCCCGAATTATTAAGAACGTAAAATGAGGGTGCAAAGGTAAATAGTTTTTTTTAATGTAAAAATTTTTTGAAAAAAATGTTTGTTTAATAATTATTCTACTTCCTTTTACCTTTTATGTATTTTACTATAAAAGCACCATGAACGCCGCAATTATCGCGGAATTCGGCTGCTTCAAAAAAGGAAGGAAAATCCCCAATTGTATATTTGTGAAATCCACCTGCAACTTCTTCCATAAACATAGTTGGGTCAGAATAAAACTCAGAAAGAATTTCTCCAGGGATCTTTCTACGGTAGGCTCCTATTTGTACCCTGTAAACAGTATCGTTGACATTGATGCCTGAGGAGGGGACTGTGTACTTCTTATTGCTAGCAATAAACTCTTCTTCAGGAATGTTCGATTTTACATTGTTTTTAATAAACACTGTTCTTACTGGAAGTTTTTCCCATGACCTTTTGTTTTCAGAAATAAAATGAAACCTTCCATACAGCTCTTTCTTCCCTTCAAGCCTTTTATCTGTTTCAAATTTTATTTTCAATACAAGCCCGGGCGATTCAGGCAGGTCTATCCATATGAATTTTATAATATCATACCTGCATATTACAGTTGAACCAGCCGGTTCAATTATCTCCGGATCGAATCCCGGTGGAATGAAAAGTTCGAATTTTGCAAATCCGCTTATGCCCGTTTTGTCGATAATGACTTTTACATTCAGGTCTTCACCTGCATGAATGGTATCGCTTACCGAAAATTTTACAGTGGGTTCTTGTGCTAAAACGGCGGCCGAAAAAAATACAAGACCAAAAATTAATACACGCATTTTTTTTTATTGTACGTTTCAGAACAATAAAAGTTGCATGTTCTGCTCAGATAAGCATTTTCAGCATTTCTTTTACAACATTTATTGCGCTGTCGCCAATCTGATCAATGGTTGCTGTTAGCATATAACAGGGAGAGGTTACAATCTTGTTTACGGGATCTACAACAACCTCTCCGTGTTCTGCAAGAATGTGCTTTCCACCGAGAGACTCAATGGCATTGATTGTTCCTTTGTCATTTCCTATGGTTACTGTAATGTTATTAAGAATCCTGACAATAAGAACAGGAGAGATACAAAGTGCTCCTATTGGCTTGCCCAGTTTTGCAGTTTCTTTAATGGCCTTCTCTACTTCGGGAAGCACCTTACAGTCAGGACCGTCGAATGCAAACGTACAAAGGTTTTTTGCAACACCGAACCCGCCAGGAAAAATCAACCCGTTATATTTTGAAGCTTTGTATTCTGTAAGTGGTTTAATTGCGCCTCTTGCTATTCTTGCTGATTCAGTAAGAACATTTCGTTTTTCCTTAACCGGCTTCCCTGTCAGATGATTAATAGTGTGATGCATTTCAATATCCGGTGCGAATATCTCGAACTCAGCTCCAAGTTTTTTGATAGCATAAAGAGTAAGAGTTGCCTCGTGTATCTCGGCTCCGTCATATACACCACAACCTGAAAGGACTACAGCAAAGACTGGTTTGTTGGTCATAAATTCGTATTTTCCTACAAATTTAAACAAGCCTGACGAAAGAACAATAATTATATTCGTTTTTTTTGGATAAAAAACGGCTTATGTTTTTAAAAATCCTACATTTGTAATTAATAAATAAGTAAAAACGAAAACCTTCCAGATATGAAAACCAGTAACTCTGCCTTTCTGATTATCACTGTTGCAGTAATTTTTGTAACTGTTTCATGTAACAAAGCTGAACGCGAGGATTTGCGCCAGTCAGCCAAAGACCACGCACTTGCTGAGGCAATATTCAATGATATAAATCAGCAGACCGACAACGCATATGATGAATCTTCAGACACGACAAAATCAACACTTTCAGGCTGTCCTGTGATTTCATTATTAAGAGCAGACTCCACCAATTCCGATACGCTTATTGTAGACTTCGGGACCGGGTGTACAGATAGCCGTGGAATAACAAGATCAGGAAAGATTATTTCAACATTTACCGGAAAATACCGAGACGCAGGTACCGTGATTACTACTACACTTGATAATTTTTACAGGAACGGATACCTTGTGAAAGGGACAAAGACAGTAACAAACGGAGGTGCAGATAATGATGGTAATATTGTTTTTAATGTACATGTTTCCAATGCTGCAATAACAACAGATGAAGGTGCTATAAGATGGAGCAGTACAAGAACACGCAAGTGGATTCAGGGGCAGAATACCTCATGGCCTAATATTGGTGACGATGTTTATCTGGTAAGCGGAACAGCTTCTGGTATAAATGCTACAGGAAACGATTTCGATGTAACCATTACAAACGATCTAAGAATTGAGCTAGGCTGCAGGTGGATAGTAAGCGGAACAATCGAAATTACACCAGAAAGCGGTGAAGTAAGAAAAGTTGACTTCGGAGATGGAACCTGTGACGATAATGCCACACTTAGCATTAAAAATAAAACCTACAACGTAACGTTAAGGTAACCTGTTCTGTCTTTGTTAGGAGATTAAAACATTCAGAAGGACAATAATTACATACCTGACTGACGTTTTTTTTATTGCGCTTCTTTGTTGTAATGGCCAGGATTATTACCATTACAATACTACTTATAATAATTCTAATTGCCTTTTGTGTGACTGACACTGAATTTGCCAATATTGAAAGCAAATTGTTTGGTATTTCCTTTTTCGTCTGTGTCGTGGTTCATACTTACGTTTTTGCCGGTAAGGTTTCTGAATCCGTTTACTCCCTGTTCTACATAATAAAGGAAGCCCTGTTTCTTTTCTGGTTGTGCCTTTTTGGTGTTATTGCTTGCAAGGAGTTTATCGTTCTGCTTTAATAGAAGTTCATTAGGAATTATGAGAGTTTTCGTGCTGTCCTGTTTTTCTTTATTCTCGTTGGTCACCTTTTTAACGATCTCATTCTCGTTGTTTAGTTTTTCATCTGGAAGTTGTGATGCAATGAATTCGGGCTGGTGTACCGGAATAGTGGAATTCTTTTTTATTTTAATCTTAGTCTTTTCTGGTTCGTTATCAATGTTCTCTTCCGTTTTAACATTGGTTATACTGTGTTTTATGGCAATGTCGCTAAAACTGAGTTCTGATAATGCTAAAAAGCTGGCATTGTTTGTTTCAGGAACTCTGTTTAAAAAAAAGAACCCAGCGATAAGTAAAATCCCGGCGGCTGCAGAAAGAGATGTATAAACAATAGATTTCGAAAAAAGTACAGCCCTTTTACGGAGTTTTTCTTTCCCGGAGAAAACAACCGAAAGATCAGGAGATAATTTTGTATTTGAATAGTCTTTCAGGATTTTTGATTTCAGTGCGTCATTTTTGGTTTCTTTAAGGAACAGATTTTTCTCAGATAAACTCATATCATTTTCAATAAAAGCTATACATCTTTCATCGAATTCTGAAATCGAATCATCCTGTTTTTTTAAACTATCCTTTTCAGGAAATGAAACAGTTATACCTGTATTGAGCTTGGTTACAGAGTAAAGTTTAAAGATCTTTGATTTTTCTTCATCGCGTGATAACTCATCCAGAAAAATTTGCTTTTCTGATGCATTCATATCATTTTCAATAAATGCAATGCAATTAAGATCGAATTCCGGGATCGAGTTGTCAATTTTTTTAAGGTTGTTTTTTCCGGGCATTCTTAATTTTCCAGGTGAGAGTGTGATACCTTCCACTTCTTCGAATTCATTCCTGATATCAGGATTATCTGCCAGAAAAAGCATTAATTCCTTTTCCTTTGAGGCGTCAAGCGTTCCGTCGAGGTAATCGATTATGAAGCTTTCGTAATTGTGTCTTGTGATTTTCATTGTGTTTGAGCTTAAATGAGTACTTCCATTTGTCCTATATAGTTCTTGAGAAAAACGCGAGCCCTGTATATGTATACCTTTACCTGTGCTTCATTGAGTCCTGTTATTTCTTCAATTTCCTTGTAAGAATAACCCTCATAATCTCTTAGCATTATAGAAACTCTCTGATCTTCTGGGAGCTGCTGAATTGCTTTTTCGAGAATTTCACCTATATCCGAATATTGCTCACTGTGAGAGTGTATAAGATTATCAGCTGAATCAAGACTACCTTTGAATTTATCCCTTCTTATGGAATCAATCATTGTTCTGTAAGCTGTAGTAAAAAGGTATGATTTCGATTTTTCGAAGCTGACCTTTTCAACATTGACCCACATTTTTTCGAAAGAATCCTGAACAATATCTCTTGCCCTTTCCTTATCCCTTATATTTTTATAAACGAATCGGTATGCGTTATCTGCATACAGATCAACAACTTTATTGTATTCAGCAGTGGTCATTTCCCTTATTTGTGAACGTAGAACGTCCGGGTGTATATAAAAGTTACAACTTAACTAAAAAAAATTATCTGGTAAATATCCAGTTGTTTTCTTCAGAAAGTCCCTTATTGAACTTATAGTTCTCATCACAGAATTCTTTTATCTCTTCCGATTCCCTTATCCTGTTCATAATCAGAAATCTGCTCATCATGCCTCTTGCTCTTTTCGAGTGGATCCCAATAGTCTCGTAACCATTTCCATTTTTTTCCATAAAAACAGGAGTTATCACAGGCCGGTTGATTTTTTTCAGATTAATTGATTTGAAATACTCTGACGAAGATAAATTTACAAGAAAAGCTGAACCATTTTCTTTCATTAGTTTGTTTACTTCGTCTGTAATTTTGTCTCCCCAGTATTTATATAATGTACGACCGTTTGAATTTGCAAGTCTTACAGACATTTCAAGCCTGTATGGCATTATCAGGTCAAGTGGGCGTAATAATCCGTATAAAGCAGAAATGATCCTTAAATGACGCATTGCAAATTCAAGATCTGATGCTGTGAATTTTTCAGCCTTTAACCCCTCATAAACATCACCTTTGAATGCCATTACAGCCGGCCTTGCCTGATCTTCGGGAAATGGGAAACACCATTTCCTGAATCTGATAAAATTTTCGTTTGCAATTGAAGGGCTTACCTTCATTAACCTGATAAGTTCATCTTTGTCTAATTCTTTCAGCAGGTTAATCAGTTGCTGACTTTCATTAATAAACGAAGGTATTGTATTGTTTTTAACGACACATGGGCGCTTAAAATCCATTGTTTTTGAGGGAGATAGAAGGATTGTCAGCATATATAATTCATTATTATATCGTTATAGCCTATGTGGTTTAAAGCGTGCAAATTATGTATAAATATTTAATTATCAAAAAAATTGTAGCTTTGAAATGCAATTATTTAAGCAAGGGAGCGGACTTTTGAAAAATTCCTTAAAATATTATTTTGCGATACTGAAGGTTTTAACAATATATAGAATTGTTAACTTAATCCTCCTACATATTAACTATTCCTTTTCCAGAGTTTTTAAAAAAAGAGTAACAGCAATTTCTCCTTTTGCAATTACAATTGAAACAGTTAGGGGATGTAATCTCACATGTAACGGATGCCCGGCAGGATTAATTAAAGGCAATGAAATTAAGTGCATAGAACCGGATCTTTTCAAAAAGACATTAGAAAATGTGTCCAGAAAAACTTTCTACCTTCAGTTATGGTTTCAGGGCGAGCCATTACTTCATAATAAACTGGATGAGCTAATAATGTACGCTGAAAAAAAGAGAATGTTCACAGTGCTTGCTACAAATGGAGTATTACTAACAGAATCTGTTTGTGAAATGCTTATAAGAAGCCGGCTTCAGAAACTGATTTTGAGCATCGACGTTGCCGGAAGGTCCAACAATTATTATGTTGGAGGAAATTATGCCAGGTCAATTGAAAATATTAAAATACTTGATGGTTTAAAAAAGAAATATAAAACAGATTTCCCTTTTTTAGAGGCACAGATGGTTGTTACCAGCGAAAACGAACATCTAATTGAGAGCTTTAAGAATGATGTCAAGAAAGCGGGAGCTGATTTCGCAAAGATAAAATCAGTATGGTTTAGCGACCTAAAAGAAAAGGGACTTCCTGTTCCTTCAAGATATTCCCGTTATACTAGAAATCTTGATGGAACACTTACTGTTAAAAAGCCGGTAATAAATAAATGTTTTAGGATTTTTTCAACTGTTGTAGTTGGATATAATGGTGATATTGTGCCGTGTTGTTTCGACAAAAAATGCAGTTATGTAATGGGAAATGTAAGCAATGAGCCAATTATGTCGATTTGGAAAAGCCCGAAGTTCAATGAATTCAGAGGAACAATATTTAAAAACAGGAAAGGGATAAATATCTGTAATAACTGCCTATCCTAAGATTTATTTCCTTTTAAAACCGGTTTTTATTATCAATCAGATAATTGAAAAGTAAGTTATACGTATACTTTGTTCAGCTTAATCCTACTTCTTGGCGAAGTATATATTGGGTGAGCTGTCACCATCTTTTAGAAGCACCAGTTTTTCTTTTGTGAGCTCAACTATTTTGTATGTAACAGGAGCCTTTTCTTTTCCTGCCTGAGAATCCCACTCTTTCATGATAACAGCAGTTTCGTCGCTGTTGAAACTCCAGAACCCCAGAACTGAAGCAGAAAAAATTCCCTCACCTATGGTCCTTGAATATGAAAGTTTTGAAGGGTCTTTGCTGTCGATGCCAAAAACTACAGTTTCAGCAACAAAATCAGCGAATGCTTTTACATCTTCCTTAAGCTCAATATTAGCTGTGATATTTGTTGCATCCTTTAATGTGTCAGTACTTCCCTTGATTGTAGCATTTGGATCAAGCTTCCATTGAATTGAGCAAAGAAGTTCCCCCTTTTCAGAAAGAACAATTTTTTCAGGCTCAGAACCTGAGTCCTTTTTATTACCTCCACCGCATCCGGATGTTACAAATACAAGTGTTGCAAAAGAAACTACAACCAGTAAAAAAGAAAATGATTTCATATTTATGTTTTTTCAAACATACGAAAAAATGCAATACACAAAAAAATGTTAGTTAATTTACCAGAACTCTCTTTTTTACAGAGTTCTTTTCGTCTGATACAACAATTACATACATCCCCTTTTTAAAACCACGAACGGGGATCTCTATGTTAGCCTGCTTGCTGAAGGTTTTATTATAAACAGCAACACCCAAAACACTATATAGTTCTACGCTGAAATTACCGTTATTGTTCTTTTTATCTTTAAATTCAATATTAATTACGTCAACACTGGGATTGTAGCATGCGTTAATCTGGTCTGAGGTGATACCGGGCTCGTTACCCGAACCGCAGTCAGATACAGCTGTAATCTGTTGTGCATAGGATGTGGCAGCACTAAACAGAATGACCAGAATTATGAGGACCCTTAACAATTAAATTTTTTTTAAAGATCGTCAAAGTTAGTAAAATAATCTGAAATTTTGATTTGTTTCAGTAGTGGATATCCAAATGATCTAAAATCACAGATAATTTTCAGTTGGTTAATGATCGAGAATGCTTTTTTTCACTGTATATCAATTCATTTTCTTGTTTCAGAAGCTTTATTTAGAATGTAAAAAGTATTATTAATTACAAACGATTGCTGTATTTCAAAGGAAAACAAGCACATACGCAGTGTGCCGCATAAAAAAAGTTAATATTCTTTTGTTCTCAAAAATTCAAATTTCATTAACCCAAAGGCAACATGTTACAAAACATGTTTTTTATTCTCGCCTCCTAAATCATTTTAGACGAATTGATTGTCAATTAGTAACAACTTATGAAATTTGATAGAATTTTGATTTTATTCGAGTAATAAATAAAATTGTATTATAAAAACGAAACCTTTTTAAAAAATTTACGTCTAACTTAATATTTAATAGAGGTATGCAGCTATGAATAACAATGTGCGTTATATTAGATTAATTCTCCTTCTGTTGTTAATTGTCTTTTCTGGTGAAATGAAAGGTCAGTCAAAGGATGTTTATTCAGAGAATGAGAACTACTGTCTTTTTGGGTATATATCAGAAAACCCTGATGAATTTAACGAAGTTGTAAACTATCTGAATGGAACAGGAGTAAAAGTCCTGAATACATGCGAAGATGAATTCCTGATTTATGTAATATTGAATCAGGATTATAAAGAGTACAGTGAATTATTCAAAAGAATTGAAAAGAAATTTACAGGAACTTGTTACTTCAAATCGCAGGAGAATAGAATTCCAAGATATGTTAAATGTAGGGAGAAGTATTTAAAAGAAACAGAAAACAATCAATGAAAATGTCAGCACGAATTACAGCCTTAATTTCGATAGTGTTATTAATTAACACGCAATTAATATTTTCTCAGGTTTCTGCTTACACCTTTTCGCAAGGTGCAGGAACCTTTTCTGCATTAACTGCTACATATACCTCGCATGCAAGCGGAACAACCGACAATGCAACGTATAATGCAATTCCTATTGGATTTACTTTCAGGTTCAATTGTACTGATTATACAACAGTAAGTATTTCCAGTAATGGTTTTATTGTGATGGGAAATACATGCAGCAGCTCATCTTTATACACTCCATTAAGTTCCGGGTCTGACGCAAATGTTATCTCCGCTCTGGCAGAAGACTTACAAGGACTAGCTGCAGGAAGCATAAGATCAAAAACCTCTGGAACTGCACCCAACAGAACTTTTACAGTTGAATGGCAGCATTATGAAGTTTACCTAGGTGCAGATGATTATTCATTTCAGATTATACTTTACGAAACCACCAATGTTGTTGAAATAATATATAGTGCAGCTACAGCTGTTTCTGGGAATATGTTCGAAGTAGGAATTGGCGGTACTACAAAATCAGACTTTAGCAATAGAACAAAAGCAGCAGCAACAGCATGGCTAAGTTCGGCTTCAGGTGCTGCAAACACTGATATGATGGAAACAGGAGGTAATGCGGCAAGAAATCCTGAGGGTAAGTATACATGGACACCACCAACAGGATGTACAGGTACTCCTACTGCAGGTACAATAACTGCTCCTGCTTCTGTCTGCAGCGGAGTTGCCACAAACATTACTTTGGGTGGCGCTTCAAGTGGTTGTGGTATTTCATATCAGTGGCAGTCGAGTTCTACCGGGGGTGCTCCCTGGACTAATGTAGGCACGAATTCTACAACTTATTCTGTGAATCAAACAGCAGCAACATATTATCAGTGTGTTACTACCTGTTCTAATAGCGGGTTATCTGCCACAGCGCCAGCAGTATTAATTAATATGAGCGCACCTTCTTCTTGCTACTGCACATCTACCAGTACATCAGCTACATCATATTTTAACGCATTTAGTACAACTGGTGGAACTACTAATATTACAAATAGTGCATCAGGCTATTCTGCCAGCGGGTATGGTAATTTCACAGCAATGAGTTGTAGTCAGTCTCAGGGAAACAGTATAAATTTCAGCACTACACTTGTAGGAACTACTGTTGGTGTAAATATTTGGGTTGACTGGAATCAGGATGGTGATTTTAGTGATGCTGGTGAAACTGCATATGCGTCCGGTGGTTATGTTAGTACATGCTCCGGTAGTTTTACAGTGCCTATTACAGCTCTAACTGGTAGCACAAGGATGAGGATAAGGATGGATTACAATAGTTCTAATCCGGCAATCTGTGGTTCAATAACCAGAGGAGAAACAGAAGACTATACTTTTACTGTAAATGCCGGTGTCCCTATGGCGTTCTCTTCGTGCACAACAACCCAAACAAATACAAGTACTGTTGGAATTAACAGTACAAACAATGAAGTGATCGGGATTCAGATTGTTACAACAGGAGTTATCAATCCTATTGATGCAACTTCATTTTCTTTTAGCACAACAGGGACAACCAATCCAGCTAATGATATTACGAATGCTAAGTTATGGAGTACAGGAACTAGCAGTACTTTTGCCACCACAACTCAGGTGGGTTCGGTAGTTGCCGCTCCGAATGGAGCATTTACAATAACAGGAACAGTTACTTTATCACAAGGCACTAATTATTTTTGGATTACTTATGATGTTCCGGTCTGGGCAACAATAGGTAATGTTATTGATGCAACCTGCAGTTCAATTACTGTAGCAGGAACAGGAAGAACTCCAACAGTTACTAATCCAGCTGGCAGCAGGCCAATTGACATTGTTTATTGTACTTCAACAAGTACATCTTCTTCTTCGTATTTTAATGCATTTAGTACAACTGGTGGAATAACCAATATTACAAACAATGCTTCTGGTTACTCCGCAGGTGGATATGGGAATTTTACAGCTATGAGTTGTAGTCAGATGCAAACAAGCTCAATCAACTTCAGTACAACATTAACAGGAACAACAGTAGGTGTAAATATATG
>Ga0074195_1005036_pt1 | contig 10286 bp, 8 predicted proteins | sample EPASupsiteHSE623_FD_64525 | JGI IMG/M metagenome (GOLD analysis project Ga0074195, IMG submission 64525) | Bioremediated contaminated groundwater from EPA Superfund site, New Mexico - Sample HSE6-23 | ecosystem: Environmental > Aquatic > Deep subsurface > Groundwater > Contaminated ... | reverse complement strand
GTGTCATCCCGGCCACCCATCACATAAATGGTGTTGGTCCCAATAACAACCGCGGGATCCTTCATCGGAACCGGCAATGGGTTCAGGGTGGTCCAGCCCGTGATCCCGGTTGTTTGAATTGTCGCCACATACACCGCGCTGGAATAGGCCAGGTTATTGTAACCACCGACAATGTAAACAAACCGGTTGTTCCATGTCACCGCCTTATGGCCGGTGAGGGTTTGCGGCAGTACCGTGGTGGTTAGCCAGGTTCCAACGCCGCTTGCTGCAAATTGCAGCGAAACATTGTCGCCCGAAACGATCACGTTGTTCAGAACGCCTTTGTTGAAGTCGGCATTCAGTGTTTGGGTGAAATTTACCTGTCCCGTTACGTTTTGGGTTAACAGGAAAACCAGGAAAATCATGGTCATGATCGATCCCAGTCTTAAACTGCAAATGGTGTAGATGCTTTTCATAACTTCAGTTTTTAGTTGTAATTGACTAATATTATATTAATGACGTAATATCAGAACAGATGCACACATTGATCTTGAAGTCGTTCCATAATCGTGGGAGGATGAAGTGGATTATGTTCGGGTTAAGTATAGTTTTTCTTCTATATTAGCCTGTAAATATAGCTGAAAAAAAACAGGAAGTCAATAGGCTACTGCTTTATTTGATCAATCCTGAGGTATAAAAAAGAAAACGGTACCTTTGCGAAAAATAAAACAGAACAATCACCCATGCCGGATCATCATAACAAGAAACGATTTCTGAACCTGCCGAAGTACAGCGGCGGGAGTAAGGCTTTCAAGGAATTTATTGCGGAAAACCTGCGTTACCCCGATGCTGCGCTCGAAGCCAGGGTAACGGGATATGTGGTCGTTGAATACGATATTCACGACAATGGCACGGTGAGCAGCCCCAGGGTGCTCAAAGGGATAGGCTACGGCTGTGATGAGGAGGCTCTCAGGCTGGTTGGAATGCTGCAGTTCGAGAAGGTGAAAAATCGTGGTGTGAGGGTCAAGCTGACCTCCAAGACCACCATCCATTTCAGGCTTCCCAATGTGAGCCTCAATGTAGCGGTTTCGTATACCATGGAACAGCCAAAACCACCAGCCAAACCTGAACAAAAACCTTCGGAACCGGTGGTTTATGGTTACACCATTCAACTTTGAGCGAACCCTAAGGATCCTGAACGAACCCCAAGGATCCTGAGCGGAGCCGAAGGATCCTGAACGAACCCTTAGGATCCTGAGCGAAGCCGAAGGATCCTGAACGAACCCTAAGGATCCTGAACGAACCCTAAGGATCCTGAGCGAAGCCGAAGGATCCTGAGCGAACCCGAAGGATCCTGAGCGAACCCGAAGGATCCTGAGCGCAGTCGAAGGATCCTGAACGAACCCTAAGGATCCTGAGCGAAGCCGAAGGATCCAGTTGATCGGACTAATCGGAGCGGGCTCAGGATTTACTTACCAAAAACCTTCTGCAGTAATTCAGTGGTGCGTGCGGCCGGATTTTGCCGGATCTTCAGCTCCTCTTTGGCAATCATTGTAAATAATCCGCCGATGGCTTTGTCGGTGACGTAACCTGCCAGGTCGGGGTTTTGTTTCGTGACGAAGGGTATCTGGTTATATGCCGTGATCAGGTCGGCCCATAACCGGGTGGCATCCACCTTGTCGAGCGAGGCTTTTATTACCGGGGTAAACTTGGCTTTCAGCTCGGGGGTGGTGGTTTTGGCAAGGTACTGGGTGGCTGCATCACTTTTCCCGCTGACGATTTGCAAGGCGTCGGTTACATTCATTCCTTTGATCGCTGCCACAAAGATGGGTTGGGCGCTTTTCGCTGCATCCTCGGCAGCACGGTTTATGGAGAGGATCACCTCGTCAACCTGGCTGCCCAGTCCCACGGCCCTCAGTTTATTTTCGATGGTCTTCGCATTTTCGGGGAAAGGGATTTTAATCTCCGGATTGGTAAAATAGCCATTGAGTTTCGACACCATGGTCACACTTTCACCGGTCCCCTTTACCAGGGCCTCCTTGATCCCGGCAGCGGCATCGGTGGCCGAGAGCCCCGACTTCCCCGGATCGATGATCTTCATAGCATCCTGGAAAATCTGGGCCTGCAACCCGGATGACAGGATTTGAACAAAAATGGCGATAAACAGGATTTTTATTGTCTTCATAGTTTAACAGTTTGTGATATATAGCTAATAAAAGCAACCAACCCACGGATACTGAGCGAAGCCGAAGTATCCTGAACACAATCCCAAGGATACTTCGACTACGCTCAGTATCCCGACTACGCTCAGTATCCCGACTACGCTCAGTATCCCGAATCGCTCAGTATCCTGGACCGACAGTAAAGATATATAAAAAACGTAACAACCGATGATTTGTTATATCCCCCGGCTATTCAGTCCATGCCTTCATGTGATGAAATCCAGCCTGTCGGCATGGTCAGCTTATCTATGAAAATAAATGTCTGCATCCTTTTTGTTTCCCACGAAGAATATTTGTTATTTCCGAAAATTCAAAAATCATATTACTTTTGTGAAGGTAATTTTAAAATCAAACATTCATTAAAAGATAAACCATGAAAAAAATTATCCTTGTTTTCGTCATTGCCCTGTTTGCGGTTGACCTTTCATACGGCCAGTTTGCACTGGGTATCAAAGTTGGTTACAATGCAAATAAATTGTCAACCAATGTCGACTCCATCAAATCAGATTTTAACAGCGGTTTCCATGTTGGCGTTTTTTCAAGATTCGGCAAGCGTTTATATGTGGCCCCGGAATTACAATACAGCATGAGCGGCGCCGTCTTTTCCAACGAAGGAAACCTTACTACCAGCGGATGGAAACAGAAGGTAACCATCGGAAGTCTCGATATTCCTGTCCTGGTCGGTTTTAAAATCATCCATTCCGACTTCATCACCTGGCGCATCGAGCTTGGTCCCCAGGCATCATTTACAGTGAACAAAAAGATCACAGACCAGGAAGACCTCGCCGGCCCGATAAAGGAGGCGAACATCAACTCGGCAAACTGGTATGTGCTCGGAGGGACCGGCATCGATTTCCTCTTCCTGAAAGTCGATGTCAGGTATCAGTACGGGCTCAACCAACTCCTTACCGATGTGCAGTCACTCGGAACCTCCACCTCCACCTACGATGCGCGAAACCAGATGTTTGTAGTATCCGTCGGATGGAAAATATTCGGCAAAAAATAATTTCCGGTTAGGAGTCTGATCATCCCGGCATTTAAATTCCCGCAGTTATTGAATTGGTTTTCAATAACTGCGGGAATTTTATTTTTTAGGCAGCCATCCCCACAGTACGTTGATTATCTTCCACTCCCCGTTGAACCGGGCAAGCTGGCAATAATCAAAAAAACCGTACTTGGTATTCACGGTCTTCACCAGGGCAAAGTCCGAAGTCATGTCAAAGATCATGACATCCAGTTTGAAGGGCTTGTCAGGCTCCAGGTCCTTGCCCCTGACCCCTTCTTTGTTTCCTTTGGTCGCTATCAGTAACAGGGAGGCGCTCATATTGTTGGTATAACAAACACCCTCTTTGTCCTGCCCTACTGTTCGTTTGACCAGTTCGGGGGATACTCCCCTGGCAACCCTGTCGGCATCGCCGGTAGCCCAGCCTTCCACATAGTCGCGGCAGGCTTTTTCTACTGCAAGGCTGTCCTGCCTGGTTTGTGCCTTCATGGGCGTTCCTAAAAAAACAAAGGCAAACAGAGGTAAAATCAACATGTTTTTCATAATGGATTGGTTTTAATTGGTTTATTTGTGCTTTTTCAGTTTTGCAATTAAATTCCTGGCATTTACATTTTCAGGATTGATGGCAAGCGATTTTTCATAGTTTACTAATGCCTCCAATGAATCCCCCTGCAACAGGAGCAATTCACCCATCGAGTCAAAAGCATTCGCGCTGGTGGGATAATTATCAATATTCATCTTGAACAGGTTGTAGGACCGCTGGTATTGCCTTTCCATGATATAAAGGTATCCAAGCCAGTTAAGGAGCGATTCAGGCGGGTGAACCGTAAATCCCATCTTTATGCTCACATTGCTGTAATGTGCATTGATAAAGGATTCAACGTCATACGATGGATTCCTGAAATTCGCATAGGATATCCTCGGGTTATAAAAATCAAAGATAAACCGGAGCCCATCGTACTCCGAGATCAATGGAACGGAGCCATGATTGTCATCCTTGTAATACTGCCAGCGCTGGTTCAGTCCATTTCGCTTATTTGAATCGAGGCATGCCGCCAGTTCAAAGGCCGAAGCATTGTCCCTGGAGGTATCGGTATCGGAATATCCCTGGTTTGCAATGGACAAAAAGAAGGAAGTACCTTCAAATTTTTTTTCTGACAAAATTGTTCTGGCCTGGCTCACCAATAACTTCTTGTCCCATTCCGTGCTCGGATCGATGGCAAGATAAGCGTTAAACAGTTTTGTATGGTTCAGCAGCGTATTCACGCAAAACAAACCACCGAATGAGTGCCCGATCAAAATGCGATATGGATTTGTTGGAAGGTGTGAATCAATATAGGGGATCAGCTCCTTCTCAAGGAAAAGGGTGAAGTTTTCTCCGCCACCTGAGGTTCTGCCCCGCATGGTGTCTTTGGTTGGTGTCATATCTCTCGTCCGGTCGGTATTTTGGATCCCTACCACGATCATCTGAGGGAGCACCATGTTCATGTTAACTTCACTGAGTTGCTGGACCAGCCCCATGACTGAATTAAAATGCGCTTCTCCGTCGAGCAGGTATACAACAGGGAAGGATTTCCTGGCAAAAAGACGATCTGTCCGGGGAACATAAACCCAAATTTTCCGCTGTTCCTTAAGGATGTCTGAATAAAGACTGTCGATCGTTCCTGTTACGATCCTGTTGTCAGCATGATTGTTTTTACTGGAGACACAGGCTGTCATCAGCAAGGATGCCATCACAAGCATCGGGAAAAACCTATTCTTCAACATATCGTATTTATTAAAGTTCAATAAAATAGGACAATCCGGTTTTAGTCGCCCGGGTGTATTTCAATTCAACAGTGGTGCCTCCCTCCTTCACCCTCACTGTTTTCCCGGGTTCATTGATCTCAGGTTCTTTTTCAAGTCCATGGATGAGCAACCTGGTAACCCGCAGCGAATTGTCAAACCCGGTGATGCATGGATGATTCATGATCCGGAGTGATCCGGCATCATTGCCTGCCGAAAATATCAGCCGGTGATAGACATTACCGTCATCCAGGATTTCGATTTCAAGCGGTTCAAATATCCGGATGGCAAGCGGTTTTGATGCTGCATCAATTTCAACCCTGAAACCAGGCTGCTCATTGAACTGCTTCATTTCCTGCTGCTTTTTCTCCTGCCACCGGATGAAATCCGTGCTGACTTCCGATTGAAGCTGATCCAGCCCGGTGGCTGAAAAATTTTGAGGTTCGTAAGGCAGATCACCGGTAGCCTTTTTCAGGATATCTTCAAGGTAAAGACTGTCGTTTGTTTCCAGTACCGGTTTCCAGCCCGGATCCAGCTTATCGAGGATCATGGCGATCCACCGGCCTTCAACATACCCGAGATCCCTTACCCCCGCGGGAGCAATGCCATTGGTTATATTCGATGCGTTGAGGGGATCGAGACCCCGCGCCACTCGCTCGATGTAATCCGACAACCCTTCGGTTCGCTGCAACTCCTTTTCGTAGGCGGCAAATACCGGGGCCGCCAGCGCAAACCGTTGTTCCCTGTACTTCACGGCCTCCCTCACCCAACCGGCAATCTCTTTGGAATTAACAGATATGACAGCCCTGCGGAAGGCCTCCTTCTCCGATCTCCGGAGCAACAAGGCTTTGGGAGTTTCAGCAGGATACAGCAGCAGCACACCATCGTTCTGCCTCCACCGAGGGTGTTTCTCCCGTAGAAAAACGTGAAATTGCTCATGGATAATAATGCCCGCCAGGTCCCGTGCAGTGTATTGCTCGCCGGTCCTCCGCGCGTGGCTGCTGAATACACTGGTAGCCGTCCACCGGTCGCCCAGCCTGACAATCGAATTGCCGCGCACCAGGGGATGCTGCCCTTTGAACAGGAAAACCCCGGGATGCTGCTCCACTGCGCTAAATCCTTTAGGAGGATCCTTCGAAAAGAAAAGCCAGGTATCAACGCTGTCGAACACCAGAACCGGGATCTCAGTCGGCCTGAAGTTTGGCCAGAGCGGATGATCGTTCTGTGCCGAAACGATCTCCATTACTTTCACTGCATCTGCAACCGGCCGGTCATTCGGCGAAAAGAGGATCAGGAGTAGAATTTGAATGAATGCTGTCATGTCTTTTAATTTCAGAAACCAAGGGATAACTCTTCTAAAAAGTCAAACACCGCCGCATTGAACAAACCAGGCTGCTCAATGGGAATAAGGTGGCCCGATTTAGGTATGATCTGGCGGGTGGAATTCGCTATTCCGGCGTCGATGGCACCGGCATGAGCGTGCACATCCGGGATATCGAATTCACCGGCAAGAATAAGGGTGGGGACCCTGATCTCAGAAAGGAACATGAGCGCCGTTCTTTCCGGAGGTTTTAACATGGCGTATTTTTCCTTACTCCCCGGATGTTTCGGATTTGATGTCATGATTTTCATCACCCTTTCTTTGGCCTGCACATTTTCATGGTAAATTTCGTAGGGATCATCCATGACAAAATACTGTATTGCTTTCTCTGTATCAGCAAGGTCTTTCGGCGATTTGAGATGACCTCCGCGGTTGATCATGTGCGAGGTATAACCCAGTCCGCCCACAACGGCACCCACCAAAACCAGCCCTCTTACCTTTGCCGGATACTTTAGCGTGAAATCAATTGCGAGTCCGCCACCGGAGGACATGCCGAATACAATGGCCCTGTCCAGTTCAAGCTTGACAAATACCTGGTTCAAATCCTCGATATGGGAGTAGGTTGTATCCGGATCGGTGGATTTTCCGAATCCCCGCCGGTCGTACCGCACCACCCTGTTCGATTTTGCAAGCATCAGGAACTGCTCATCCCAGATGCTGCAGGGAACCATGCCATCGTGCAGCAAAACAATATTCGCCCCTTTTCCGGCAGCCTCGTAATACAATTTTCCTCCATCCACGTTCAGGTAGCCGGAATCCACTGAAATTGCATTGCTGTTGACCGGGTTTTGGGCCAATGCGTTCGATGCTGCCATAGCAACCATCAGGCATAAATACATGATATACTTTTTCATCTTTATCTTTCTCCTTCGGTTTTATTTAAAAACTCAATCATTGAGTCGAATCCGAAAAGTCTGATCAATTGGATTCTGAGCGAAGTCGAAGAATGCAATCACCTGTTAATGAGGACACTTCGACTTCACTCAGTGTCCGGTTTTCTTTGAATATGATTTTTCGGAGTGGACTCATCATTAGAAGTATAATTCATTATCATTGTTTTATCCAGCCAGTGGATCAGGTTAAGCGTGAATTGTGCATTCTGCGGGGCAGCTGGTGAATTGAAACCGGCCGGTCTCCTGCCATTGGCGATCTGTGCCGTAAACATGGCCGCCTCTCCGAATACCGCAACGCGTCCCCTTCCATATTCAAGCAGGGCGCCCTGGTGATAACCCCTTAGCGCTGTTCTTGGGGTGATGTCGTGAAACCGCCAGGCCGTATCAGGTTGCAGCGACCAGTCGGTTGCCCGGAAACTCAGCACAGGGATGGCTTCTTCGGGGATCCTGAAAGCCGATCCGGTAAAAGTGGCGATGCTGTCGATCTTCAACTGGTCCATCCTGGCATCCGTTACAGGAGATCCGTGAAGCATGCCGTTTTCGCGCGAAAACATGGACGGGGGCCACCTTTGTGCGCCCGTGAATGCAAAACCGTTGATGAATTCAAACCCGAAAGCCCTTCCAAGTTGCGTGGCCGCTCCGGCAAAAGGCATATGATCTGCGATGAGCAGTAAACTGCCGCCATTTTTCACCCATTGGTTTATGTTCCTGACTTCTTCATCTGAAAATGCCGAAGGATTCGGGAGTATCCAGTCCTCCGCCCCGGATGGATCAACCGCATTTGCAATCACCAGGATGTTGCATCCGGACAATACAACAGGAGAAGTGATGGCTGCGGATAAACCCTGAACCCGGTACCCGTCTTCCGCCAATAATTTGCTGAATGCAAAAAAGCCCCCGCTTCTTGTGTGAAAATTATGATGGGCTTCATCGATAAAAATAACCGGTCCCTTTCCCCTCGGATAAGTAACCTTAGAAAAATGGAATTGCCACGAAGTGTCGGGAACCTGCTGACCCGGAACCATACGATTTATCTTTTCCTCCATCTCGCTGATGTAAACCAGCGCCTTTTCAGCATCCGCCTTTACGGCACCAGGGTTGTTATCTTCAGGGTACTGATGCAGGACCGCTAATCCTTGTTTGTAATACTTAACAGCATTCACATAATCTCCCGTTTGCATCAGGGCGTAGGCATAGCTGTCGCAGGCATTGTACGACCGCGGAAATTGCAGCATGTTGACCCTGAATATCTTTGCGGCATCATCGGGCCGTTTGAATTTGAACAGAAGTTCAATCCCCAATTTGTTCAGTTCCGTTTCATCCATCACATAATTCCCTGAACCATTTTTCCTGATCCGGTGATATTCCGCTATGGCGCTGTCGGTATTATAAGGACCGATCCGCGATGCAATGTGCCTGGCGATCGATCTTTTTGGAAGGTCAACCTGTTCACCATAGAGTATCGAAACAATCTGTCCGCCGATCACCGGGGCAAACGCCGGGTCGATGTAAGTATCGGACCGGTTGTTCTTAAGCACCACCACAAAGCTGGAGTCACTGAGTATCCTGGCCATCCAGGCGCCAAATCCATTGATGCTCCCGGTATGGTCGGCCATCAGGATGGAATCGCCCTCCCCCCCGATCTTTCTTTTGTTTATAAACCAGCCATAGCCATATTTCCCGCTGCCGTACGGGGTGAACATTTTAGCAGTCAGTTCCCTGCCAAGCAGTTTATTCGAATAAAGCGCCCGGTCCCAGCGGTAAAGGTCTTCAACCGTCGAAATCACACCCCCCGGACCCACCGTGTATGAATGATCGAACATCACTGCATTTTCATAGCCATACAGCAGTTTATACTCATATCCCGTGACCATTTTCTTCTCAATACGATCATTTTTGAATTGCCCGGATTGAAACATCCCGGCTGGGTCTAAGATAGTCTCCTTCAATGCCGCATCAAAGGATTTCCCTGAAACCTGTTCAACAATCCAGGCCAGGATGTTGTACCCCAGGTTGCTGTATTGAAACCCTTTACCCGGGGGAAAAACCAGTGCAGACTGTTCCGCGTAACCGGCCATTTCACGGAGCGTGTGCGGCAACCGCTCCTGGATGGCCTCCAGCGCCGGATCATTATCGCAGGGAATGCCTGAGGTATGCGATAACAGTTGGTGGATGGTGATGCTGCCGCCCATCGGACCGGCATAATTCGGGCAATAATCCCTGATCGTTCCGTCCAGACTGATCCTTCCGGCTTCAACCAGCTGCAGCACCATCATCGCCGTAAACGATTTGGAGAGAGAGGCAATTTTGAACTTCGAATCCGTAGTGACCGGGATATCCCACTCGCGGTTGGCTGTTCCAAAGGCCCGTTTATAAAGTACTTTTCCTTTTTGTGAAACCAGGACAGCCCCGTTGAATACCCCGTTCTCATAGTAGGCCTCCATCAGCCGGTCGATCCTTTCCGCCTGATCCTGGCCCATCAGATGGGGCAGTTGAAAAAGCAACAGGGATAAAATTAACAACAACTTCATTTTCTTAGAGATATTCATTTGACCATGAACAAATTATTGCTTCGGTCCACATCGGGAACACGCCTGTAAAAGCATATTGCGTTCCCGGGAGGCTGTCAGTCACATTTAATCTATTGTTAAACAGATTTTTATGCGGAATCAAATATACAACTAGAATTATAGTTTGTCAACTATTTTGCCAGTTTTGTACCGGCTGAAAGTCCCGGACTGGCGATCAAGTTCCGGAGGTTGCAGAATAACTATTCTTCGGCTGTATAAAAACCATTTGGACCTGAAAGATTAGCAACTTACATTATTGCTAACTTTGTTGAGTCCACACCAAAAATGCTTTTTTAAAGAACACCGGACACTGATCATACCGGACACTGATCATACCGGACACTGATCATACCGGACACTGATCATACCGGACACTGAGCGAAGCCGAAGTGTCCGAACCGGAAGCTTAGTGAACCGGACACTGATCATACCGGACACTGAGCGAAGCCGAAG
>Ga0074195_1005035_pt1 | contig 10287 bp, 7 predicted proteins | sample EPASupsiteHSE623_FD_64525 | JGI IMG/M metagenome (GOLD analysis project Ga0074195, IMG submission 64525) | Bioremediated contaminated groundwater from EPA Superfund site, New Mexico - Sample HSE6-23 | ecosystem: Environmental > Aquatic > Deep subsurface > Groundwater > Contaminated ... | reverse complement strand
ATACCAATGCTGTTATTTTCAACAAGAAGTCCCAGCCCCATCTTATCATTCAATACCGGTGCGTGAACTGAAAGCGCCCGGGTTTTGGGAGCATCCTCAAATCCGACCCATTGGTTGCGGTATAATAGGGTGGCACTCAGTGCATCATGACATCCCGCGAAGGCAGGATTTATTGAAAGCGGGTTTAACACATACTGGTCCGACAAAGGAAACATTTGTCCCAATACATGCAGCGGTGTAATGGCTATTAAAATACTCAGAATAAACTTATTCATTTACCTTTTAATTAGCACTGATCCTTTTTGTATTATTCCATTCTCAAATTTCAAAACATAGAAATAGGTATCACCTGTAAGCTCTGTTCCGTTGTTATTTCTCCCCGACCAATCATTTTCATAATTGTCATTTGTAAATTCAATATTTCCCCACCTGTTGAAAATAGTAAGTTCAGCCGGGATGGTATTATAGGGGATTATAAAATAATCATTCTTACCATCTTCATTGGGGGTAATTACGGAGGGTATTACCAAATCATATACGGTAATGATAACCTCCTCACCGGCATCACAATTACCGTTCTGCACATTCCATAAGAATACATTTTCTCCCAACGAAAGTTCCGTCACCCGGGTTGACGGAGAATGAATATCACCAAAAGTCCCTGAACCCGAGATCAGGGACCATTCGCCGGTCTCGGATCCTGTCAGTTCAGCCTGCATCAGTGTTTCGAATACAAATTGTAGTTCCTGGTCCGGTCCTGCAGATGCTATCGGTTTCTCAGCAATAATTATTGATTGTGTGGCCTTACTGGAACAGACACCAGTATAGTTATATTCTAAATTGATATTGCCTGTTCCTGAGGCCGTTAGTACATTTCCGGCAATGGTGCCAGGTCCGTCGGTTATCATAAACGTTCCGCCGGTCGGGCTTCCTGTCAGCGTTCTCAAATCATTTATACACATTGCATTGCTGCTGCTTGTTATGGTAACCAAAGGCAAAGCATTTATGTCTACCATGGCTGCCGCAGACGGTAAACTCTGACAGCCGTTTGCATCAGTTACCTGAACGGTATAGCTTCCTGCTGCAGTAGCATTTATGCTTGCAGTAGTTGCACCTGTTGACCATACGTAAGTTGAACCTTCACTTGAGGTCAATGTAACACTGTCCCCGTCACAAAAGGTTGTCGGTCCGTCGGCGGTTATGGTTGGTGTAGTGGTTGTACAGGTAGTTTGAAAGAAAGAATAAATGGGATCGTTCATTAAATCACTCGTATTCCCAAAGGCGAAAGCCGAATTCGGATAAGGGATCGTAGCGGGTGAAACGGTGTTAAGAACCGGGTAATTCGGATTATTGTCTGTTAATCCGACCGAAGAAATGGAGTCGCCGATAAAAACCTTCACCGGATTATCATTGCTGGTAAAGGAACCCAGGTTAATGGAACTTGCTTTTATAAGGTTGCCTGTGATGATAAAATAGCCATTCGCTACAATCCGGGTCTGGTTGCCAATTGTAAGGTTTCCTCTTACAATGAGAATTCCACCGTCATTGATGGTCAGATCATTGTTGTTGTCAAGCACCAGATCCCCTTTAATAACAAGTGTATCATGAACGATCAACTCGCTTGTCGTTCCTGTAAATGAGAGATTGCTATTGGCAGTAATAAATCCGTTAATGGAAATATTATAACCATTGATAATGGATTGGGGTGACAACCAGGTAGGGTTCCAGCTTTCGGGAGTTTCCCATGTGCCGGTGTAGTTGTCTTTACTTAAATAAGGCTGTGAATATAAAGTGATGCATTGTAAGAGCAGGATCAGCAATACCTCAATACTTCGCTTCATTATTACGATCATTATATAGAATTCAATGATTCATACCTTTATCAGTTATGAATTACTGTGTTTAACGTTATTTGAAGTATTAGGTTACCCATCCTCAGGAGTATTATTTCCGATGAGAACCGTCAGAAGAACTACTTCATGAATGAGGCTGACTTTTGCACAAAGTCATTACAAATGCTGTTGAAACAAATGCTCCCAGTACCATAAAACTCAGGTGAAGCGTGTGTAATTCGGCAATAAACCCCGATACCACCTGGCCGGTAAGAAAACCGATGTTGGCCGTTGCAGTGATTGCCGAAACCCCGTCTGGTATCCACTGGTAAGAATAGGGGACTGGTTTATTACCGTATCAACTCAATACCAACCTGATTCGGCGTAATAGTCACACCATTTTCGAAATCAGTGAGGTTTTGAATGGTAGTTTTAGCAATCTGGGATATCGCGTTGTCCGTAAAATAAGCCTGGTGTGCAGTGACCAGCACATTTGGAAAAGTCATCAACCGTGAAATTTTATCATCGAGAATAATGATTTCAGAAAGGTCTTTAAAGAATAGTTTTTCTTCCTGCTCGTAGACATCAATTCCAAGATAACCCAAACGACCTTCTTTCAGCGCGTCAATAGCAGCATCCGTATCAATCAGCTTTCCTCTGCTCGTATTGATAAGCATAACGCCCCTTTTCATGAGATCCAATGTATCCTTGTTGATGAACCTATTGGTTTCAGGTGTCAGAGGGCAATGCAGCGATATTATATCAGCAGTTTCAAGCACTTTAACGAGTGGATAATACTTTACCCCCGCCTTTTCCAGCACCTTATCCGGGTTGGTATCAAAGGCAATAACATCACAGTCAAACCCTTTCATTATTGATGCAAAAACAGCCCCAATTCTTCCGGTTCCTATTACACCAACCGTTTTGCCCGATAATTCGAATCCCATAAGCCTTTCAATAGAGAAGTTTCCTTCACGAACCCTGTTATACGCTTTATGTGTTTTCCGGTTTAATGTCAGTATTAATGCTACAGCATGTTCGGCAACAGCACTGGGTGAATAAGCCGGTACCCGGAGAACCTTAATATTATGATGGCTGGCACTTTCTATATCAACATTATTAAAACCGGCACAACGCAAAACAATCACCTTTATGTTAAGCAAAGCAAGTTCTTCAATTACATCTTTCGTAAGCATATCGTTAACGAATACACATACTGCCTCAAAATCCTCAGCAAGTCGTGCTGTTTTTTGCCTGAGTGCAGACTCAAAATATACTAATTCATGCTTGTTTCCGAAATTGGCTTGATCAAGGTACTCCTTGTCATAGGATTTGGTACTAAAGACGGCTGTTTTCATTGCTGTCTGAATTGACAATGTTTACACAGTTAGCTAACCTTACAACAGTCAATTAGTACATAAGTTTGAAGTTTTCCGGCTCATGGCATTTTATTAACTATCCGTAAAAGTCGTTTGGCCTGCTTGCCATAGGGATGACCGGTTTGGTGTTTTATATTGTTCAGCAGGTCAATAGCCTCCTGTTTTTTATCCATTTTAATGAAACACAACGCTTTATAATATTGCATTGCGTATGTAAAGTTGCTTTCTGATCTGATATGATCAAATGCAGCGATTGCTTTTTCATAGTCCTTTGACTCCAAATAACATATGGCCAGCATAAAATATACCTTGGAGAAAGGGATGTCACTTTGGCCATTGGTTAACTGTTCAAATTCACCTGACGCTTTGTGAATTTCTTGTTTTGAAAAATTATCAAGTGCTGTATTCCAAATTAAAAGGGAAGAATCGCTGCCAAGACTCCTTTCCGAAAATTCACTGACATCAGGCCTTTGATAATAAGACAGGAAAATTTCATCGATTGTTCTGGGGCGCAGGAAATAGTACATCATGATCCATCCCACACCGATAAGTAAACAGATGCCGGCCGCTGCAAGCATGTATTGAAGAAACCTTGTTTTAGGATCATAGGCAAGGTCCAAATCCTGGCCTATATCATCAAGGTGCTTCTTTAATCGCTCGTTGGAAGCATTGGCAATGGCAGATCTTGAAAGAAAATAACTTTTTACTTCGTTTGAAAGCTCTGCATCTGTTTGCATCGCTTTTTCGAAAGCTTCTGATTCTGCTTTGCTCATGCTGTCTTCGCAGAATTTTTCCAATATTTCCAGGTCGATTTTCATTTTGTTGTGCTAATGGGTTTTATAACCTTTGTCATTTACCAAATTGGTTCTACCGGCTATTGCGAGCAACTGCTGCAAACAAGCATATCTTTTACTGCGGGCTACATGTGCATTCAGAAGGTTGTTTCGGGTTGCTATTTCTTCCATGGAATATCCGTCGTTCCAGTCCAGTAATATTTCTTTACAACCGCTGCTTAACCGGGCAATAAGAGTATCCAGAAAATTTCTTTCAACCGTAAAGGTTAACATTTGAACAATATCCGGGGATGTGTCTTTCAAGTTTTCCGGTATTTCATGTGTTATTGTATATGTCGTTTTTTTTCTTAAAATGTCAATACATTTATTGTTATAAATGCTATAGAAATAGGTTGAACATTTTGATTTTTGTTGAAATTGGTTCTTTCTGACCTGCTCCTTAAAATCAATTATCGCATCAGAATAAGCATCCAACAAAGATTCCCGGCTTAATCCGTACCTTTTACCCATCATCCTTATAAGCCTGATGTTGTCTTTATAAAAATGCTCCAGGCATTTTTCCATCAGGTATCCTCCCTGCATGATCTGTTGTATGATCTCACTATCATTCATTCCTGCAAAATCTGTAGTTATATTGAAAGGCAAATTCCAATTTCAAAGGATTTTTTTATGCCTGATATTTTTATCTATTTGGTTAATTATCATATAAATATATCAATTAACAACAAGAAATTTCTTTTTTTGTTGACATTTTTTCCAATGCAACGACTAATAAGGTAATCGCTGATAAAAGAGCAACGGCGACAAGTGGTTACCCAACTAAACCCAAATTGAGATGAAAACAATACGCTTCTTATCAGGCAGCTCGGATAAAAGAAAAAATCAATTCGCTTTGTGCATGGTTTCTATCAGCCTGCTACAATCTATATTTCTTATTGACAACAAAATCCATATCATGCAGACTAAAACTGAAGCGACATCTGAATTCCTTGTTGATGCCGACAGGAAGGAATCTATCCCCGACAAGGATAATTCCAACCATGATCGGACTATCCCCGATTCGACCAAAATCATGGATGATGTAATACCCTGCTATGAGGAGGATACAGCAGGGGGCTTATTCACCGCGCCTTTTATGTGCGATGTCTGGCCCGGTTATTATACATTCTTGGTTTTAATGCATGGAAAGGATGAGGTGCTGGTAATATCAAAAAACCAGGAATTCAAGGACCAGGCAGGCGAAGTAAGTTCACCGCAGTATCAGGAAAGTGAGCTTAATACGCGAAAAATCCAGCCTGTGACAGAAGAACAGGTATTGAATGCAGACACAACCCTTCCCGATACAGTTAAAAACTATCCTGTTCTAACCATTTGATAAATTCAATTGTTGATTCAACGGGACAACAAATTTCCGATCTATAAATAATTGTCTTTTAAATAATAATGTCGGAAATTTATATGTTCAAATGATTTTACCTAAATTAAAATCCCTGCACCATGAAAAATCAAATGAATTACCCAATCCAGCTTAAAATCTTCATTGGCTCCACCGCCATTATTGCTTTAGCCTCAGTTATAGCGCTATTTGCAATTTCAGGAATCTCCCCTGCACTGCCCAACCAGGAAATGATAATGCTTTTTCTCTTAATAGTCTCAGTTGTATCCATTATCTTTGTATCCCGAATCGCGTACACAGGAAGAGTACTTCCTCCTCCGGGTCCTAACCCTCACAGGGTCACCTTATATTTAGATTCAGATCTGAGTAATCCAATTTTAGATATCAACAACATTGGGTCTGATTCCAGTGGACCGAATATTTCATCTGGTCACACAGCGCAAACAATCAATACTTTTGAATTAACGTATTTATTTTCCTCTTCGTCCCCCGAAAATAATAGTGTCTTAGCGATTGATTCAAATAACGTTGTCATCTCTGCGGCTGCAGCAGGTGCTCCTGTTGTGACAGTAACAAGGGACGGTAATAACAATAAGAAAAAAAAGGTTGTTTTTAAGGTGAAAAAAGATGAGAATTTGTCCGAAGTGAAAGTGACAGTTCCTGATGAGATTCTAATACCCAAAGGTAAAAAGGAATTTCATCTGGAGTTTAAATAGTATCCGGCACCTGTATTTACTTTCACAACTTTCACATTGTCTTGAAATGCAAACCCGACTCCGTTAACCGGGTTTGCATACTAAAAAAAGATTTTAATACACAGCCTTTCCAACATGTGAAAATCATGAAAAAGAAGTATGTGCTCTTCCTGGTTTTCATATTCCTTTTCAATACCGGTTTCAGTACCCCTTCCGGAGACCAGCGTATAAGTATTGAAACCAGTTTCAACGAATTTGTTACATCAGGTTCGTATTATCAAAACTATGACAAGGCCAGGTCTTATTTGAGCAAAATCATTGAAAGAAGCGAAAGGGCCGGTTACTGGGATATAAGTCTGGGAGCTTTAAGCCTGCTGGCCTATGTTGCGGAAATGGATTTGCACTATGAGGTAATGAAAGAAGCAGTGGAGAAAGGACAACGAATTTTGCTGGCGAAATCCGCCATCCTTGATTCCCTTGATCCTAACTATGCCGCCAGGGCGGATATGCTTATCATGATCGGTATGTATTACATCAAAAACAGTGAACTTGAAAAGGGTTCCGGAGTTTTTCAGTCATTGATCCAACAATTGAATGCTGTCAGGATGCCTGATAAGGAAACTGTCTTTAATTCCTATGCCTATATAGCCGATCTTTATATGAATCTGGGGTTGTATGAAAAGGTATATACCTATTGTCTGCTGATGGAAAAATCAATTCCTGACGGAAGGAATCATAACCTCTTTTCATACTTGCATTTACAATACCTGGGAACTTATTTCTACCAGAAAAAGGACTATCCTTTGGCTAAATTTTACCTTACTGCAGCATTAAAAAAAGTTGACCCGGGGACAATCACGAACGAATGGAAGAACTACATTATTGCCAATTACGATATACTGGCATTAATCTATCAGGGTCTCAACCGGCATGATTCGGCATTGGTGTATTTAAAAAGATCACTGGCGTTGCAGCATCCGGATAATCCCAGGATAAGAGAGACCTATGAAAATTATGGTGACTGTTTGTTTAAGTCCGGTGATTTTACCGGGGCACTCCTTTATTACAGGAAGACCTATGCCATCATTGACAAGGGAAAATTCTTCAATGCTTATAAAAAAGCCCAGATATTATCGAAGATTGGAGAATCCTGCTATCACCAGGGCAATTACACGGAAGCGTTAAAGACAATTCAGCAGGCTTTTGTAATACTTTACAAGGATTCGTCCTTTGTGAGGAATCCGGCTAAAAATCCCGAAATATCGATCATTCAGGCAGACAAAGTCCTGATCAGGTTACTGATTGTAAAATCCAGTGCATTGTTAGAACTGGCTGGCAAGGGTTACAATAAAGAAAGTCAGCTAAGGGAGTCCTTATCCACCTTCCGTATGGCAACAATGGTCATTGATAAATTTCGCCATATGATCAGTACAGATGATTTCAAAGAATACTTTGTGACCGATATCAGGGGAATGTACGAAAGGGCAATAACAGCCTGTTATTCAGCTTATGAGATATCCCGTAACGATTCAATTGTAAACCTGGCCTTTTATTTCATGGAGAAAAGCAAAAACCAGGTATTGCTGGATGCCATCAAAGCCAATCATGCCAGGAAATTCAGCAACATACCTGATTCCCTGGTTGCCACAGAAAACAAGTATAAAACCACGATCGTGCAACTGGAGAACATGCTTTATAATCTGAAATTCAATGATGCAGATCCTCAGTTACTAAAGAAATGCGAGTATGAATGCGCCAAAACCCAAAACGAATATGAGGAATTCCTGAAGGGATTAGAGCAGGGCTATCCCCGTTACTTCCATTTGAAATACGGTAATGAAGAATCCGGCATACAGTATATCAGGCGATATATTAAGCAAGGTATCCTCATTGAATTTATGGTCGGGGAAAACACTATTGCACTGGTTGCCTTCAATGAGCAGAAATCGGTTTTCAAATTGCTGCCAAGAAATGCCGCTTTTGACAGTCATCTAAACGGCCTGTTGCACGATCTGGGCAGTTCGGATGCTGAAGATCGCTTCAGTCGGAATTCCTATAAGCGATTTGTCAACGATGCAGGATCAATGTATTCCATCCTCTTAAGGCAATCCCTTGATGCATTGGAACGTACAAACGAACTCATTATTATTCCGGATGGTATTCTGTGCTTTTTGCCCTTTGATATCCTCATTGATCAGGTACCTGTGAAACTGGATGCCTTGGACTACAGAAACCTGAGCTATTTGCTCAGGAAGTATATCATCCGGTACGAATATTCTGCCGGATTGCTTGTTGAGCAAAACGCGCTCAAAAGCAGGGCCGGCAGCAAAAGCACCTACCTCGGATTTGCCCCAGGTTATGATCAAAATAAAGGCTTCCGAAAAGTTGAGGTTCTGGGAAGAGGCTCGGAATTCCTGATGCCGCTTAAATTCAGCAATGACGAAATTGAAAATGCGGCAGCATTATTCAGGGGTAAGGCATTCACCGGGGAGACTGCCAATGTGCAACAGTTTAAAGAAGCCGTATCTGCAAGCATCATTCATTTTGCAGGCCACACCATCATCAATGATTCCATTCCTGAATTATCCGGTATGTTTTTTTCGACGCCTGACCGCAAGATGCCGGGTATTATATCAGAGGAGGATGTACTGTATCTCAATGAGATCTTTAACCTCAACCTGAATTCAAACCTTGCAATTTTAAGTGCCTGTGAAACAGGCAGTGGAAAGCTGCTCAAGGGGGAAGGCCTGATGAGCATCGGCAGGGCTTTTAAGTATGCCGGATGTCCCAACCTGATCATGAGTTTGTGGAAAATCAATGACCGTTCGGCATCAGAAATTATTAACAGGTTTTGCCGGAATCTGAAAAAGGGACAAAGAACGGATGTTGCATTGCGGAATGCTAAAATTGATTTTTTAAATAATACCGAAATTGGCAATGCACACCCATATTACTGGTCGGCTTTTGTGATGATCGGGAATAGTGAGCCATTATTCCGTAAAAGACATACAACGCTAGTAATCTCAGGACTTATTGCACTTGCTATTTCCATGCTCCTATGGTATTGGAAAAGAAGGAGAATTCAGGCTTCACGGTTCTGATGTCAGGGCCTTGATTAACCGGTACATGAATTCCACACCCTCATTGAATGCTTTAATGCTTATTCGTTCATCCTTCCCATGGGCACGAACATCATCCATTTCCCCGAACATACCGGAGACACCGTAAACAGGTATGCCTGCCCTGCGAATGTATTTGCCATCGGTTGCACCGGTTGACATTACCGGAGATACAACGGTTCCGGGCCACATGGATTCTGTGATGGTTTCAATTGGTTTCATTACATCTTCGCGAAGGGGTGACAAAGGTGCAAGAAAGGATGCATAGGTGCAGGTAACGGATACCACAGAATCGTGGATTATACTTTTTAGTGTGGATAATACATTTTCCTGACTGTCATCAGGAAGCATCCTGCAATTAACAATAGCGCTTGCCGTTTGCGGCAAAGCATTTTCTGCATGTCCCGCGTTCACCATTGTTGCGACGCAGGTTGTTCGCATCATGGCATTGTAGTATGCCGAAGCAGCTGCAATGCGATTCGCCACAGCCATGTCCGCAGGATCCCTGAGAATGGCCAATAAATCGGATTTCATCTGTCCCGTTTCTGTTGCCGCAATTTTTTCAAATAAGCTTGCCGTTGTTTCATTGAGCCTTACAGGGAAATCGCAGGCTGAAAGACTGGTAAGCGCACCAGCAAGTTCGTATATGGCGTTATCTTTTACCGGAAGGGAGCTGTGTCCACCATTGTTCTTTGCTTCAAGCACAAAAGTAGCGTAAATTTTTTCACTGGTTTGAACCGACAGCCCAACATGTTTTCCTTGCTTCATGTCACCGCCGCCTCCGTCAGGGTTTATGCAGAATTCCGCATCGATTAATTCCCTGCGGTTGGTCAGGAGCCAGTTCACACCATTGGTACTGCCACCTTCCTCGCCATCAGTAAGGGCCACAATGATATCGCGGTTTGGCACATATCCTTCCTTTCTGAGCCTGATGAGATTTGCAACGAGATCGGCATCCTCGTTTTTTACATCGGTTGTTCCTCGACCATAATAATAACCATCTTTTTCAAGGAAGGTGAACGGATCAAAAGACCAGTCGCCGGGAAGAGCTTCCACCACGTCGAGGTGACAT
>Ga0074195_1005034_pt1 | contig 10294 bp, 14 predicted proteins | sample EPASupsiteHSE623_FD_64525 | JGI IMG/M metagenome (GOLD analysis project Ga0074195, IMG submission 64525) | Bioremediated contaminated groundwater from EPA Superfund site, New Mexico - Sample HSE6-23 | ecosystem: Environmental > Aquatic > Deep subsurface > Groundwater > Contaminated ... | reverse complement strand
GCCGTCCAGCCCGAGCAGATGAAGCAGCTCTGCGCCGAACTGGCCGAAGAATTCGATTATGTTTTCAGCGACTGCCCGGCCGGCATCGAGCAGGGATTCCGCAATGCTATCGCCGGGGCGGGAACGGCGCTCGTCATCACCACGCCGGAGGTTTCGGCCATCCGCGACGCCGACCGCGTCATCGGTCTTCTGGAAGCCAGTCTGCTCAAGGATATCCACCTCATCGTCAACCGCCTCAATCACCGCATGGTGAAGAAGGGAGACATGATGTCTACCGGAGACATTGTATCGCTCCTTTCTGTGCCTCTCCTGGGCATCGTGCCGGACAGCGAAGAGGTGGTCATCTCCACAAATCGGGGAGTTCCTCTGGTGCATGAGCGGGGAAGCCGTGCCGGAGCGGCCTTTCAGCGCATTGCAGCCCGTCTCAACGGCGAAGAGGTGCCCTTTGACGATGCCAGGAAGAAGGGCTTCATGAACATTATGAAACGCTGGCTGATGAGCTGAATAGGAGGGCGTCCCCATGCTGAAGACGATACGACGGTTTTTTGGAGATAAGGGAAGCGGTCACGTCGCCCGTGATCGCATGCAGGTGGTCCTCATGCATGACAGGATGGACCTTACCCCCGACATCTTGGAATCTCTCAAAAACGATATCCTGGCGGTTTTGTCCCGTTACATGGAAATCGATGACGGAAGCATCCGTGTGGACATCGAGCAGGGCAAGGAATTCACCGCCCTGGTGTCCAACGTGCGCGTGAAACGGGTGTATCGCCGCAGAGACGGTTCCCTGAACCCGAACTAAGACACACCGAAAAAGGACCGCAAAGAAAGGAGGCCACACGCCATGGTCTGCACTGTTTTTCTGGCGGCGACGCTAAGGAAAGCGGTTCCCGGCTATGACCCCGCCACGGGTGTGCTGGCATCGACGGAGCCGGGCGAAACCGTACAAGATGTGACCGAACGGCTGGGAATCCAGCTGGACGATGTGAAGATCATCATGGTGAATGGCGTACACGCCGGCTGGGATACGATCCTGCGGGGAGGCGAGCGCATCGGTCTCTTCCCGCCCGTGGGAGGAGGCTGATCGAAGCGTTGTTGAGTGAAGAGTGAGCAGCCATTAATGGGCCATAGATATACTTCTGCGCGACCATTTTCAAAATTCGAGCAAAGCCGCGAAGCAACCCACTGATGGCCTTTGCGTCCTTGGGGTCCACTCTGTCCCTTGATCCCTTCGCAAGCCAAAACCCTCGTTGCAAGACGCGCCAACCACACAAAGGGCGATGCCAAACAGGGCTTCAGGGGGCGAGGCTTATGCTTCAATGACCTCTTTCAGCTTCTGAACCGCCGTTTCCAGGTCGCCGAAAAGATCCAGTGAGAGGGTCAGGCCCTTCTTGGACGGATGAAAGTCGCCGTCGTCCCCTTTGTAGTAAATCCGCAGATCGACATACGGCTTGCCTTTGTAAACCGTGAGCGAAGCTCGTACTTCCTCGAGAGGATTTTTGGGAAAGGAGTGAACCAGCTGATCGTTTTTGCTCATGGAGCGTCCTTACCTGTCGTCGGTCATGCAGCCATGCGGCTTGAGGAAAGGGATTGGCCCGCATCGTGAAAAAATCCGCCGGAGCCGGCTGGATTGCGGAGTCTGAGCCGTGAATCGCAGGGGTAGCGGCACGAAAGCCCGTGGCTGCGCCAGCTTCGCCCCAAGTGCCTTTCTGAACTATCAGATCCCCTGCCCCTCATCAAGGCCTAATTGGCTCTCATCCGGCCTGCCAGCCTTGCTGCTGACGCCCTCCTCTCCGGCCTTTCCCGCGCCTTGATCCCCTCCGAGAAACGTGTTTTACTTCGTCCAACCTCGATCCAAGGTCCACGGTATTTCGCTGAGTCCCTTTTATTCATTTCATGTCCCTCAACGAACGGATTCTCCCATGGAAGAAAAGATCAAGACTCTGAGCGCCCTTTATGCCACCCACTTTACGGCCGAGCTCGACCGTGTGCGGCTGCGGACGGGGAAGGTCACCGAGCGGATCAAAATTGACCATCCGGCGGCTGCGGCCATTCTCCCTTTCATCGACCCCGCCCATATCCTCCTGGTACGCCAGTGGCGCTACGCGCTGGGCAAGGAGACGATAGAGCTTCCCGCCGGTAAGGCGGATCCGGGAGAGGAACTGGACGTGTGCGCCCTTCGCGAACTGGAAGAGGAAACGGGTTACCACGCTGAGCGCCTCATCCCCATCTTCAATTTCTATCCGGCCATAGGCTACTCGAACGAACTGATTCGTATTTACGGCGCATCCGGCCTCACGCGCATCGATCGGGTCATCGACGAAGACGAAATCGCACAGGTTGAAGTGATGACCGTGGATCATGCACTGGACCTGATCCTGCGTGGTGTGATTCATGACAGCAAGAGCGCTCTCGGAATCCTGCTCTTTCAGGCCAGGCAGGCTCGGGGGGAAATTCCTCAGGATTTTTTCGGATGAGATCCGCCCGATGATAAGGTCCTCCCGCCATGAAAGTGCCCATTACCCGTCACGGCTATCGCTGTCTCATGAGGGAGCTTCTCTATCTCAAGCGGGTGGTACGCCCCACGGTTGTCGAAGAGCTCCAGGAGGCCCGGGCTTTCGGCGTAAAGACGGACAATCAGCAATACCTCCTGGCCAGGGAAAAGCATCTTGTACTGCAGCGCAAAATCCAGGAACTGGAGGAAAAGCTCCAGCAGTGCGAGGTGTTCGTAGGACGAAAGTTCCTGTACAAGCGTGCTGGATTCGGCACGTTCATCGTGATTCGCAATGTGGAAACCGGCGAGACGCGCCGCTATCAGCTCGTGGGTCCCTATGAATCCGACGTGACAACAGGAAGGCTCTCTGTAGATTCTCCTGTGGGGCGCTGTCTGCTTGGGCGCGGTGAGGGAGACGAGGTCACGGTGATCACTCCCGCCGGAATCCGCATATATGCCATTCAATCCATCGAAGTGTAGCGCGACCGCCCACCCATGAACACATAAAGCCCGGACCGTCAGAGCGATCCGGGCTTTATGTGTTTTAAGAATGAATGCGACCGCAAATACTGAAATCAATCCCGGTTCGGGCCGGGCATGTCCGCCTTGCAGAAGGAGAGGCACAGCCTGCGATTACTGAACGGTCAGCACCCCCAGTGCATTGCCGCGCAAGTCGGCGCGGGACGGCGCTTTGGCCACTCCGAAGACGTAATGGTAGTCGCCGGCCAGCCACGTAGCGTTCTCCACAGGCACAACCCGAATGGTGTAGCTGCCGTTTCCCTCGTTGACGAATTGGGTGGGCACAAGCACGGACCCGCCGGGCGCGACAATGATAGTGGTCAGTTCCCAGCCTTCGGGAAGCGTGATGGGGGCAGTCCCATCTCCCACGTTGTCGCCCAGCCCCACAGCAGGACGCCCTTTCTTCGTCACCACCACTGAGATGATGGCGGCGTCCGTTCCCCCCGGCGTGGCAAGGAGCGCCGAGGCTTTGGTCTGCACCACAGCCTCGTCCGCTCTGGCCAGAGCAGGCGAGAGAAGAAGACCCAGTACGGCAGTCAGAACGACAAACATCTTCACGCTTCTCATAAATGCACTCCTTCCTGATTCATTGGGTAGATAGTTTGATACCTTGGGCACGAAGCCCGACAATCGTGGAGGTTTAGAGATACTGAAAATATCTAAACCGTCGAGGACAAAGAAGGCAACAACCGTGCCACCTTCACTCAAACCCCCAGACGAAGCCACGCCCCTCCGCGACGGCATTGGAGGATCAGGTCAATCCCGCAGGATCATTTCCACTTCTTGGGGATATTTAAGCAAAATTCCCAACATCACAGGTCAATACGGTCAATCATCATGTCGTTCCCGTAACGGCTTTTGAACGACAGATCCTGATCCGTCTTGATCCGCTTCTGCGAGAGCCATTCTTTCTTATTGAGAATGAACGACCTGACGTGCGTCGGGAAGATCTCGATCCTGGTGCGGATCTCCTTCAGAACATACTGGTCGGCCAACTCTGCGATGGTCATGCTTTTGAAATTGAGGAAACTCAGGTACTCGTCAAGGTAGGGATTTTGGAGGATGGAGTTGGCCTCTCCGCCAACATACTCGTAGACGGCATGAGCCACATAGAGCAGGCTTACGCTCTGCCGGTAATGCACAGGGATATTGGATGGGGGAACAAACTCGGGGAAATACTGATAATAGATCGTTCCGCAGATCTTGGGCGGGATATTCCATCCTTTGAGCAGGAAAGAGCCGATGATGGCGGGGTCCAGCATTTCCACGAAGAACCTCAGCTTCGGATTCTGGTTCTTGAGGAGGAAGATAACGCTTTTGCCAATGTCGTGAAGAACGGCGATGGTGCTCAGAGTGGACGCGGCCTGACGATTGTGAATCTGACAGATGTGAAACGCGAGGTCAGCGATGATCACCGAGTGGTCGTGTACGTCTTTGAATTCACCTGTGTTGGGCATAGACTTCTTGAGAGCGTTGGATATGACGATCTGGTAAACCTGATTGAAGCCCAAAAAGGTGATGGCGTATTGAATGTCGGATATCTGCCGGTTCAGGCTGTAATAAGTTGAATTGACGGTCTTAAGGATTTCCCCCACAAGAGACGGGTCCTCTTTGGCAAGGGCGGTAATTTCTCGAGCTGAGGCGTTGCCGGCGGAGAGCAGGTGGATCAGATTGGTCGTGTGCACGGGAAGACGGGGGATGCTCTTGCAGAGGTTGACAATGATGTCGGCCTCCTCGTAGTCCTTGCTCCGCATGGTCATGCTGTTCTGGATATAGCTCATGAGGTAATCGACCTGGCTGCGCTGGTTGCTGCAAATACCGGTTATCTTGTTCATGCGCGAGGTGGTCTGGTCATTGAGCTTCCGCAGGAGGACATTTTGAAGGGCAGAGTCCAGCATCTTGAAGGCGGTCTCATCCAGCGCCAGAAGAGATGAGGATTCAATGGAGGAGACGGAAACCGTCCTCACCGCTCCTCGAAAGAAGAGCACTTCCCCTATGACGTCTCCCTCCTGGAAAATATCCGTTTCAAGGGCAGGGATCCCTTCCGGTCTTGCCACCCGCAAAGCTCCCGTGACCACAACAAAGAGCGTCGAGTCTTTGTCTCCTTCCCGGAAAAGCCAATCTCCCGCATTGAGCTTGACCACTTTCCCCGTATTGTAGAGAGTGGTGATCTCCTTATCCCCCAATCCCCAAAGGGATGCAGCTCTTGGAACAGACGCCGGCTCTTCTTTTTTCGAGAACCATTTCATGGTGATGAGTCCTCCATCAGGCTTTGGTGCGTTCGGATGAAATAATTCCTCCCCTCATTGGGGCAACCGCGGCGCAGAGCGGGTTCCGGCGGTCGACAATCAGTTTCACGGGGAACAAGGCCATTATGTTATAGATCGACCTGTGGGATAGTGGAATTGAATGTTTTTGAAGCCCGTTGGCTCGAAAACCTCTCTTTCCTGCACGGTGCTCTGCCCGCGGATGCCGGACTGCGCGAAAGATCCGAAGCATATTTTTTCATCGGTCGATATCCGGAGGGAGGAACGGCACCCAAAGAGGCCCTCCGGAAACCGACAAGAATGAGAAAGGGAGCCCATTGCACTCATGAACAGCAACGACATCACTCAGATACGCATAGGCCGGTTCACGGCAGGCATCTCGGGACTGAAAACTCTTTTGGAGGAGATGGGAGACCGGTTTGATGGGGCGGAGTCCCAGGAGGTGGCCTCCTTTATGATGGGAAGGCTCAGGGAAACGAACTACATCCCTCTTTCCGCCGCAGACGAGTACGGCAAAGCGTTCATACGTGAGTTCCGCAGGTTCCGCGGGCTGCCTGTGGAAAGCACGCCGGAAGAATTGGCGGGGCTGGATGTGAAGGTCCTCGGGCCGGGGTGCGCCCAGTGCGATCAGCTGGAGATGCTCGTCATGGAAGTGCTTACCGAACTTCAGATCCCAGCCGGCGTGGACCATGTGCGGGATCTGGCGGAGATTGCCCGCTTGGGTATTATGGGACTACCGGCGCTCCTGATTAACGGAAAGGTGGTCTGCAAGGGCAGCGTTCCGCCGCGGGATAAGCTCAAAAAGTGGCTCCTCGAAGCCAACGCCCGAACTGCCCAACACCTCTAAAACCTGATCGGTGTTATTTTGTAACGATCAACGAGTAGAGAGAAACAGCCGGCAATTGCCGCGACGAACGAATGCAGCAGGAATCCGGGGCCTCGAATCGGCACAATCTTCAAAGGACCAACCAGAAACACAAGGGAATCGACATGACTTCTCGCGCGGAGAAAATCAAGATTCTTTTCCTCTGCACCGGAAATGCCTGCCGGAGCCAAATGGCCGAAGGATGGGCCCGGCACCTCAAGTCAGACTTCATCGATCCTTATTCAGCCGGCGTGAGCCCACACGGGGTCGATCGGCGGGCGGTGGAGGTAATGCGGGAGGCGGGTGTTGACATATCCGGCCAGGAATCCAAACACATCGACACGCTGGAACACATCGAGTTCGATTACGTCATTACGCTCTGCGACAATGCCGAACAGTCCTGCCCTGTTCTCCCCGCCAGGACCAGAGTCCTTCACGTGGGCTTTGATGATCCCCCCAAGCTGGCCCTTCTCGCCCGCAGTGACGAAGAGGCACTCAACGCCTACCGCCAGGTACGGGACAAGATTCGGGCTTTCATCGAAACCCTGCCCCGATCGTTGCAGGAATAGCCCTTTCTGCGCACAGCGGCATTCCCCTCTGACCATTCCGATGGGAGCAACAGGAGTACGATCGTGTTGACGCCCAAATACAAGCGTTATGGCGTTCTGGCTGTCGCACTCATTCTGGCCCTTCCGGGAGCCGTTTGGGCCCAGACGACAAATAAAGAGCCGCCTCCCGAGGTTCCGGTTCCAGGGGTCCCCACGGTGGTCGATTTCGGCGCGCAGGGATGCATCGTCTGCGTGCTCATGGCCCCGACCATTGAGGAACTCGCAAAAGAATACGGAGGAAAAGCCAGCATCTTCTTCGTGGACATCTGGAAACATCGGGAACTGGGACAGCGCTTCCACATACGGACCATCCCCACACAGGTCTTCTTCGATGCCAAAGGCCAGGAGGCAAAGCGGCACGAGGGCTATCTCGACAAGAAGGGCTTCGTGGGCATCCTGTCAGGCATGGGCGTGTCCCCTTAGGAGCCTTCCTCGCAGCCGGCCTTTTACGTCTTTCAATCAGCTTCAGAAGCGTTCACGCCCGGGAAAAGGCGGGCCAGCGAATCGCGCAGGGAAAACGGCGCATAACCCACAGCGAAGGCTTTGGAGCTGTTCAATGAAACATCTGCCGGACGAGGAGCGGCGAGCTTCACGTCCGTTTGTCGGCTGGGAACAAGAAGTGCGTCGAAGCGGCGCAGATGGGACATGAGGAGCACTCCGAAGCCGTAGCGGGAGATACGCTCACGGCCACCCAAGTGAAGCCTTCCTCCCTTTTGGAGAGTGAGAGCCAGCATCAGCCCCTGAACCGCGGATTCGGCGCACACCGGAGTTCGAAATTCATCCACAAAGAGCTGAAGCGTCCGGTGTTCCCGCATGGCGGCCATCATAGGCTGAAGGAAGCTTTTCGCCGCAGGTCCCGGCTCCCCAAACATAAGAGGCATGCGGCAGACGACTGTTGGCGGATAAAGGCCCAACATGACCTCCTCCGCCTTTGCTTTCTGTTCGCCATAAAGGCTCACGGGAGTGACGGGGGCATCCTCGGCATAGGGCGCCTTCTGACCGTCGAAGACAAGATCGCTCGACGTAAAGACGCAAGCAGCTCCGTATTCCGCACAAAGACGGGCGATGTTTCGGGAGGCTTCCACGTTTACCAGGAACGAGATCCGTGGATTGAGCTGGCAAAAATGCGGATCGGAGGCTGCGGCTGCGTGGATGACGGCGTGAGGCTTTGCGACGGTGAAAATGCGTCGAGCCTCCTCCCATTGCGTCAGATCAGCCCGCAGGAGGACGACGCCTTGAGAATTAATATCATGGCTGTGAGCCACACCGAATATCTGCCAGTGCTCCCGCTGCAGACGGCAGATATTGAATCCCAAAAGCCCGCTGGCTCCCGTAACAAGCAGTCTCTTCAATGTCTTCATGAGCTGACGTCCTTCATCCTTTTGAATAAAAGATATTGCCTTCCAAAAAACCCTATGCTATTAGACATGGCTCGTTTGCAGAAGCCTTTTGGGTGCTCGAGCAAACAACACAGCCTTGTCAGGTTTGTGAAGAATGGTGGGGTTCCCGAGCGGCCAAAGGGAACAGACTGTAAATCTGTCGGCGATGCCTTCGGAGGTTCGAATCCTCCCCCCACCACCACATTCTTGAATGCCGTGTAGGAGATAGTGGCAGCCAAGCAGCGGGTCATTGTCGTTGGGACTACAGGCGAAGAAATGCGAACCTCCGGAATGCCGGTACTTGAGTGCCATTCCTGCCTCAGGAAGTTCCATTTCATACGGCGCGCACTTTGTGATTTGAAGTCACCGTCCATTTTCTCGCAGGCCCACGTAGCTCAGTTGGTAGAGCACTTCCTTGGTAAGGAAGAGGTTCACCGGTTCGATCCCGGTCGTGGGCTCCATTCTTTTTTTGAGCGGGAGTGGTTAGATCAGCCGCCGAGTCCTCGCACATTTTTCCCCTGCCCTTTACCCCCTTGCGCACACACTTAAACAGTCTTTTGTTTAAACCGTCACGCGGCTTTGTTTGAAGAAATTCAGCCTAACCATCTGAGGAGGAGACGCAATGGCGAAGAAGAAGTTTGAGCGGACGAAGCCTCACGTGAACGTGGGGACCATCGGTCACATCGACCACGGGAAGACGACCCTGACTGCGGCCATAACCAAGCAGCTGGCTACGCGCGGCAAGGCCGAATTCGTTCCCTTTGATCAGATCGACAAGGCTCCCGAAGAGCGCGAGCGAGGCATCACCATCGCCACGGCTCACGTCGAGTACGAAACCGACAAGCGCCATTATGCCCACGTGGACTGCCCTGGTCACGCCGACTACATAAAGAATATGATTACCGGCGCTGCCCAGATGGACGGAGCCATCCTGGTCGTGGCCGCCGACGACGGCCCCATGCCCCAGACAAGAGAGCATATACTTCTCTCCCGTCAGGTGGGTGTCCCCTACATAGTGGTCTTCTTGAATAAGGTCGATATGGTGGATGACCCCGAGCTGATCGAGCTGGTCGAACTCGAGCTCAGGGAGCTCCTCACCAAGTACGGCTTCCCGGGAGATGATATTCCCATCGTCAAGGGCTCGGCCCTCAAGGCTCTTGAGGCCGACAACCCCGACGGCCCGGAGGCCGCCTGCATCTTCGATCTCATGGATGCGGTCGACTCCTATATACCCAATCCCGTTCGCGATATCGACAAGCCCTTCCTCCTTCCCATCGAAGATGTCTTCTCCATCAGCGGCCGCGGAACGGTTGTGACCGGCCGTATGGAGCGCGGCGTCATCAAGGTGGGCGATGAAGTCGAAATCGTAGGGTTCCGCCCGACCACAAAGACGGTCTGCACCGGCGTCGAAATGTTTAGAAAGACTCTCGATCAGGGTCAGGCGGGCGATAACGTCGGGATCCTCATCCGGGGCACCAAAAGGGATGAAGTCGAGCGCGGGCAGGTTGTGGCCAAGCCCGGAAGCATCACCCCGCACACCAAGTTCAAGGCCGAGGTCTACGTCCTCAAAAAAGAGGAAGGCGGACGCCATACCCCCTTCTTCCCAGGCTACCGGCCTCAATTCTATTTTCGCACCACCGATGTGACCGGTGTCATGACCCTTCCCGAAGGGGTCGAGATGGTCATGCCGGGGGATAACATCAGCTGCGAGGTGCAGCTCATCACGCCCGTCGCTCTCGAAAAAGAGCTCCGCTTCGCCATTCGTGAAGGCGGACGTACCGTCGGCGCAGGCGTCATCACCGAAATCGTTCAATAACCCTTTGCAGCGGCCCACCGCCGCGCAGCACAGGATAGATCGTTATGAGAAACCTGGTGGTTTTGGCCTGCTCCGGATGCAAGCGCCGCAACTATACCACGACCAAAAACAAGCGGACGACTCCAGAGAAGCTCAATTTCAAGAAGTACTGCAAGTTCTGCAACGCTCACACGGAACACAAAGAGACGAAGTAACCTTGTGGGGATTCGAGGGATTCTGCCGTTTTGCGCGGCTGAATCCCCATGGTTTTCAATGCGCCGGATGCGATGAAAAGTGTGCATCCCAGCAGACCTGATGGGACATTCATGAATCTGCCCAAGCTGCTCCTGAAGAAGGATGACGCGGA
>Ga0074195_1005033_pt1 | contig 10298 bp, 12 predicted proteins | sample EPASupsiteHSE623_FD_64525 | JGI IMG/M metagenome (GOLD analysis project Ga0074195, IMG submission 64525) | Bioremediated contaminated groundwater from EPA Superfund site, New Mexico - Sample HSE6-23 | ecosystem: Environmental > Aquatic > Deep subsurface > Groundwater > Contaminated ... | reverse complement strand
GCAGGGATCCTACCTCTCAAAGATAATAAAGCATCCTCATCTGTTTTTGGATTCCCCTTATCTGTTCGTGGGAACTTAGCATATTTGAATTTCTCAGAAATTTGTTTGGCTGAATTTACATTGAATCCCAATTCATTTTCTAGTTCTTCTCCTCGTTTTACAAACTCATCTGCCATGGATAACCAACGTGAGACATCTATTTTTACAGGAAGAAAATTCAAAAATACCCACATAGCTGGAGCATCCACTTCCCAATATGCCTTCATATCATAAGAGCGATCATCAATCTCTTTTTCCTGTGCCATTTTTACTTTTAAAGTATAGTAAGCATCTTTGGCAGCATACTCCACCATTTCATCTGTCATGTAGGAACGAGTAGAAAACTCTTCGCGTGGATCTTTTGTCATATAAACACCCAAATACCGGCGTACCAGATCTTGTAAACTGAATTCAGCTATTCCAAAGTATCCCCCCCACAAAACTTTTTCTACCAGCATAGTGTCCCACACCGGACGCTCATTCATCTCCACCATGGCACTCAATTGTCGAATATCATACATGGCATTATGGTATATATGATGCTTGGCATCCTTTATTTGATGAAAGACTTCCTTCAGAGCGGATCGCTCTGTAACTACATAGACAGAATCCTCAACTCCAAGGCTGATACAAGCAAATGTACCATGGGGGCGATGTAATTTTGCTTTCTCTTGCCCAAACATTTCAATATCTATGGATACATCTGTCTGCCCGTCTAATATGGGAGGGATCCCTTTAATTATATTCATTTCTCCTCCTTATGCTACTGATAAAGGTTGCCATTGCAGCATCTTATCTCCCCAAGCTAATTCTCCATCCCAAGGCAGATAGATTGCCCCAACAGGATCTTCATATTTAGTTCCAAATCTCGACTTTCCAACAATCAAAGCGCCAGCACCTTGTGGCAAATGAAGTTCCTCCCCAGTAGAGGATGGCTTCACCCCATACACTTGGCGTGGGTTATATATTAATAGTATCAGAGCAGCCATAGCTTCTGCAAGCCCAGACCAACGGATGTTATGGATACGAGGTATCCCCCCTTTCTCAACATAAGAACGATTCAATTGGGAGAGTAATATAACAGGTATTTCAGTGGACTGTGCTAGAGTCGCCATGGTTCTATACAACAAAGCGACCTGGGCTTCCTCCTCTGCTACGGCTAACATAAGATCAGCAAAATCAATCATGATATATGAAATATCTTCAATAGCTGCTTTTCTAGTAGCTTCCGCCTTAACTTGGTAGGGATCCATTATGTCCGAACATACTTCAATATAATGTTGAAAATCTTCTATTTCAGAAGATGTCATATCCCTTAATATATCTATTGTTCGTTTTTTTAATTGCCCCTTAGTCATCTCAAATGTATAAAATAGTGTTTTCTTTTTTTGCCGTGCCGCAGCAATGGCTATTTTTAAGGCCAGACTAGTTTTTCCAACTCCGGGAGGGGCTGCAATAATTGTAAGACCTCCCTTAGGGACTCCACCCAATGATCTATCTAATGGTTCATAATAAGTAGGGATCCATACATTTTCCTCTGGATCAATATCCGACATCAATATATATCGGTGCTCAAGAGATACGTTTCTCTCCATAGCCTGCTCTAAGGCCAAAAGATCGGCATCTTCTCCATCATCCAAACGCTTCACCTGATACTTCAGTACCTTAGCTAGTTCGGCTCTACTATATGCCTTCTCTAATAGAGTGACAAAATCAAATGGACTTTTATCAGATACAATTGTACCTGCCTGCTGAGCTGCATCTAAGGCTGCTATTCCTATTACATCATATAGATCTGAGATATTAGAACCTTTTTGCAACATCTTCAGGGCAGAACCATATGGAGGAGCAAGGAATTCTGGATTAATTTGTTCTGGGGTTAGCTTTTCAGATAGTACTAACCCCATACATATTTCTGTAATATCCAACCATTTCATTCTGATGACCGCATCTGTTTGTTTAGATCATAGATATGCTTACAATGTTCAAAGATATCAAATGCTATATCTAATTCATTCTCTGATATCCAATGATGTTCATAAGACCCACCATCTTTTGGTAATCGCAAGATGTGGCATTCATATATCTGATTTTCATTATTAGCGTTATACAACTCACGATAAGCAGCCACTTGGATCTTATGCTCAGTATAGACAGCTTTACTGGTTTTAAAATCGACCAACCATAATTCGGTATCATGACGGGCTACCAAGTCAATCGTTCCCCCATATTTTAGTCGTTGATGTACAAGTTGGAGCTCAGATGCAATACACTCAATACCTAATTTATCCTGCCAATCTAAGAACGATTTATATGCCTTGGAGGCGTTCTCCACATCATTAGGTGCATATTCAGAGGCGTCAAACTTTTCTCCTTTGATATAGGCCTCAATCATACCATGTGCAATGGTGCCGATGTCAGCCGCACGATCACGCACCGCAAATGGATCTCTTCCTGCGATAGACTCTGCTACCGCCCAATGCATTAGCACTTGGGTATTAAAACCTAATACCCCAATAATTGTAGTTACGGACGGAACGCGAAACCCATCCGCATCCCTATAAACTGTATGTACTTTTAATTTCTCATCCTTACCCATTATAATCCTCCCAAATCAATCCATCCAAAATCAATCCATCCCAGAGACTTTCCAATCCACGTACCAAAAAGAAATGTGCCTAATAAAACAACCATGATAAATACAAACCATAATGTAAGATTTTTACCCTTGTTATCTAACCAAATAATACTTCCCACTATCGTACTCATTACTAGTAGGCCAATCAAAATAGATACAATCCATCCCAATATCATTTCTTCCTCCATATCTGGTTTATCAACCATTCACCATATCCATTTTTCAAACAATCTGCTGGATCTTTGCATCCATCAGGATAATCCAGATCAAGCAGTCTGCCACGCCACCCAAGACTTCCCACTAGTTTTCTGCCGGTATCCTCCTCTCCCTCATCAGGTAACACAATAATAGGCTTGCGATACGAATCCAACATCGATGCTGATAAGGAATCCTTACCGGTTGTTCCAGTACAAACTGGGAGCTGGAGCTCACAAAGTGCTAAAGCATCAAACATACCATAGACTGCCACAATATAATCCGCCTCCTCCATCGCCCTATGATTCGGTACATACAGCAAAGGCTTTTGCCCCTTGGGCATAGTGAAGCGGGCTCCTGTAGTTTCTTGGATATGTTTTCCAGCCCTCATTACAACCCCACAGAACTCTTTATCCTTAGAATAGATTGGGATGCTATACCATCCATTCCGATATCCCAACCATTGTGGAGAAATACGATTAAACACCCCGCGGTCTTTCAGATACCATCCTAAAGGATCATCATGCTCTATAAGCATGTAATGCGCTTCATTTATTACATCTTCCAACTCAATTAAATCGGTCGGGATGTTGGATCCATACCAATCGGTCTTCTCTGGGATAACATCAGGGGGCGTCCAACCTGCTAATCCCCGCAAGAGGATATCAAAATTCCCATGGCGTCCACATCCCTTGCACATGAACCATCCATCTCTAAACACAAGAAGAGAGGGTTTATGGTCATCATGGAAAGGGCATAGTGCGGCAGAGTATTTTCCATACTCCACCGCACCACTCAATTGTTTTAGTATTTCATCATAGGAGATCACAGTCTACCCTGGTTCAATTGATTTTACAAATCCCTTATCATTTATGACCATAGCAACCGTCTTACCTTTTTCTAGCAACATCTTCTCCAAAGCAGGGAGGACATTATCAGAATATGGTATGGAATCTGTCACCATGTCTATACCAGTTGCCAAGAGAAAATCTCCCAAGCGAGTTTCACCCTGCCCGCCAAAGGCGGTAGTAGTTCCAGTCCCATCATAATCATAAAAGATGTACCACAAGTTCAAAGGAATGGGGAATCCATTGTACTCATCCTTCGGATTGTCTATCACTTCAAATAAGGCAGTGAATTCAAGATGCCGGGGGATGGGAAAATCCCGCCAAGCTGTCTTCGGAGAGAACTCTACAGTGCGATACATAGGTTGCTCACCCTCCTTATGAGAAAATCCGGTAAACTTGGCTAGATAAACTCCGCGAGGGACACTTGCATATTTAATGCGCGTGTTCTCTTTATCTAAGGTGACAATAAACCTTCCATCTTTCCCGATTAGAAAATCAGGCACATTCTCAGCCGGAAGATTTTCAACAGTTTTATCCTCTTCAAATTTTACCACCACATCATCACGAGAAAACTTGATTTGAGCTGCCCCTGTCTTTCCATTTTCTGATTTGCGTTTCTTAACAATAGGCATTTTATTACTCCATTAATTTATTTCTTTATTCATCTCTTTGAGATATTTGTCTTTTGCACCAGCAGATATTACTAATAATTGGCTGATGACATCTGCTAATCCAGCTTTAGTTAATACAGTACAATCATTATCTTTGCGGATCACCTCCTTATCTGGAACTTCCACCTCAACGAATAATTCGTTGGGGCGATATTGTGCCCCAACGACTTTCCATTCCGTATCATCAGGTCGAATGTAATCGACCCTTACATTAATCTTCATCCTCAAATAATCCTTTCAGATATTTTATATATTCCTCCATAGAGATAAATTCATCCCGACTTTTGTGTAACGCTAGAGATGTCTCAGGATACCACAAGTTGCATCTGCCTATTACTTTATATGGGCTTGATTTTGTATATGGGCTTGATTTTGTTCTAACAAGAGCTTCTGGAACAATATCCATTATTACACCAAATTTACCTACATATGTATTGTCTTCCACACCATCTGACCACGTAATATCTATTATTTTTACTATATCTCGTAACTGGAACCTTGGTGTAGTCGTAAATGCAGCCGTACATTTCTTGCTGATCTTTTTGAAATCACCTTTGTCAAACCAAAGTGAGGAAAGTGTGGAGTTGGTGTCATCCTCATTAGTTCTTTCAAATCCTAATAGATATGATCGCCACGGCTGATCTGGTCTTGATCTTATTAGCGGACAATCTTCTCTTACTATGTCAACGATCATAGCAGTCCTTCCAATAACAGAAGAATCACGCTTTCCATCCGACATCAAAACACTTTTGGTTACTTCTACCATATCCCCAACTTTAAATTTGTCAGACATTTAATTATCCTCCTTTGAAGCAAAACCCTCAAAATATTTCTTCAATTCCTTCGAAGACTCAAACTCATCCCGACTTCTCATTAGCTCCAAAGAATCTTCTGGGAACCACAAAAATAAATCCAGCATCTGTTGGAAATGGGAGAAATTTATTCCATCATCTATTAACATAATCTGATATGGAAGAACGACCTTGATGCCATCCTTTGTGGTGTTATAAGAAGCCAGATCAATGTTACAGATAAGTCCAACCTTACCGACCCATTCGGTATCTGTTTCACTGTCACAAACGGTTGAACCGCAGATAGTAACAACATCTTTCAATTTGAATTTTGGTGGATTAGCATACTTAATATTACAATCCTTATTTGTAGTCTTCAAAGCACTTTTTGGAAACCACATTGGCTGGTATCCCTTATCGTTTTCATCAGAAGGAAAATTTACCAGATAGTGATTGCCCATCCCGTCTAATGGGTCTTTATCCTTATCAATAAGCAAATGATCGTCTGCCACTATATCAACAATCACTCCAATTTCTCCAACCACACCAGAAAACCCACCCCCTCCTTCTAGCAGCACAGGTTCTACTATCTCAACAACATCCCCAACCAATAACTTTTCTTCCATCTTACACCATCCTTTCTAATACTTCTTTTATTATATCAGCACTTCCAATGAGTGTTTTAAATATCTCACGTTTTTCTTCAATCAAGTGGGCTATAACCTCATCAATTGTCCCTAAAGCTACTAAATAGTATGCCATCACCTGATTCTTTTGACCCTGTCTATGTAGTCTTCCTTCCGCTTGTTCCTCCTTTCCACCATTCCATTCTCGTTCTGCAAATATTATAACATCTGCTGCAAATAAGTCAATACCCTCACCGCCAGCAGAACTGATAACCAGTACACGAGGGAGTTGTTTATTTTGAAAAGCCAACATAGTATGCTCTCTATCAGCAGAGCTATTATCCCCCACGATTGTGCCACATCCATAATCAACCAAGGCTTTGTGAATCTTTTCTACCACATCCTTATGGTGGGCATAGATAACTACCTTACGATGGGGATCAGAATCCAAGGCTTCTTGTGCCAATTCAACCGCGGCATCCACCTTGCCATGCCCAATCAATTGCCGCAGTACATTTAGTTTTGACAAAGCATTGGGCGTAATGTCTTTCCCATTCTCAGCTATCCAAGTTAGAAATGCGGATTTTGCTTTATTGTATTCAGCTTTCCCACTCATTTGAACAGGCACTTCAACTCGCGTCAGCTCCGGCAATTCTTTTGCTACATCTCTTTTTAACCGGCGCAACATGATCGGTTCTATCCGATTCTTTAACTCTTCAATATTGGAAGATCCTGACACATCTTTGAAAGTATGCTGTCTACCACCATGGTATACCACCTTATTTTGCATATCACAATATTTCGCAGCAAATGACCAATAGTTCATCCACTCCGATGGATTTATCATATTCAACGTAGTGAATAATTCGATAGGTCGATTCAAGATAGGCGTCCCAGATAAAAATAATCTTCGATCTGCAATAATGCGATGGGCAGCTAATGTACGGTCAGCATCTTTGTTTTTTAGATTATGAGATTCATCAAAAATGACAAGTGAAAAGCATCTCTCCTGAAAATCTTTATCATGCTTGATTCGATAGGTCATTACATTATAACTCATAATCAAAACGCGGGAATGTGGGATCTTGGATTTATATCCTGGCACTACCTCCACATCCCATCCCGTCCATGTTTGTACCTCCCGGTGCCATTTATAAACCACTGACGCTGGAGATATAATTAATAGAGGATTTGCATCTGCTTCCCTAGCATACCAGAGTGCTTCAATCGTTTTACCTAGACCCATGTCATCAGCTATCAAGCAAGTCCCCTCATTCTTATGAATAAAATCCACTGCGAGCCTCTGATAATCATATAGAGGGGAACGGTCTAGGTCTAATTTAATTTCTTTTTGGTGTGCTAAATCAAAAACATCTGGATCAATAGCAAATTTATATTGCCGCCCAAAAGAAACAAGAAATTTTGCATATCCGACACGGCGAGGTAGCCACCAGCATTTCTTTTCCCCATCAAAACGTGCAGAGGGGATGGCTTTGATCTTACTAACCATCCCCGTAGTATAAGGAAAATATACCTCTAACCTATTGGATGTAGCCGTTATAAGTTTTTCGCCCAAAATAGGCATCCCATACTAAAGAGCGTGTTTGTTTATCCCATCCTATCAAGGATAATAAATTAGATAGAGAGATCTTTCTGCCTTTCGCTTTTGAGTAAGTATCATTGGCAGAGCAAAATGCCTTTCCAGCACATATTTCTTGATCCTCTTGAAACAATTTACAAATAGTACATCCCCGGATGTTTGCCCCTTTCCCACTGGGTAAGACAATTGTGGGAAGTTCCGATGTGTCAAATTGGCAATGTGCCCATCTAAGATGATATGTAGAATCATTCACAACAAAAGTTACATCATTCATTTCTCCACCTCCTAGAATTTCAAGAACTCACTGATTGCAGATGGGGTGGAAGTATCAAATCCAACCACATCCAGCATGTTTGGATCTTTTGGATTCGCAATAGAAAACTCTGTTGCAGTCATTCCAACTACTACGAATTTAGGATTCAATCCCATAGCATCCCTGTATTTCTTTAATGCCTGAACAGGATGACTCCTACCAGCCCACGTTTCACTATCTGTGATAGTAACAAAGGCATCTACAGGGATTTTGCGTTCTAATGCATCCAACACAGGCAGAGCACAATCAGTGGCACCGAAATTGATACCACCCATGATATGCAAAGCATCGCTAAGCCGTGTAGACGCTGTGATTTGCAGGTCAATCAGCTTCTGAGAAAAGCCTTTCAAGATATAATTTGGTTCAGAATGCACCAAAGCCATAGCCATTACAGCAGCCCCCATTGCACAGTTTATATAGGGGAGGCCTGCTATATCTGAGCCAAACATAGAACCACTGACATCCACCCCATAATAAATACGTTTCATAGTCGGTTCTGCATTATCAAATGCCATATACATAGCCTTCTCCAAAGCATCCTCGATCTGTGCTACCGGCGTCCATACCTGACTGCCTCGATAGCCATGACCAGAAGAATATGTTTTCAACGCAGACAAAATAGTCAAGGGATGCACTCTTGATTTATGAATATTATCTTCAGTGAATAGATCAGTGATCTGCATAATGACATCCCATGCACCTTCCTTCAACAAACCATAAGCACCCATGTTTCCAAGATTGCGAATGACTGCGGTTAATCCTAAGTTTGGCAGAGCTGCCTCCCATACATCTTTAGATGTTCTGAACTGAGTTGGGATGATTTCAATCGGGGCGTCACCATTCTTAATTAAATCAATGACTTGTTGCTCTGTAGTAGCTTCTTTCATGTCTTCTAGGGTTGCTACTAAGCCAGTCAGTTCCTTGCGATCATAGTCATCTTTCCCAACTGCCCAACGAAACAGGTTGCTTTGCTGTTCACTTTTGGGGGACACGTGAGCCAGGCGTAAGACATCTCGATGGCTCCATCCATCCCGCTGTTGATACTTAGCCAGCTGAAAAGATAGACTTTCAATAGATTTCTTGGTATACCAATCTGAGATTGCCTCTCGAACTGTACGACCCCAGCCACGCATACCATCTAGATACTGGACGAAATGAAACAAATGCGTTCCAATGCGTGCCACGCGCGGGAGATTTCCTAAAGCATATTTTCGGCAGGTAGAATTGTCATGGGATGCTGCTATTGCCAATGCAAACAGAGCAGGGTCGTTTTTTACAGCTCTTCCTTTATCACTAATATCTACAATCAAATCAACGGTTGCTTTGAAATCCAAATCCAAACACCGCTGGACAATATGTGCATTCTCTAATGTGAGTTCACGTTCTCCCACATAATACGTTCCTCCCTCTGTCCCCAAGATAAGGAACCGTTCTAATTGTTTGAATGGATCAAGTTGGAATGAAAAACCCCCCGCATTATTTTCTGCCATATCTGAGCCAGGAATTGGTTCAGATTGGGGGGTTTCCTTTTTATTTAATACATTATACGTACCTTTCATTTCTCACCTCCTAAGAAACAGCGATAGATAAATTACTTTCTTTGACAATATCCCAAGATTGTGTACCTTCTACAGTCTCAGTCTGCCATCGATAATCGTTACGCATATATGGTTGAGAATATATAATATAGGGGCGATCCCAATCTCGATGGATTTCAATCTCTTTGATAATCGTATTAGGCTTTGCACCAAAAGTTTCTGACAAAATATCCAAAAGCTGTTTGGCTTCTTCCACCGTTAGATCAATTTTCTTTTTCCCAATTTCCAAGGAAACAGTCGTGATACGAACTTCTTTACTCATCTGCACACCTCCTTTCTTTATAATAAATTGAGCAAATAATTTGGTGTGGGATAATTATCTTAACAGGATAACCCACTCCATCCGTCTCAATTTTATAATACCCTCTCGGTCTAATTAGTATGACTGGGAGATACTTTACAAGGGTAACCCAATCACTTCGTACCGAGAAACAATTCCTGCAAGGTATAAATCTGGGATGGATATAAATCGCTTTTGTTTCGGTTCAGAGCATAATTTGAAAACTGAAGTCGTACAAGATCAGGTACTATCACCACAACTGTATGATAATCCATCGCCGCCGTACCTTGCAAATAATAGCAAGTGAGGTAAATTATTTGGGGTGGGAACGCGCTCTGCCAATTAAGCTAATCTAGTGAATATCACCAGATATAGGACTCGAACCTACACAGCGCCTATTCAAGAGGTAACCCACTCCCGACCGTACCTCACAGATTCACAAGATCATGGTAAATTATTTTGAATGGATAATTTTGGCAGGAGCTCTACCACCTGAGCTACTCCCTTACGAGAGGTTGGACTCGAACCAACGACATCCTGCTTGTGCGGTCACCCATTCAGCCGTACCATGATTGTTTTTATATGTTAAAGATCGAGCTAGTCTAATGATTTGGTTCTGGTTATTCCAGATAACCCGAACCAGTCGTACCAACAAATAATATTCTAGCACACATTTTTAGCAATGTCAAGGGGATATTG
>Ga0074195_1005032_pt1 | contig 10300 bp, 9 predicted proteins | sample EPASupsiteHSE623_FD_64525 | JGI IMG/M metagenome (GOLD analysis project Ga0074195, IMG submission 64525) | Bioremediated contaminated groundwater from EPA Superfund site, New Mexico - Sample HSE6-23 | ecosystem: Environmental > Aquatic > Deep subsurface > Groundwater > Contaminated ... | reverse complement strand
CACTGCCACAACGACCTGGGCCTTGCAACTGCCAACACCCTGGCAGCGCTTTGCGCAGGAGCAGGCGAGTTCCACGCAACAGTGAACGGGATTGGCGAGCGTACTGGCAACGCGGCTTTGGAGGAAGTTGCGGTTGGCCTTGATTACTTCTATTCCCTGCCCACCCTGCGGCTGGAAAAGCTCTACGAGCTGTCGGTCCTTGCAAGAAACCTCTCCGGGTTCAACCTTGCCTGCAACAAGCCGCTTGTTGGAAAGAACGCCTTCTCCCACGAGTCCGGCATCCACGTCGACGGCCTTCTGAAGGACACGGCCACCTACGAGGCAATTTCGCCTTCCTTGGTTGGCCGCAAGCGCAAGATACTCCTAGGCAAGCTTTCCGGCCGCAAGGCAGTTGCGCTCAAGCTCGACGAGTTCGGCTTTGCCTGCGACCCTGCTGTTCTTGAGAAAGTGTTTTTGCAAGTCAAGGCGCTTGGCGACTTGGGAAAACCGGTAACTGACGCGGACTTGTTTGCGATTTACCAATCCGTTTCCGGTGTTGGGCACTCGACTGTGTTTCTGGAAGAGCTTACTGCCTCGACTGGCAATAATGTCAAGCCCTCTGCGCACGTTTGCTTGCGGCTTTCCGAGAACGGTTCGGATGAGGTCCGCTGTGCTGATGGGCAAGGCGACGGTCCTGTTGACGCGGCCTTGAACGCAGTTTACAAAGCACTTGGGAAGGCGGACATTTCCCTTACCGAGTACCACGTGGACGCAGTTACCGGCGGGTGGGATGCGTTGATAACCGTGAGCATAAAGATGCGGAGAGGCGAAAAGGAAATCTACTCCGGAGCCGCAGGAACTGACATCGTGCTGACAAGCGCGGAGGCTGCGATAAAGGCGATAAATGCGTTGTTGTGAAAAGCAACAGTAAAAACCAGAACGGAAGCTAAAGCGTCGCACTCAGCGCCTTGGTACTGTCGGGGAGGGCGAAGATGATGGTCGTGTCAAGCGCGCCATGATGACGCCCAACACAGTTATTGCGAGGATTTTGTTCTCCCGTTTCATTTCAGCATTCAATGATGTGTGAAGAGAATTTTGACTGGTTTTTGGCCATAATTTTGAAACGTTTTAATTCAAAAAGAGCGTTTAAAGGTCTGATTGCTAATACCTTTAGGAGTTCATAAATGGATAATTCTAGTCTTAATCAATATTTGAAACAGTTGAGTACAGACAAAAGCGAGACCGAGCGACTTTCCACCAATATAGATAATTTACACGAACCTATTCATCGCTGGTTTCCGTTTCTTGCAGGCTTTTCTCACAACCTTGTTCAAGGCGCGCTAAATCATTTTAGTCCAGAAGATAATCCCGAGAACTTTGTCGTCTTTGATCCTTTTACTGGCTCAGGAACAACTGCTGTTGTAGGAAAACAATTAGGGCATGTAGTACTGGGTAATGAAACTAATCCACTCTTATACAAAATCTCAAAAGTTAAAGTAAGAACAAACATCGACTCCAAGGAAGTATTATCTGCCTCAAAAAAACTATTGAAAAAGGCCCGAACGTCTTGGGAACGTACTTCTATTAAAAACGAAAATGAGTTGCTTCAGAGATGCTATTCTAGAGATAACCTGAAAAAACTAGTTACGCTCCGCGAATCCTTGAATGAATCAGATATTCCCGAGTCATTGAGGGAATACATGTTTATGGCATTAACCATGAGCTTGCCAAAAGCAGCTAAAGTTGGAATAAGTGTACCATATGTATCTTGGAATAATAGTCGCACCGCGCAATCTGCATTTTCCGCATTCTCAAAGGGGTCGGAACAAATCGCTCAAGATTTGGACCAATCTGAATTATCTTCAAAAGGAAAAGCAAAGTTATTCCTTCACGACAGTCGGCATTTTAATACGAAAATACAACCGAAATCGGTCGATTTGATTTTTACTTCACCGCCCTATCTAAACAATCTTGACTATGGGGAAGCATTAAAGGTGCAATTGTATTTTTGGAAAATTGCGGATAGCCGTTCTGACGTATATAAAAAAATACAAAATCATGCGGTTGCGTCAGCAACGACTTACTACAATACCCAGGCAACCCACGAAAAAACATTAGAGGATTTGCTCGGTTCGGAAGTTCAGAATTCTGCACCTAAGGTTTTTGACGAAATTGTGAACAAAGCAAAGATTATATCCCGGCTGAAAGTAACTAGATTAGGTGGAAAAAGTTTCGATTTTTTGTCTGTCTTATACTTTCATGATATGTTTAAGTGTTTACGGGAGATGCAACGAGTTCTCAAACCGGAACAATTAGCTTTTTTGATTATTGGAGATTCGGCTCCCTATGGCGTCCATATCCCTACTGATACCTATCTTGGTGAAATGGCCATTGAAATGGGCTTTTCCAGCTATACTTTGCAACCCCTAAGAACTCGAGGAGAAAAATGGAAATCTCTTCGCTTTCGTCACAAGCACCTGTTGCGGGAAACAATGCTTGTGCTTCGAAGGTGAAAAAGTGAACAAGGTACTGCCATTCACAGAACAAAGAAAACTAATTGGCACTCCTAAAGAGTGGAGTTTTCTTTACGCATATAATCTTAGGACCGTTAGAGACGTTTTTGTTTATTGTAATTTGAAAAAGAAAATTTCCTCCAAACAGCTATATCTTGATTTGGCAGCAAACAAAGTTCATCCGCCTAAGGATTATTGGATTAGGCGTGGAAAAAAACGACAAGAACGGTTGAGACTGGAATATATTCACGCGGCAGAATATCTCGGTTTAATAAAACAAACGAAATCTGAGGTTACCTCAGATTTTTCTTTTCAAAAAAAAGAGAAAGAACTGATAGTTGAACAAAATGAAACTCGCGAATTTAACGGCAGTGAAGGTGCTTCTCCCCCATTTTCCGAACAAGAACGAAAAGCATTTCGTTCCATTATTTCAAGGTTTCAACGGGCAAGAGATTATCTATATTGGTTTTTGGACTTTTCCAAGTTTGAAGACAGTATGAGCTTCAGTATCGAAGAATTCACATCGATTTCTGAGCCGATTTTCGTATTAAGCGGAAATAATAGCGGGTTAAAGGGTAGCGACTTAATTTTGCGTTGCATTGATAGAGAGCTGTGGAGTATTCCTTCGAACAAACCGAATGATTACATCCGGCTGGCTTCTTATGTTTTTCCAAGCTGGTTCAAAGATTTGGGTTTAATCGATGAAGTAATCGTTTTCCCAGAGTTAAGTAAGGTCATTCTACCTGAAATAACCTCAGCCATTTCTCCGCTAATCGGTAAACGGGGTCGATGGTGCATCTATTTCTATCCTATTCGGATGAGTTCGAATGAGTTCAAAAAGGTAGATTTAGCGAATTATCTTCGTAATAAATTTTTAAAGACACGTTCATTTATTTCGGTTCCCGTCCCTGAAGTCGTATATAGTATTGCAAATGATTTTAGATGTCCGGTAAACGTGATACACCAACGTCTTGCTTTGTTATTTAAGGAAGACTTTACCCATTTCTACTTAGATAGAGCGTCTTTGAACACTCTTGATAGAAGCCGTTTTCGTGCATATGAAAAAAGTTTCATTCGAGTTGATGGTTTCTACCGGTCTCATCTCAAAATATCTAAGTAGTGGGGGTACAGAAAATGTCTGATTCAAATGTTCAACCCTTTGCGAAGTCCTTTGAAGAAGAACTGAACAAAAAAATAAATTCTGATGAAGATTACCATCGCCTTGGTCTTAATTTCAATCCTTTTTCTCCCGCTGGAATACCTAAGGAGCAGGGCCTGGATAAACTTGAACCCTTAAGTCAGTCAGTAAAGAAACGACTTCGCGATTTTGTTGTTGCTACGTATGGTTCTAGTGAGTATTCTGGACTTACTATTGTTGGAGATTTCGGTTCAGGAAAAACTCACACCATGCTTTATCTTAGGAAAGTTCTTGAAGGTCTTTCAACTGATACGCCACCAAAACCGCCAGTTTTCGTTTGCTATGTAGACCGTCCCGAAGAGGCACCAAGTAAAGTAATCAATAGACTCGTGGAGAATATTGGTTTAGATAATCTTCGAAAATATGTTTGGACCGTGCTTATTGACAATATGTCGGAGAATAAAGCTACATTTTCTCAGGACTTTAGATTAAATCAAACCAATTTGATGGGCGAAAATTCTTGGGACAAGTTATTTTCCGAACCAACAAAATCTAACCCCCAAACTTTCATTTCTGAATTCAAGAAACTTAAAGGAGACCTTGATAAATTGCGGGCTAGGTCGAAAGACGTTTTGGTTAAGAAACTAGTCTATAATGAAGCATTGGTAAATAGGTATCTGGATTTGCTCTTTGAAGATGATAAACATTCTGATAAGAGTTGGGAAGTTCTAGCTGGGTACTCTTCAAGCAGAGATCTAAAGGATAAAGAAGTCCATTTTTTGAACAGCTTAGTCAAACTCCTTAGAATTAATGGGTTCAAGATGGTTTACGTATTTATCGATGAATTTGAAGATGTGGACAAGCTTCGTAGCTCAAAATTCTCCGATTATATGCTTACGCTTAACACCATGATAAACAGTGAGCGTAATTGGGCTGTTGTTGTCTCTATAACTGAAGATGCTTTGAGCAAAGTTCGCGAATATTCGACCCCCCTATATGATCGCCTGACCTCGTGGGAGGCTAAGCTTCAACCCTTGGGTATAGATGAAGCAAAAATTCTTGTCCAGAATTACGTTTCTTCGGCAAGTTCAGAGAATGGTGGTGATGGTCAACTTTTTAGTGAAGAATTATTTTCTAAAATTTTGGCGGAATCTACTGGCAATTACCGTTCTTTTGTACGAATAGCTTACAAAGTAGTTGAACATGCAAGAGCAAAGGGCTATTCCTTCCCTTTACCCGAGACAGTTCTTGGCGAATTATCTGAATGACTCCCCTTCTTGAGGATGCCGCTGTAAGCGTTCCCGCGATTGTAACGAGACCTACGATTTCTAGAGAGGAATTTATTTTGACCATCTATCTGGATACTAATATCCTTATTGATTTTGTTGATGGGTTTGAAAACAACGGATGCAAGAAATTGTTAGACCTTTTGAACGAGTTGAAAAAGAACTACCAAAATGCAAACATTCGATTTGTGACCTCGGAATATGCTGCTTGGGAGGCGTGGGGTCATTTCAAAGTTGATTTGTATATCAAAAATCGAATATGCTCTGCCAAACCCTGGGGAGTAAACCGTGCAATCAAGGGGGCTGCAGATTTTCATAATGCTGACGATATGGAAATGGTCAGTATAGGCGCACATCTAGATGCTAAGGCGGATTTCAGTTCCTTTGTTGATATAATTAATTGGTCTGATGCCGATTCTAGTTTTAGTAATTTTGTAGAGATAATCGTAAAGCGTTCTAAGTTGAGTTATAAGGACAGTATAATATTTGCATCCGCCGCCGTCCTTGCACGTGCAGGAATTTTAGTTACTAATGATCACCAATTTAATTTAGAAGGAAATCGAATAACCGAACTAAGAACTGGTTTTGAAAGTATTAAGAAAATTCGGGCGGATGCTAAGATTCCTAAAATTATTCAAGCAGATAAAATTTGTGATTTAGCCCCTCTGAAAGCATACTATGCAGGTTGGTTTAATTCGGAATATTCGGAACGGGCAATTGGAACGGTGACTCATGTATACGATGGTTGTGGCGTTGTTGAAGTTCAGTGTAATGGCCAAAACTTCCTTCAGATAGATGATTATGTATTTTTTGTTAAAGATAGCGTAAATCTGAGTGGTTTGGCGCCATTAAGCGCATTCAAAATAGAAGTGAATAACCTTAAAGACCCGGCTACCAACATGGCATGTGAGAAGGGTAGCCATATTACAATTAAACCCCCCAATCCGGTTTATGTCACTAATATGCTCGGAGCTAAGGTGTTTCTAGCTAAAGATTTCTAGGTTGCATTTTTTATCCCTTGCAATAGTCCTGAGCCCGACCTTGGCGTTCATGGGAAATCTCGTTTAGCCAACCTTAAATATGCTTGAAAAACCACACTAATACAAGTTGATTTTTCATGGAACGCAAGGCTTCGCCGATAGTAAAGTGGGCCGGAGGCAAGAGGCAACTGCTGGACGAGCTTCTTGCGCGCGTTCCCGCCAAGTTCAACACTTACCACGAGTTTTTCCTCGGAGGAGGCGCGCTGTTTTTCGAACTGTACAATACCGGCAGGATAGAGCGCGCGGTTCTTTCGGACATAAACCCCCGTCTAATCAACCTTTACAAAGTCGTTCAGGAGCAACCTTACGCGCTTATCGAGGAATTGAAGGACAAGACGTACGCAAACAACGAGCGCGCCTTCTACAACATCCGCAAGAGCGAGCCTTCTGACGAAGTCGAGATGGCTGCTCGGTTTGTTTACCTGAACAAGACAGCATTCAACGGCCTTTACCGCGAGAATTCATCCGGCAAATTCAACGTTCCTTTCGGCCGGTACAAGAACCCGCGGATTCTGGACGAGGAAGGCATTCTCGCGGCGTCCGAAGCGTTTTCGAAGGCTACACTTCTTTGCGAAGATTTTTCAAAAGTAGAGAATTACGCCAACGCCGGCGACTTTGCGTATTTTGACCCGCCGTATTATCCTCTGGATAACGCCTCAAGCTTTACCGCATACAATTCAAGGTCTTTCAGCGGTTTCGACCAGCAAAGGCTAAAGCGCGTCTTCGACGTCTTGACTGACAAGGGCGTAAACATTCTGCTTTCCAATTCGCACACGAATTTCATAACCGACCTGTTTTCCGATAGGGACATAGCTTCCGTCATGGCAAACCGCATGATAAACTGCAAGGCAAACGGACGCGGCCCGGTCCGCGAGGTCATGATTACAAGCGGATACGCATAATTTGGTGTTCTTTATTCCTGAATCAACAGTGTATTGTCCATTCTGCCAAAAGTTCGGCGTAAAGGTATTTGAAATTCCGCAGTACAAAGCACGCGACCACGCAAGCCAGTATTCAAGCAAGCGGGGCGGCGGTGTTACTGTCCTATCGCCCTGCCCGTCCTGTGGTAAAGCTGCTTCGGAAATACAGAAAGAACTCTGAACTATCCGTTAGAGGTACCAGAGTTTTTTGCGATTTTTTTCGTAGTGCCGCCCTTTCTTGTTTTCCAAGTTAGTGTACCTGCTTGCCGGCGGCTGGCCGTTGGATACGCTCATGCACAAGTTGTCTATTTCCTTCGGGCTGTCCAGGAACTCCCGTATCCAGCCTTGGTAGAACAGTGTCGGCGGTTCGAATTTGCTTTCCCTGTGATAGCCGTAAGCTTGTTCGATTATGAAAAGCTGTGCAAGGACCGCTATTGTTTTCAGCGAGTTGAGGTAAAGCGGGAATTTTTCCTTTCGGAGCTTGGAGATTGCCTTTTCTGGCGATTCGCCGTAAAATATTTCGTCAAACGCAAGAAGCAAGGCTTCCTTCAGGTCGGGCCTTGCGCGAATCCGCAGGTTCAGGTCAAGAAATACTCGCAGGTGGTTGGGCCGGAACTTGCGGTCGCCGTCTTTGAGCCAAATCTGGAAGTTCTTTTTCTTGTCGTACGTCTTGAACCTGCTTGAAAGAACCGACGGCCTGAGAATATAGACTTCGACGCCGTCGGTAACGTCAACTGTTGTTTCCTTGTCGAATGGCAACTTCTTGACGCGTTTGAGCATTTCAGCATATTTCATAAAATACTACTCGCATGAGCTTGATTTAAGGGTATGGTGTCGTCTCGTAAAAGAAAAGAGTGGGGCGGGGGAATCGAACCCCCTCATCGCGTATTGCCGCGCAGGTCGTAGCTTAATCGCAAGCGTCATGCAGTTGCTGTGGAAAACCCCACGCGGTCTCCGCGGCCCCAACAATCTGCTTATTCCAAGTCATGTAAACCACCTCATATTTTGCTACATTTTCTATGGCTTTCTGGAGCACTTTAGTGCCAGCCAAATCACCACAAATTATGTGACTAATTTGAGAGAGGACACAGACTAACTGAACGACGCGATGCAACCAAACTATGATACCCCGCATCCATATCATACGTCCATTTCAAGTATAAAAAACCCCTCAAAACCAAGTTGCTTTACCTCTTCCAGAACGATTTCGTCCTTATGAACGTCTTCTGCGCCACCAGCAGGTCGTAAAAGAAATCATGCTCGTTCTTGTGCATCCGAAATCCGATAGGAAAAATCGTTGTTGGCCGCGTTCAAGGCGAACGCGAAAACCCAATCAGGCGGGTTAATTCGGCAGTATCGAGCACGGGAATTTGCTTCTGGTTTTTGAGTTTCGAGTCGTTGCTCCAAATGCTGGTTTTTTCCTTGAGCGCAAGGGCAAAAAACGGCCAGTCATTAGGGTCGGGCGAAAGGTCGATGGCCTGTTGCTTGAAACTGGCGTATTCCTCATGGCTTGCGACTTCAATCCGCCTGAAAAGCGTTTCAAACAGTGCCTTAAGCTCTTGTTCTGCAAGCTCCGCTTTTTGTGCAATCTCCTTGCCGTGCTTGAGAAGTTCGACTTTCGTGAACTCAGGGGTGATGAGTCCCAGCCGGTTGCTGTAAATCAAGTCCAGCGTATGGCCCCTGGCTATTGCCGCCGAAATCAGCACGTTCGTGTCAACGACAAGCAGCATCCTCACTCATCCGTGTTTTTTCGTTATTGAGGCGTTGATTTTCCTGCCCAGTTCCAGCGCGTCCTTTTCAGTAAGCTTGCTTTTGGAAGTTATTTTTTTTAGCAGCTCAAGCTCGCCAAGCTTCTCGCGGAACGCCTGCCTGGCCACCTCGGACCAGTTTATTATCGGAAAGCTGTCCATTTCCTGCTTCATCTCGGTTGGTACGGCAAAAGTCACATTAACCATATGCAAATAACACCTAAGTATGTTATGTGCAATAAGTATAAATAATTACCAATTGCCGGGCCGCATAAAAAATGACCGTTCCTATAGTAGCCACTTGAGTTTAAGAGCTGGTTTTGGGTGGGTTTCCGGTGAATTTACCTTTTCCAGAATGACTTTGTGCGAATGAACGTCTTCTGCGCCACCAACAAATCGTAAAAGAAGTCGTGCTCGTTTTTGTGCATTCGCGAGAGAAGACGGGCGGCTGTTTCGGGGCCGATACCAAAGACCTCTAGTGCAATCACTGCGCGCATCCCATAAGTGGCGATGAGGCCCGCCACTGCAAACATATCGGCTTCCTTTTTCTTCTTGGTTGCAGAGGTGAAAACTTCCGCCGCTGGGGCTTCGGCTTCTGCCCTTCGCTTTTTCTTTTTCGACTTTGAAGATGCCTTTGTTCTTGTTGCCGTCCCTTGCTTCCAATTATCCAAAACTTCCTTCCTTTCATTTTCCCTCAAGATTTCCTCGTAATCAGCTGTGGTGACCTGCGAGGAGGCGCAGAATGGGCAGACAATTTTCTTATTCCAGTCATCTGCGAGCGAGACGGAGAAAGATTTATGGCAAAAAGTGCAGACCAAGCGCGCAGTCTTTTCTTTAGTCGAGGAAACGAACTGCTCCAAGGAGTCCTCGGAAGGTTCAATCTCGGAGGCGGAAACGTCGTGCGAGAAAGCGGCATCCAACATTGCCTTTGACAACGCCGAAGGCGAGGAAGCAGACGGGGAAACAACCACCACCCGCGTGCGCGAACCGGAAGCCGGGCCAAAGGTCCGCAGGGACGAGTACAAAACCTTGAGCTTGGGCAGGTCAAACTTGTCCTTCAAAATCTCGTCCATTGCCTCCAAAAACACGGGCGAGGACTGGTAGCGTTCAACCAGGCGGCGAAGGCCGTAGGGGTTCCGGAACGGTGTTGCCTTCCGGGGCAACACACCAAACCTTTGGGCGACGTGAAAGAACCGAGCCCGCAAGAGCGGGGTAGAGGAGACGCTCTTTTCAACTGCGTAAGCGAATGCTTCCGGCGAGAGGCCGGAGATCAGCGCAGCGAGTTTGGTTGCGTCGTAGGGCTGTTCAAAGTCAAGCAGAATCCCGTAAGTGCCCGGACGCGTCCGAACCCGGTTCTTAGTCTGGGAGAGTAAATTGGAAAGGCAGATTGCGAAGGCCTCGTTGAACGCATCCCCAAGGAAGCAATGGACTGCAATGCGCTGGTTAGGCAGGTTTTCGACAAAAATCTCTGTCGGCGTGGCTTGGAATGCCATTGACTGGCTTGATGCGAGGCCGTGTATCTTGGCAGCTGCGGTTGGGTTGCAGTTGTACTTGGAGGAAATCTCGGCAACGGAAAGGTGCGAGCATTCCGTCAAAAGCTGGCAGACCATCGACGAAGTCGATGCTGATACGGGGATTTCCTCGCCTCGCCACTCGGGTATTGCTGCGGTGTAGTC
>Ga0074195_1005031_pt1 | contig 10300 bp, 3 predicted proteins | sample EPASupsiteHSE623_FD_64525 | JGI IMG/M metagenome (GOLD analysis project Ga0074195, IMG submission 64525) | Bioremediated contaminated groundwater from EPA Superfund site, New Mexico - Sample HSE6-23 | ecosystem: Environmental > Aquatic > Deep subsurface > Groundwater > Contaminated ... | reverse complement strand
CCCTCGCCATGCCCCATGGAGGCTGGCTGCCCCGGGGCAGGAAAACCGAAGCAGGACCGCTGCCGGCACGGTACCGGCTGCGGGAGCTGCGGTCCAGCCGCTACCGGGACCGGACCGAAAAAAACATCCTCGCCGCCGACGGCACCCTGATCTTTTCCTTCGGCCCGCTGACGGGCGGGTCCGCCCTGACAGAGGCCCTGGCCATCCGCCATGATCGCCCGTTTCTTCATGTCGATTTTGAACTACTCGGGAGGGAGCAGGCGGCAGCACTGGTGGAGCAATGGCTGGCCGCCCTGGGAGGTGCCGCGGTGAACGTCGCCGGCCCCAGGGCCAGCAGCGAGCCGCGAATCTACCCGGCCGTCTACGCTTTGTTGACCGGGATTCGCTGGCCGGACCGGCCGTCGCTTTGACGCGGCAGGGGTGGCCGCGGCGGAAAGGAGGATCAGAGGCGCATGTCAAGCGCGGAGCGCACCGCCGTGCTCAGCCCCCGCAGATCCATGGGCTTCATCAGGAGGTCGCAGGCGCCGGCCTCACGGGCGATGTCATAGTTGAGATGATCTGAATAGCCGGTGCACAGGATCACTGGGATATCGGGCCGCAAACGCCGGATTTCTCCGGCGAGATCGACCCCGGTCATTTTCGGCATGGTCTGATCGGTGAGCACCAGGTCGACCGGCGGTTGCGCCTGTTCGATCAGGGACAGCACCTCCTGGGGATTGCCGGTCATGGTCACGGTGTAGCCGAGATGGGAGAGCATCATCCGGCAGATTTCCCGGATCTCCTTCTCGTCGTCCACCACCAGGATATGCTCCGATCCGGCGGGCAGGGGCTCCTCGCTGCTGGTCAGGGCGCCCCTCCTCTCCTGCTCGGCAACCGGCAGCAGCACGGTGAAGACCGTTCCCTGGCCCGGCTGCGATTGCACCGAAATCTCGCCGCCCAGGTCCCGGACAATGCCGTGGACCACGCTCAACCCCATGCCCGTGCCCTCACCCGGCTGCTTGGTGGTGAAAAACGGCGTGAAAATGCGTTGCAGGATGTCGCCCTCGATCCCCTGCCCGGTGTCTGCCACCGCCAGCACGACCCAATCGCCGCCGCCATTCTCCTCTCCGCGCTCCAGTTCCACCCGCGTTTTCTGCTCGAGCCGGATGGTGAGGCAGCCGCCTTTCTCCCGCATCGCATAAAAGGCGTTGGCGCAGAGGTTCATCACAATCTGCTGAATCTGCACCGGCGCCGCCATGACCATGGCATCGGCCGCCAGCAGATCCTGTCTGATATCGATGGTCGAGGGCAGGGTGGCCCGCATCAGCTTCAGGCTTTCCTTGACCATCGGCGCCACCGGGACCGGAACCTTTTCCATGACCGACTGGCGGCTGAAGGTAAGGATCTGCTGGACAAGATCGGCGGCCCGTTTCCCTCCCTGGCGGATATGGTGCAGATTGTTGTGGATCTCGGTGCCCGGCGTGCTCATCAGGAGGGCCATGTCGGTGAAGCCGATGATGCCGCCGAGGATGTTGTTGAAATCGTGGGCGATACCGCCGGCCAAGGTGCCGATGGCTTCCATTTTCTGAGCCTGCCGCATGCGCGACTCGATTTCCACCTCATGGGTGATGTCGCGCTGCACCAGCACGAAGTGGGCCACGGCGCCGGCGGCGTCGCGCATGGGCGAGACCGTGGCCGCGGCCACGAACAGACTGCCGTCCTTGCGCTGGTTGACGATGCGCCCCTGCCAGACCTCGCCCAGGTCGACCACGTCTTCAATCTTCTGCGCAAAATGGGCATCCTGTTCCCGAGCCCAGAGCATCCGCACCGGCCGGCCGAAGCACTCTTCCCGCCCATAGCCGGTCATCTCGCCGAGGGCGGCATTGACATAGTCGATAGCGCCCTCATGATCGGCAATCAGCACCGCCTCCTTGACTTGATCGACAGCGGCGATCAGACGGCGCTGGCTGGCAGCCGCTTTCCGTTCCTCGGTCACGTCGCGGACAATCAGGAGCCGCTGGAGCTGTGCCCCCTGCCGATAGAGGGTTGCCGTGATGACGACATCGCGCCGTTCCCCGGAAAAATCGATGAGCTGCGCGGCATCCACCTGGATCGCCTGCCCCGCGGCCGCCTCCCCAATGCGGCCCGCCACCAGGCGCCGGCAGTCCCGGTGCAGAAAATCAAGGAACGAGCGACCGGTCATCTGTTCCCCGTTGCCCGCAATCATACGCCGCGCCTCCTTGTTGGCGTAGAGCACCGCATGATTGCCGCCGAGGAGAAACACCCCCATCGGCGCCAGGTCGAGGAGACCGGCCACCTGCTCCTCCTCGGCCCGCTGCCGCTGCTCCTCCCTCCTCCTGGTCACAAGACCGCTGAGCAGCAGGCTGAGCAGGCCCACGGCAATGACGGCAACCACGGTCACCGCGAGCCATTGCGCACGGAATTCGACCATGGCCCCCAACACCTCCGTGGCCGACGTCAGCAGGACTATCGACCAGAGGGTGTCGCCCGGGAGCTCCACCGGGCAGACCACCGCATACATCCGGCGCTCCTCCTGGTCCGCGCCTGGACGCGGATCGCGGGAAAGCGCCAGTATCGTCTGCGTGCCGCCGGCGATGGCAGCTTGCAGTTGCGCCAGTTCGTCGGCCGTGCCGTTGAGTTCGAGACCGCTTGTGCCGGCGAGCGTGTCATCGGGGCCCGCGAGGATGTTGCCACTGCGGCTGAACAGCAGGGCATACCCGCCCTGATGCTGGGGAATCTGCTCCAGATACCGGCCAGCCACCTGGGCAAAGGGCAGGGAGAAGGAGAGGCAGCCGTCGAAACCGGTCTCCTGGTGAACAGTGGCGGAAAAATAGACCTGCCCGCCACCGGGTAGACGAATGAGGTCACTGGCCGCGGGTGTCCGCCGGTCCCGGATCTGCTGGCAATGCAGTGCCGCCCCGCCCGGGTCGCCGGCCCCTTCCTCGGGAAAGGCGAACAGGGAGGCCCCGGCGGCGTCGACTCGCTGGATTGTGCGGATATCGCCCGGATGGATCGAAAAAAAATCGCGGAGCAGGGTCTTGCCGCCGTCGTCCAGATGTTGGATGGCGGGCTGCTGCACCAGGTAGGACAGCGCCTTTTCATAGGTGGAAAAATAGGTCAGCAGGCCGGCTCCGGCCTGCTGGGCCAGAAGCGACTGCTGGGTGCGGAAGGTGTCGATGGTTTTGTCGCGAACCGCCAGATAGGGCAGATAGAACAGGCCGGCAAGGCTCAGGGTGGCCAGGAGGGCGAGCGCGATATGCTTATATTTGAACCGGTGCTTCATAGGGCCCTTGCGAGAAAAAAAGAACCGTGACTTCGATTTGGAATAAAGTATAGCAAATCCTGGCTCATCCCCTACAATAAAAAACCATTGGTCCCCTCGATTGTGCCAGGCGCCGACGTTTCCGGCACAATCCCCGGCCCGCATCCCGCTTTCAGGAGGCGTTCGTGTTTCTGCACCCATCCAACCGGCTGGAGCTCCTGTTCCAGCAACTCCGGGCCGTTGTCCGTGAACCCTTGGCCGATCCGCTGACCCCCGAGATCATCGTGGTGCACAATCCGGGCATGGCCCAATGGGTGGCCCAGCAGCTGGCCTTTGCCGGCGGGATCGCCGCCCACCTCCAGTTTCCGCTCCCGGCCCGCTTTGTCTGGGACCTGGTGCAACGGATAACCAATGCCCCGCCGGCAGAGGATCGCTTCCACAAGCCGGTGCTGCGCTGGCGGATCGCCGGCGCGCTGCCGCACCTGCTCTCCCGGCCTGCCTGCCGCGAACTCGCCGCCTATCTGCGCGACGATGACGATGGCAGCAAGCTGGATCAGCTTTCCGGCCGGATCGCGGACGTCTTCGATCAATACGTGGTCTACCGCCCGGACCTGCTGCGCCGCTGGCAGCAGGGGGACGAGGGACACTGGCAGGCCGAACTCTGGCGCGCCCTGACCTCGGACGCCGTGCCCCACCGTGCCCAGCTGGCCGGACGGTTCCGGACTGTCCTGGCCGCGGGGCCTGTCCCCCCGGGCGCCCTGCCCGACCGCGTCCACCTGTTCGGTCTCAACTCGCTGGCCCCGGTTTATCTGGAGATCATCGAGCGGATCAGCCACCACTGCGACGTCCACCTCTATCACCTCAGCCCCTGCCGCCACTACTGGGGCGATCTGGTCTCGGCCCGGCGCCAGGCCGCCCGGCGCGCCCAGGATAGGCAGACCGCAGCCATGGAGGCGTATGTCGAGCAGGGGCATCCGCTCCTGGTCGCGCTCGGCAAAACCGGCCAGGATTTCTTCCGCCAGTTGCTCGATTATGATTTGCAAGAAACAGACCTGTACCAAGACCTCAGCCCAACCCACCTGCTGGCGACCCTGCAGGCCGACATCCTCGACCTCCGGGACCGGTCCGCGGCCGGTGCGGAACGCCACCGGCTCGATCCCCACGACCGGTCGGTGCAATTCCACTGCTGCTTTTCGCCGCTGCGCGAGGTTCAGGTGCTGCACGACCGGCTGCTCGATTACTTCCAGCACTATCCGGACCTGACCCCCGGCGACATCCTGGTCAGCGCCCCGGACATCCAGACCTACGCCGACGCGGTGGCCGGCGTCTTCGGCGAGGCCAGTCCGGAGCGGCGCATCCCCTGGTCGATCGCCGACCGGCCCCTGGCCGCCGACCAGCCCCTGGTCCGCTGCCTGCTCGACCTGCTCGACCTGTGCACCGGCCGCTTCACCGCCCCTGAAGTCCTGGCCCTGTGCGAAACCCCGGCCCTGCTCCGCCGCTTTGGCCTCGATCCGGCCATCCTGCCCCGCCTGCACGCCTGGGTCCGGGAGGCGGGCATTTGCTGGGGCCTGGACGAGGCCCACCGGCAGGAGCTGGCGGTCCAGGCCGGCAATGCCCATAGCTGGCGCTTCGGCCTGGACCGGCTGCTGCTCGGTTATCTGATGGGCGACTGCCGTGAACCCCAGGCCGGGCTGCTGCCCCTTGCCCACCTGGCCGGCGGCGAAGCCGATGCGCTCGGCGGCTTCCTCGCCCTGATCGACACCCTGGCCGCTTGGCGCCTCCGGCTCCGTTCCAGCCGCCCGGCCGAGACCTGGTGCGCCGATCTTCTCCGCCTGCTCGACGAGTGTTTCGATCCCGGCGAGGAGGAGGTCCAGGGGCTCTCCACCCTGCGGGAGGCGATCAATGGGCTCCGGTCGGACTGCCGGCTGGCCGGATACACACATCCCCTTTCCTTCGCCGTGCTCAAACGCCATCTGCGCGCCGCCCTGAGCCAGCCCGGCGGCGGCCAGCCCTTTCTCAGCGGCCGGGTCACCTTCTGCAACATGGTGCCCATGCGGTCCGTGCCCTTCCGCGTCGTCTGCCTCCTGGGGATGAACGATCAGGACTTCCCCCGCGCCCAGCATCCGCTCGCCTTTGACCTGATGGCCGGGGAACCGCGCCTGGGCGACCGCAACCGCCGCCAGGACGACCGCTATCTCTTCCTGGAGGCCCTGCTCTCGGCCCGCGATGTCCTTTCCCTGTCCTGGGTGGGCCGCAATCAGCGCGACGACAGCATCACCCCGCCTTCGGTGGTGGTGAGCGAGCTGCGGGACTATCTCGACCAGAGCTGTCTCCTTGCCGGGACACCGGTCGTGGCGCACTTGACCACCACCCATCCGATGCAGCCCTTCAGCCCCCGCTGCTTCGACGGCACCACGCGCACCGCCAGCTACAACCCGGCCTGGCTGCCGGCGGCGCGGGAGGCGGCGGCGGTGCCCTTTCTCCCCGCGCCCTTGGAGCCGCCGGGAGAGGAATGGCGGACCGTCGATGCCGCGCAACTGGCCCGGTTCTGGCGGCACCCGGTCCGTTTCTTCCTGGAGCGGATCATCGGCCTTTCCCTGCGGGACGGGGAGACAGCGATCGCGGAGAGCGAGCCCTTTGCCCTCGACCCCTTGCAGCAGTATCATCTCCGCCGGGAAACCGTTGCCGACCTGCTGGCAGGGATGGAGCCGGACCGGATTCGGCGCGATTTCGAGGCCAGCGGCCGCCTGCCGCAGGGCGGGTTCGGCCCGGTCCAATTTGCCGGGATCGCCGGGATCAGCGACCGGTTCGCCGCGCAGCTGAAGCCGCTGTTGGCCCACCCCCTGGAACCGCTGGAAATCGACCGCGTGCTCGGCCCCTTCCGTCTCACCGGCTGGCTGACCGCCTGTTGCCGGAGCGGCCGGATCACCTGGCGGACCGGTACCCTCAAGGGCGCCGACCTGATCGAGCTCTGGGTCCATCATCTGCTGCTCAACCTCCTGGCGCCCCCCGGCCTGCCGCCCATTTCCCTCCACCTGGCGCGGGACGCGGCCCAGAACAATGCGCCGGTGCGGACCGCGCGTCTCCGGCCGGTGGCCGATCCGGAAGCGCACCTGCGCCGGTTGCTCGATCTCTATTGGCAAGGGCTGACGCGGCCGCTGCCCTTTTTCCCGGAAACCAGCCTGGCCTGGGCCGAAGCGGCCGGGAGCGGGAAGGAGATGGACAAGGCCCGCCTCGCCTGGGTCAACGGTTTTCAGCGGAACGGCGAGGGCCACGATCCGGCCTACACCTCTTTCTTCTCTCCGGACGAGGTGCCGCTGAGCCCGGAATTTGTCGGACTCGCCGACCTCTTCACCCCGATCCTGAGCCACCTGGAGGACCACCGTGCAGCCGCTTGATCCCCTCGCCCTGCCCCTGCACGGCTGGCGGCTCTTGGAGGCCAGCGCCGGCACCGGCAAAACCTACACCCTGACCCTGCTCTTCCTCCGCCTGCTGCTTGAACGCGGTCTGGCCATCGACCGCATCCTGGTGGTCACCTTCACCCGGGCCGCCACCGGCGAACTGCGCGATCGCATCCGCCAGCGGCTGCGCGCCGCCCTCGATCACCTGGAACACCGGGCCGAGGCCGACCCGGACCTGGCGGCGCTGCTGGCCGCGCTCCCGCCGGAGATGGCCCGGCAGCGGCTCGCCGACGGACTGGTGCGGCTGGACGAGGCCGCCATCCACACCATCCACGGCTTTTGCCAGCGCATCCTCCAGGACCACGCCTTTGAGGCGGGCACGCCCTTCGAGGCCGAACTGCTGGAGAGCGAGGCCGCGCTCGCGCTCCAGGTGATCGAGGATTTCTGGCGCAACCGCTTCTATCCGGCAGGCGTTGCGGAAGCGGCCTGGGCCGCCGCCACCTGGGGTGATCCGGCCGGACTGCTTAAGGCGCTCGGCATTGCGGTCACGGCCCAGGACTGCGACCTGATCCCAGCGGTGACCGCCGCGGAACTCGCCGCATTGCAACACGAAAGCCACCGGCTTTTTGCCGAGGTGGGGCAACTGTGGCAGCGCGACCGCGATCAGGTGCGGGCCATCCTGGAAGAGGACCCCTGCCTGCTGCGAAACGCCCAGGCCTACCGTCCCGCCGACCAGGTTCCCGAGCTGCTCGTTGCCATGGACCATCTCAGCGATCAGGTGGAGCCGCCTTTCCCCCTGCCCAAGGGGATCGACCGCCTGGCCGCCACGGTGATGGCCGGCCTGATCAAGAAGAAATGCGCCGCACCGCCCAGCCATCCCTTCTTCACCCTGTTTGATTGCTGGTTCCAGTGCCACGACCAATTCCTGCGCCACCGGGCCATCCATGTCCTGCGGGAGGCCTGGCACTTCCTGCGCGCCGAGCTTGACCGCCGCAAACAGACCCAGGGGTGGCTGGCCTACGACGACCTGCTCACCCGCCTGGCCGCGGCCCTGGAACAGCCCCGGAGCGGGCCGCTGCTGGCAACGCGCCTGCAGGCCCGCTATCCGGCGGCCCTGATCGACGAGTTCCAGGACACCGACCCGATCCAGTACCGGGTGTTTGACCGCATCTACCGCGAGGGCGGCAGCCTGTTTCTGATCGGCGACCCCAAGCAGGCCATCTACTCGTTCCGCGGCGCCGACATCTTCACCTACATCCAGGCCCGGCGGGCGATCGAGCCGGCGCACACCCACACCATGGCGGTCAATCACCGCGCCACCGCGGCCATGGTGCGGGCGGTCAACACCCTGTTCGGCCGCCGGGAGGATGCTTTTGTCTTTACCGGCGACATCGATTTCCAGCCGGTCGAGGCCGCGCCCGAGCCCAAGGCCCAGCCGCTGCTGCTCGCCGGCCGGGCCGTTCCGCCCCTGACCGCCCTGGTGCTCGACAGCGAACAGCTCAAAAACGACCGCGCAAGCACCATCAGCAAGGACCGGGCCTTGCACGCCGCGGTTGCCTTGGCCGTCGACGCCATCGTCCATCTCCTGGAAGAGGCCGAGCAGGGGCGGGCCACCCTTGCCGGCCAGCCCCTGACCACCGGCGACATCGCCATCCTGGTCCGCAGCCACCGCGAGGCCGAGGCCATGCAGGCAGGACTGCGCCGCCGGGGCTTGAGCAGCGTCTCGTCCAGCCAGACCTCTGTCTTCACCACCCCCGAGGCCCGGAACCTGGCCCTGGTGCTGACGGCGCTGGCCGATCCGGCCGATGGTTCCCGCCTCCGCACCGGACTGGCCACCGATCTCTTCGGCTGCACCGGGGAAGAGCTCCACCGCTCCAACACGGACGAGGCGGCCTGGGAGGCACGCCTGGCCGGCCTGCTCCGCTACCGGCAGATGTGGCGCGACCAGGGATTTCTCCCCATGTTCCAGCACCTCCTGGCCGCGGAGCAGGTCACCCGGCGGCTCTCGGCCCAGGACGGCGGCCAGCGGCGCCTGACCAACTATCTTCACCTGGCCGAACTGCTCCAGCAGAGCCCGGCCGGCCACCACGGCATGGCCGCCCTGCTGCGCTGGCTGCACCGCCAGATCGACACCCCGGACAGCAGCATGGCCAATCAGCTGCTCCGGCTGGAAAACGACGAGCACCTCCTTCGCATCGTCACCATCCACCGGGCCAAGGGGCTGGAGTTCCCGGTGGTGGTGCTGCCCTGCCTCTGGGCCGGACGTTCGCTGGACACGACCCGGCCGCTCGCCTTTCACCACCGCGACACCCTGCGGCTGACCCTTGATCTCGGCACCGGCCGGGACGAGCATCTTCGCTGGGCCGAGGAAGAATATCTGGCCGAGGAGCTGCGCCTGCTCTATGTGGCCATGACCCGGGCGAAGTCCTGCTGCCTGTTCTGCTGGGGCCGGGTCAGGGGCATGGAGCGCACCGGACTGGCCCACCTCCTCCACCAAGGCCGCTTTCCGGAAGACGACGCCACCCTGATCCGCGACCTGGAGATGCTCAACAACAAAGAACCGCTGCTGGCGCTGCGCCCGTATCCTCCGGCCTTCTCCAGCCACCGCTTCCGTGCCGCCGCCGGGGTCTCCACCCTGCGCCCGGCCAGCTTCCGGGGACGGATCAACCCCGGCTGGACGATGACCAGCTATTCCCGGCTGAGCGCGGGCAGCGACAGCCCGGCGGACGAGGAGCGGGACAGCCCCGCCAGCAGCGCGCCCGCGGATTTCACCTCCCCCTTCACCTTTCCCCGGGGCCCGGCCGCCGGCACCTGCCTCCACGCCCTGCTCGAAGCCCTTGATTTCGGCCGGCCCGCCGGGGAACAGCAGCCGCTGGTCACCCAGACCCTGGAACTGGCCGGGATCGACCCGCGCTGGCAGGGGGCCACGGCCGGCTGGATGGACGATATCCTGGCGGTGGACCTGCCCGGGTCCTGCCCCCTCGCCCAGGTGGCCGGCCAGGACCGGATCAACGAACTCAGCTTTCTCTTTCCTCTGGAGCGGATCGATCTCCACCAATTCAACGCCCTCCTCGCCGGGGCGGGCCTCCGCCCCCTGCCCGGCACCGGCGCCGCGCTGCACGGCTTGATGAAGGGGTTCATCGACCTGGTCTTCCGGCACCAGGGCCGCTATTTCCTGGCCGACTACAAATCGAACCACCTCGGCCCCACCCTGGCGCACTACGGGCCCGAAGCCCTGGCCGCATGCATGGACAGCCACCAGTACCACCTCCAGGCCCTGATCTACACCCTGGCCCTGCACCGGTTCCTGGCCTCGCGGATCGCGGACTATTGCTACGACCACCATTTCGGCGGCGTCTATTACCTTTTCCTCCGGGCCATGCATCCCCGCCACCCAACGGGCACCGGCATCCACGCCTTCCGGCCCGAGCAGACGCTGATCGCCGCCCTGGACGACTGCTGCCGGGGAGGAAACGAGCGATGATGGCCCTGCTCGATCAGATCCAGGCCTGTCGGCTGTTCCGCCCCCTCGACATCCAGGCGGCGCGCTTGCTGGCCCGGATCGACCAGGGGCAGTGGGCCGAACTTCCCGTGCTCGCGGCCCTGGCCAGTTGGGCCAGCGGACAGGGACACACCT
>Ga0074195_1005030_pt1 | contig 10301 bp, 10 predicted proteins | sample EPASupsiteHSE623_FD_64525 | JGI IMG/M metagenome (GOLD analysis project Ga0074195, IMG submission 64525) | Bioremediated contaminated groundwater from EPA Superfund site, New Mexico - Sample HSE6-23 | ecosystem: Environmental > Aquatic > Deep subsurface > Groundwater > Contaminated ... | reverse complement strand
GTTAAGTATGTCTGCGGGCTATACTATGTATGGCCAGAGTACAGCTGCGATCATTTGTGTTTCTTCAAGTAAAGATGTTATTCAGGAATTCGCGGATATTAACCAATTCACTAGTCGTGCGACCTGGTCAAATATCAATCGTGGTGTTATGCATATGTTAGCTACTATTTATAATGATAAAGCCATAATGGCACAAGTGGAAAAAGAACGTAGTGGTTACTATGCGCTTATCCGGGAACGTTCAGATATCTTTGTGCGTGAGGCTAAAGCAGCTAATCTTCATATGCTGCCTTATATTGCAGGTTTCTTTATTACTGTTCCGGCTAATAACCCGGACGCTGTATGCGATAAGCTGCATGAAGATCATATTTTTGCCGTACCGCTTGCCAAAGGTATCCGGATTGCCGTATGTGCTGTTTCATCTGCCAAAATGACTGGTATGGCCGCTAAAATGGCTCAGGCAATGGCTGCTGTAGATAAGTAAATTTCACCACCAGTGGGTAACGAGATTGCTTCAACTCTGTACTACTACAGAGTCTTGGACGCAATCTCGTTTTTTTAACCAAAAGCTTCGTAATATCTATCTTGGATAAAAAAAAAAATTCTATGTTGGAACAGTTCGGTTCGGGAAATACTAGTTGCAGGGAGGCTGATATCAATGCGATACAATCAAAACAACCTCAGTACTGCACTAAAGTTTCCACGAACGGCCTTTTGGATTGTCCACATTTTTGGATCATTATTTCTAGTATCACTTGGGTTGCGATTGGCACTTAGAAAAGCACCCATACCGATTATTGCGTATCGTTTAATTAAAATGCTGCGATAAATGCTAGGAGCAAAAAAACCTGGTAACAGCTTGCGTTGTTATCAGGTTTCTTTGTATTGTGCCGCCAGGCAGGAACTTAGGCCAAGATGGTTGAATATTTTAACTATCTAATTAATAATTTAGCAATGTAGGGTGTAGTTTGGCAGTCTGTAAAATGGGAGGCCGTCTAAGTGTCTGATAAAATTTATATTACCTACTCTAATGGCCGTACTTGTGAATATGCTAAAGGTGTTACGCTATTGGAGCTTAGCCGTAATGAGGCACACAAGTATATAACACCGGTAGTAGCAGCAAAAGTGAATAATGAAATTAAAGACTTACAAAGTGTAGTGAAGCAAGACAGCAAAATAGATTTTATCGATCTTAACAGCAGTGACGGAATGAAGGTTTATCAACGAAGTATGACGTTAGTTATGATTGCTGCCGCGCAGGAATTGTTTCCAGGCTGTGAAATTACAGTGGAACATTCTTTAAGCAAAGGGTTGTATTGTGAATTGCACCATGGACGTGATATAACTCCTGAGGATGTTGAGCAACTTGAACGTAAGATGCGGCAAATTATCACGGAAGATCGCCCGATTGTGCGTAAGATACTGCCTAAAAGTGAGGCTATTGAACTTTTTAAAGCAGCCGGACGTATGGAAAAGGTTAGCTTACTGGAACATCTTAGCCGCGAAACGGTCAGTCTTTATTATTGTGGTCAGGTGTATGACTATTTGTATGGAACAATGACACCTTCTACCGGCTATTTGAAGATTTTTGAATTAAAAAATTACCCGCCAGGAATTATCTTGCGATTACCGGAAAAAGAGGCGCCTGATAAATTATCGCATTTTAGCGAGAATCCCAAGCTGTTTAAAGTATTTCAGGAAGCGGCTGAATGGGGGAATATATTGCGGTGCGGTTATGTGGCTACCCTGAATGAACGCACGAAAACCGAAGGTATTGGTGATATTATCCGGGTAGCAGAAGCACTCCATGAAAAAAAACTAGCAGAAATAGCAGATTTTATAGCTTCCCATCGTAATGAGGTGCGAGTAATTTTGGTGGCAGGGCCATCTTCTTCCGGCAAAACCACATTTGCCCAAAGGCTTAATATTCAGTTGCGGGTTAATGGTGTGTGGCCTGTACCGATTTCGTTGGATGATTACTTTGTAGATCGAGATAGAACTCCTGTTGATGAAAATGGAGAATATGACTTTGAAGCAATTGAAGCCGTCGACTTACCCTTGTTTAATGCTCATTTGGCTCGGATATTAGCCGGGGAAGAAGTTGAGATGCCTACCTATAATTTTATGCTAGGTAAGAGAGAGTATCGTGGACATCGAATTAAAGTAGATAAAGGACAACCGCTAATTATTGAAGGTATTCATGGTCTCAATGAGCGCTTGACAAGCGCGGTTCCACGTCATTGCAAAATAAAGATCTATATCAGTGCGCTAACTCAATTAGCCATTGATAGCCATAATCGTATACCGACAACAGATGCCCGTCTTATCCGCAGGATTGTGCGTGACAGTCAATTTCGTTCGCATGATGCCCTAATGACGCTTAAAATGTGGAATTCTGTACGCAGAGGCGAGGAACGCAATATTTTTCCTTTTCAGGAGCAAGCTGATCTGATGTTTAACTCTGCACTTATATATGAATTGGCAGTTCTAAAAAAATATGCTGAACCATTGCTGCAGAAAGTCACTAACCAAGATCCGGAGTATTCGGAGGCCAAACGGTTATTGAATTTCCTAGAATACTTTGATTCAGTGGAAGATGATGAAATTCCGCATAATTCAATACTGCGTGAGTTTATTGGTAAATCATGCTTTTTTGAAAAACAGTAATTGCGGAAAATAAAAACCTGTTCAATCTGGCTAAGATTGAACAGGTTTTTTGCTGGAAATTATTATTTTCTGTTTGTTTCAAAAAACTTTAGGGCTACGTCTGGGAATACTGCATAAGAAAGTACATCCTCAGTCGAAGCATTTGGATAGCCTTTCTCAGCCAGCTGTTGACGGAGAGAGTCCATTTGCGGTTGGATGTCGTCGGCTGGACGATGGGTAATAAGTTCGTCATCACCGATTAATGATTTTAAAAAGTCTGGATCAATTGGGGCCGGAGTGCGGCCATATTTGCCGCGGGCTAAGTCTTTAACTTCTCGGGGAACTACTTTGTAGCGACCTAGCATAACATTAAAAGCCGCCATAGAACCAACAATCTGGCTAGTGGGCGTAACAAGTGGAGGATAGCCGAGTTCTGCCCGGACTTTAGGCATTTCTTCAATAAGTTCAGGAAACTTATCAGCCATACCTTGTTCTTTCATTTGATTCAGGAGATTTGAGAGCATGCCACCGGGAATTTGGAAGGACAGAACCTTAGTATCAATTTCGATATTAGTATTAAGGTTGAAGGTTTCAGCAAGTTGTTTTTTAATGCCTCTAAAATGATCGGCAATGGGGAACAGCTTGTCCTTGCTTAGCCCAGAATCACGCTCATGACCTTCTAGGGCTGCAATCATGGCTTCTGTGGCCGGTTGAGAGGACGCCAGGGCAAAGGGAGACAGTGCACAGTCAATAATATCAACACCGGCTTCAATGGCTTTCAAATATGTCATAGAAGCCATACCACTGGTGTAATGAGTATGTAAGTGAATAGGAACATTAATTTCCGATTTAAGTGTTTTAATGAGATCATAGGCCTTATAGGGAGCAAGCAGACCGGCCATATCTTTAATGCAGATAGAATCAGTGCCAAGCGCAACAAGGTCTTTGGCCACTTTAAGAAATGATTCGTTATTATGATAAGGGCTGATGGTATAAACAAACGCACCTTGTACATGAGCACCAGCAGCTTTGGCTGCCCGCATGGAAACTTCCATATTACGAACATCGTTAAGCGCATCAAAAATGCGAATAACACCAACGCCGTTATCAACAGCACGATTTACAAACTCACGAACAACATCATCGGCATAGTGGTTATAACCAAGTACATTTTGACCGCGCAAAAGCATTTGAATAGGAGTTTTCTTTAGATACTTCTTAATTGTACGCAGACGCTCCCAGGGATCTTCATTTAAGAAACGAAGACAACTGTCAAACGTTGCTCCACCCCAGGCTTCAATAGAGAAATAGCCAATTTCATCAAGCTGCTCTAAAATTGGCAGCATGTCAGATGTGCGCATTCGTGTAGCCGCTAATGATTGATGGCCATCGCGCAGGACAGTTTCTGTTATTTTTACTGGCAGTGTCATGCAAACCCTCCTCAATTAACTAAAATGTTTGAATAATTAAATTTTAATCGGTATTGTACATTTTTGCCAGTGTTTTTTCAAAAAAAAATATTGTATACAAGAAACAAAGTTTTTCGATGAAGACGACTAAGGTTCAGGTGGAGTAAAAACTCCATCTGAACCTTAGTCTCATCAATATTATTCTTTTGTATCTGAGGCGAGTTTACGGGCAAGAATGGCTGCAATTTTGCTGGTACCGGTCATTGTTGGCATACCACTATAATGACCAAGTTTAGCTAGAATAGAATACACTTGCGGATTTTCGACCGGAGTATGGGCCGGCGCAGAGTTGCCATAGTCATTAACATGTTTGGTACCTTCTTCCGGAGGAAGAAGGCGCCCAGGGCCGCCGACACAACCACCTTTGCAGGCCATGCCTTCAATAAAGTTTGCCTGTAATTTGCCGGCTCGGATTTCTTCCAAAAGTTTTGTGCAGTCAGGTATGCCGTCCACTTTAACCGGAGTAAACATTTCGGCGCGGCGCGGGATTAATTTTTCCAGGGTAGTTCCAACTGCGGCGCTGACACCGCCGGTACGGGCATAGAGCCTTCCTCCCCAAGAAGCCACAGGGTTTTCTTCATCAGGTTGTGTTGCCGGATCGATATCAGCTGCTTCAAAGATCGTCTCCAGTTCTTGAAAAGTAAGGACAAAATCGATAGCGCCTTTGAGATCAGGCAATTGTGCTTCCGATTTTTTTGCAAGACAAGGACCGATAAACACTACTTTGGCATCAGGCTCTAGTTCTTTTATTACCCGGCCAGAAGCAATCATGGGAGATACGGAAGGGGAAATATGTCCCATTAAGTCCGGGAACTTGTTTTCAATTAACTTTATCCAAACAGGACAGCAGCAGCTGGTGATTAAAAAGTCATGTTCATCTTTTACATGTTCGTCATACTCAAATGCTTCTTTTATAGTGATTAGGTCAGCATACAATGCTGTTTCCACCATTTCACTAAATCCCAGTTTAAGTAGCGCACTACGCAGCTTGCCAGCAGTTACTTCAGGGCCGAACTGACCGGCAAAAGCAGGCGCAACAGAGGCATACACTTTATGAGTATTTTGGCGGAGCAAATTAATCAGCGGGACAAATTGTGATTTCTCAGCTAAGTTGCCAAATTCGCAGGTGTTAATGCAATAACCGTCATTAGCGCATTTGTTTTTATCAAACGAAGGATGTCCCATGTCGTCACGCGTAATAGCGCCAAGTGGACAGCTTTTTTCACAGGCGGCACTTTGGCAGTTTTCACAAATTTCTGGGTCGGCAATAGACACGGGTTCGCTACCCATGCCCATAAGAGCTTCCTCATCATATTCATTAATTACTTCTTCCGAATTATTAGGCTCAAGGCCCATGGCAATACGTATCTGATTGGCAACAAGGCGGCGGGTTGGTTTATCTTCAAATTCTTGCTGCACTAATTGGCAAAGATCTTCTTTGCGTTCAAATAAGTTGCCTTCCCAGGCGGCCTTTGCAACCTGATATAGAATTCGCGGGCGGATATTGAGATCGGGAGGCGTATTGTTTTTCATATGCATCACCTATCCTATTAATATGTATTAATAAATAATTTAACATTTTTTGTCGAAATCCTGTAATAGTTTATGCAGTATTTTAGAAAAATAACTAAGACAGAAGAAGGCTTAAGTTTCTCAATGAATTTTGTCCGTGATAAATCAATTTTAATGGTGCGTTGAGGTGAATCATGGAAAAAGTTTGTCCAATGTGTAATGCCTTACAGATAACTGCAAAAGAGTGCCCGAGATGCGGTGCTTTATTGATTGATAGCGGTGCTCTAAACTCTTATCTGGGCCCATATAGTCCATATATGGATATGGATGAACTGCCTTTTCAGGCTGAGGAGTATTGTGTGCACCTCATGTATTGTCCTGTATGCGCATATGATACAAGACTTTCGGTAGTTTTAGTAACAATTTAATAGGCATAAAAGTTTAGGAAAAGATAAATACTATTTGAAAATCAGGCAACGTTTAGCTTGTGGTGAAACTGATTGCTGCTAGTTATACGTATGTCAAAAAAAATTAGTTATATATGCGGTTGGCTAAAAAAAACTAAGGAGTGAATCATATGTCAAATCCAATGGTTAAATGCAGTGTTGATCAATGTACTCATTATATGCCTGGTGACCAGTGTATGGCTGCAAAAATTAGTGTTTATAATGATGAAATGAAAGGAAATTCAGGTACGCCTCAAGATACTTTATGTAAGGCATTTCATCACCGTAAAACAGTGGGAGATATGGTAGGGGCTTTTCATAACGCTAATATTGGCGGAACAATGTCGGCCGCTTTTTTGGAAGGGACACAAATTACTCCTGCTGTTGAATGTTTTGTAAATAAGTGTAGATATTGGGATAACGGAAATTATTGCAATGCCGAACATATTCACGTTGCTGGTTCCAATGCATCTAAAACATCAGATACTGATTGTGAAACCTTTGAAAACAAATAAATAATAATTAATTTAAGAAAGTTATTACTTTCTGCTTTAAAACGGAAAATGCCAGAGCGATATGCTCTGGCATTTTCTATTAATGTTGGTGGTGACAGCCACATTTACAGTTTTCTTCATGCTCGACTATTTCAATACAGTCAAGTTGTGTTTTGACCTGGGATTTTATATGTTCAATGTAATGACGGCGGAGTTCTGCTTGTTCTGCACGCTCTTCGTCAGTAAGATCTGTTTCCCGACTCTTTTTAGCCAACGCATTTATTCTGGCAATTATTTCAGATGTTATCATTGTGTATTCCTCACTCTTCTTTAGAATTTATAAGATGACTACAATTTAGGCAGTATTAGAACGCTGTCTGAATTAAGTCTTCATTTATTTGGTGTACCAGCCATTTTCTTTTGATAATCAGATTGCACTATAGAATTCTACTTTAAAGTATAGTAGCAAATTATTGACAAAGATGCAAGATGGAATCAAAATAACAACAAAGATAGGTAATATTTTAATAGTAATGCAAAGGGGGAATACTATATGAATAAATGGCGTTGTAATGTGTGCGGCTACATACATGAAGGAAAAGAGCCGCCTGCAGAATGCCCGATTTGTGGTGTTGGGCCAGAGGAATTTTCTCTTTATACAGAAACGGAAAAGCCTCAAAAGATTGATAAGCGGTGGAAATGTACGGTCTGCGACTATATCCATACAGGAGATGAACCACCGGATAAGTGCCCTCTTTGTGGCGTGGGTTCTGAACTATTTATTTTGCTGCTAGATGAAGCTGTAGAACTCACCGTTGAAGCTGTGCGTGACGCTGGACTTGATACCGCGAATGCAGCTTTGGATAAGATAACCTATGGACTGTATGTTGTCAGTTCTGTTAATGAGGGTAGACAAAACGGGCAATGCTGCAATACTCTGGTTCAACTGACGAGTAAGCCGTTGAGGGTGGCGGTATGCCTTAATAAAAACAATCTTACACATGAGTATATTATGAAAAGCGGTGTATTTTCCGTATCTATGCTGGCTAACGATCAATGCGAAGCTGTCCGACAATTTGGTTATCAATCTGGCCGAACTACTGAAAAATTTTCTGGAGTAGAAACTATACCAGGGGAAAATGGTTGCCCAATTCTCAAAAAATGTCTCGCCTACATTGAGGCGCGTGTTTTGAGAGATAAAATGGTAGATGTTGGGACTCATACATTATTTGTCGCAGATGTTACTGCAGGGAGAATGGTAGCAAATCAGGAGGCACTTACATATAGTTTTTATAGGAGCTCTAAATCTTAACGCAAATAGTAGCGTGAGGGTGAGAACATTGTATGAGTTAATTATTATTGGCGGAGGCCCTGCCGGTATGACAGCTGCTGTGTACACGGCACGTAAAAGGCTAAAAGCCCTTGTCTTGACAAAAGAGTTTGGCGGCCAGCCAATGTGGACCATGGATATTGAGAATTATATGGGTTATCAATTTGTTACTGGGCCAGAGCTTATGGAAAAATTTGATGAGCAGGTTAGAAAATATCCTATTGAAATAAAATTTGAGGAAGTCGTTGGGCTAGTCCATAACGCAAATGGAACTTTTAATGTACTAAGTGATAGCGGAGAATATCAAGCGCAAACAGTTATCATTGCTTCCGGTAAACGGCCACGTCGCCTGGAAGTACCGGGAGAAAAAGAGTTTACCGGGCGAGGGGTAAGTTATTGCGCTACCTGTGACGGACCTTTGTTTGCCAATAAAGACGTAGCTGTTATTGGCGGCGGGAACTCGGCTTTACAGGCTGCTATTGAACTTAGTGGCGTTGCAGCAAAGGTATATCTTATATCCTTAGGTAACTATACCGCAGAACCCATTATAATTGAAAAGCTTAACGGACTTGCAAGGCCGGTTAGCGAATTTATCGGTTATAATACAACTGAAATAAAGGGATCGAGCGTCGTTGAAAAAATAATGCTTGTTAAGAAGGATACAAAAGAGCAAATCGAACTTGCTGTACAAGGGGTGTTTGTGGAAATTGGACTATTGCCGAATACGGAATATTGTCAGAAGCTTTTAGACGTTAATGAATATCGGGAAGTTGTTACCGACTGCCGCACACGAACCAGCATTCCCGGCCTTTTTGCAGCCGGAGATGTAACTAATGGTCCTGAGAAGCAAATTGTTATTGCCGCCGGTGATGGTGCCAAGGCAGCTATGGTAGCATATGAATATCTGTTACATAAACAGATGTAACGGTATGGTTCTAACAAATGCAAGAATAATGAGAAAACACCGCTCATAATTGGACGGTGTTTTTTCTATACATACACTTGGTTTTTTCCTGAAAATGAGTATAATATTAAACATACCATTAAGCAGATAGTAAAACATATTTTGGAGTGTGATACAATGAAAACTGTCATAACAATTGTCGGACAGGACCGTGTAGGCATTATTGCCATGGTCAGCAACATTTTAGCGGAGAACAATGTCAATATTCTTAATATTAACCAAAATATTCTGGAAGGCTTTTTTAACATGGTTATGCTTGTTGATATGTCGCAAGCCATTATCAGCCTGAAAGAATTAGGTCAGCTTTTAGGCGATAAGGGTGCTGCCATGGGGCTTGATATCAAAGCACAGCATGAAGATATATTCCGTGTAATGCATCGCGTATAACAAACGCCTAATCAGTTTTAAGCTTGGAGGCTGCATACATGTTTACAATGAAGGATGTTAATGAAACCAACCGGATGATTGAAGAAAATAAACTCGATATCCGGACAATTACTATGGGAATAAGTTTGCGTGACTGCGGACACCCGGATAGTAAGATTTTTTGCCAAAATATTTATGATAAAATTACCCGGACAGCGGAGAAACTGGTTAAAACCGGGGAAGACATTGAAGCTGAATACGGCATACCTATTATCAACAAACGCATTTCAGTAACCCCAATTGCCATTGCTGCCGAAAGCTGCCGTACTGACAGCTATGTTGATGTCGCAAAGGCACTGGATGCTGCTGCTAAGGAAGTAGGGGTCAACTTTATTGGCGGCTTCTCGGCGCTTGTACAAAAAGGCTATACCAACGGCGATCGCACCTTGATTCGTTCGATTCCCGAAGCGCTGGATGTAACCGAACGGGTTTGTTCTTCTGTAAATTTAGGATCGACCAAAGCCGGTATTAACATGGATTGTGTTCGTGAGATGGGTGAGATTATTAAACTTACCGCTGAACGCACCAAAGACAGAGATGCTTTGGGTTGTGCTAAGCTGGTAGTGTTTGCTAATGTGCCTGAGGACAATCCGTTTATGGCCGGAGCTTTCCATGGAGTCGGCGAACCTGAGGTTACTATTCATGTAGGTGTAAGTGGCCCCGGTGTTGTTAAACGGGCTTTAGAAGATGTACGCGGTCGCGATTTCAGTGCTGTGGCCGAAACAATAAAACGTACGGCTTTTAAAATTACCCGTGTTGGTCAATTGGTGGCACAGGAAGCCTCACGCCGCCTTGGGTATCCGTTTGGCATTATTGATTTGTCGTTGGCACCGACACCGGCAGTGGGCGACAGTGTCGCCCACATCCTTGAAGAAATGGGCTTGGAAAGCTGCGGTGCTCCGGGGACAACAGCAGCTTTAGCACTCTTGAATGATGCGGTTAAAAAAGGCGGCCTCATGGCTTCTTCTCATGTAGGAGGACTTAGTGGCGCGTTCATACCAGTCAGTGAAGATG
>Ga0074195_1005026_pt1 | contig 10319 bp, 8 predicted proteins | sample EPASupsiteHSE623_FD_64525 | JGI IMG/M metagenome (GOLD analysis project Ga0074195, IMG submission 64525) | Bioremediated contaminated groundwater from EPA Superfund site, New Mexico - Sample HSE6-23 | ecosystem: Environmental > Aquatic > Deep subsurface > Groundwater > Contaminated ... | reverse complement strand
GTTCCGGTTACGGCAAATATGGCGTTGCACAGAGCCGGTGCAAAGGGGGGCAGTCCGGGTTCTCCAACGCCTTTAATCACGGGACCGCCTTCGGCCAGGATGAGAACCTCCACAACAGGCATTTCATTAATTCTCAAAATGGGACTGTTATGAAAATTGGTTTGCTTCGACATCCCTTTTTCAAAGGTGATACCTTCTTTGGTAGCAGCCGTAAGGGCCATGACCACCGCACCTTCCACCTGGGCTTTCACATTGTCGGGATTTACCACGGTGCCCAGGTCAATGGCAACATATACTTTTTCAATGTGAACGCCCTTGCCCGTCTGTCGGGATACTTCCACCACATGGGCAGAAATTCCCGCAAAGAATTCATACTGCGCCACGCCGCGACCCCATCCTGCAGGCAGAGGTTTGTCCCATCCCGAGAATTCCCTGAGCTTGAGTAATACCCGCCGGGCATCCGAATCCTTTTTCATATGGTCGATGCGAAATGTCATCGGATCCTTGTTCGCCAGGTGTGCCAGCTCATCCACAAAACATTCGTGTGAAAACGCCAATGTTGTGCTTGTAACTGCCCGCCAGGCTGCCATGGGAATGTGGACGTCGGCAAAAACATATGCATTTTTCATGTTCGGGAATTCATACTGCTGTTCACTGATTCCCTCAACCATGGAGTCGTCTGCTTTTGCATGGTCGTAATCGGCATTCACGGTGGCAGACATGGAGGGCGAGATCACCTTGTGCTGAAATGCAGTTACCCTGCCATCGGAGGAAACAGCACCTTTCATGGCAGAAAAGGTCATAGGACGAAAAGGGCCGAGCTGGAAATCGTCTTCGCGGGTCCAGATGAGTTTTACGGGCTTGCCGACCTCCTTTGATATCATGGCAGCCTCGGTGGCAAAGTCTGATTTAAGCCTTCGGCCAAAAGCGCCCCCGTTAAAAAGGATGTGCGGAAGAATCTTATCCTGTGGTATTTTCAACACATCCGACAGTTCTTGTTTGATAAGGTTGGCACCCTGGGAAGATGCCCATACTTCGACGATACCGTCGGATCGCCAATGCACCAGACAGTTCATGGGTTCCAGGGGCGCATGGGCAACCACGGGAGTTTCATAAAACGCATCCAGTTTTTTTACGGCACCGGAAAAGGTGGTGTCAAAATCCCCGTCATCGTGGACGGTGATACCATCGGAAGTGGCCAATTCCCGCAGGTGTTTTTCAAAATCTGCCGAGTTAAAAGTATCAAATCCATTGTAGTCCCATTGAATTTTAAGGGCTTTAGATCCCTGGAAGGCTGCCCAGTAATTATCAGCCACAACGGCGACACAGGGATAACGGTTTTTGCCCATCACCCTTTCAATTTTTACGGCTTTCTGAACCCCCTTAATTTTTAAGGCTTCACTGTCATCAAAACTTGTCAGACTGCTGCCGAAGACCGGACAATGCTGTATTGCCGCGTAAACCATGCCGGGTACTTCGGCATCGATGCCGAATACAGCCTCACCTGAGACCTTCAATGGGATATCAAGCCGGGGGGCCGATTTTCCAAGGATCTTAAAATCCTTTGCGTCTTTCAGCACCGGATCCTCAGGAACGCCCAGGGCAGCAGCAGCTTCAACCAGTTCACCATATCCCAGGCTTTTACCCGAAGGTTTGTGGTGGATCCGGGCATTGTCGGCCACACATTCCGTTACAGGCACCTTCCAGATATTGCTGGCGGCTTCCTGGAGCATCATTCTTGCAGATGCACCCACTTTACGGAGCTGGAAATAATTACCCCTGACGGAAGAACTACCACCGGCCGTTTGTCGGCCGAATTCCTTTTCACCGGCGGTTTGCCGAATGATTACTTTTTCAAGGGGAACTTCGAGTTCTTCGGCGATCAGTGCCGGAACAGACTGATAAGTCCCTTGTCCCATTTCAGGTTTTGGATTCATGATGGTGATGGCACCTGATTTTTCAATGATAATAAAAGGTGTAAGGTTGTAGAAATCAGTAGTTCCGCTCAGGTTCAATATCTTCTGAATTCCGTTGGGGCGTGCACTATGCAGTCCCAATACAAAGGCAGCGCCGGTAATACTGCTTAGTCGGATAAAGCTGCGCCGGTCTATGGATGTTGCGTTTTGCATAATTCAAGGTTGTTAGTAGGTCATTTGGCAGTTGAACTCATCATATCGGCCGCGGTATGGATGGCCTTGCGGATACGCTGATAGGTTCCGCACCGGCAAAGATTTCCCTGCATGGCAGTATCGATTTCCAGGTCGGTGGGATCGGGTATTTGCCTGAGCAGGGCAGCGGCCGACATAATCTGTCCGGAATGGCAGTAGCCGCACTGCGGTACCTGTTCCTTGATCCAGGCCAGCTGCACGGGATGATCATTTTTCTCTGAAAGCCCTTCGATGGTCGTGATTTTACGTCCTGCCATTGCGGACACCGGCAATTGGCATGAACGAACGGCCACCCCGTCGAGGTGAACGGTACACACACCACATTGCGAAATACCGCAGCCAAACTTTGTGCCTTTTAAGCCCACAAAGTCACGGATAACCCATAGCAGAGGCATTTGCGGATCCACATCCACTGTAATGGGTTTGTTATTGATGTTTAGTTGAACAGAGGCCATAGGAAGCAGTTATTTAAGGTTTTTAAAACAACAGCGGGCAGCAAAAATTTTCACCTGTATTTCGTGAAATGAAAGCGTATGATCCTATGATTGGATTTTCAGTACGGTGAAGATTAAACAATCGGAGATGGAAATTGTTTTATCATCAATTCAAAACAGCACCCCTATGAAGTTGCCGGTTTACCTCGACAACAGTGCCACAACACCTTGCGATCCGCTTGTGGCAACGGCGATGCTTCCCTATTTTACGGAACATTTCGGTAATCCTTCGAGCCGACATCATCTTTATGGATGGGAGGCCGAGGAGGCGGTGGACAATGCGCGCAGCCATACAGCACAGCTGGTTGGTGCCAAACCTTCCGAGATCATTTTCACGGGAAGTGCAACCGAATCGTGCAACCTGGCCTTAAAGGGGCTGGTGGAAGGTGCCGGAAACAGCAGGCAGCACATCATTACCCTTGTGACGGAACACAAGGCGGTATTGGAAACCCTGGCACAACTGGAGCGAAAGGGTTGTGAAATAACCCGGATTAAAGTTGACCGGTACGGACTTCCCGATCCGGAAGAAATTGAAAGAGCCATCAGGCCATCGACCTTGCTTATTTCCATGATGTATGCCAACAATGAAACTGGGGTGATCATGCCGGTCAGGGATATTGCTGCAATGGCTAACAAACATGGCGTGTTGTTTTTTACGGATGCAACACAGGCCGTGGGCAAGATCCAGGTGGATGTTACGGTGGATGGCATCGATCTGATGGCATTCACAGCCCATAAAATGTATGGTCCGAAAGGAATCGCGGTCTTGTATATCCGGAATAGGAATCCGCGGATAAGGTTAACGGCGCTGTTGAACGGAGGGTATCATGAAAGGGGTATACGTAGTGGTACGCTTAATGTGCCGGGCATTGTGGGGCTGGGAGAAGCCTCACGGTTAGCTTCAGATCAAATGGTACAGGAGGGTGAACGGTTGCTTGCACAACGAAGGAATCTTGAAGAAGCTTTGCTGAGCCTGCCGGGTGTTCATTTGAACGGTCATCCTCAGAACAGGCTGCCCCATATTACCAACATCTCCATTGAACAACTTGAAAGTGAGCAACTTTTATTACACCTCAGCAGCAGGCTCGCCCTGGGTACGGGATCTGCCTGTTCCTCTGCAACCCGTGAACCTTCACATGTATTAACGGCGATGGGTGTTTCGACCGGCCTTTTGCATTGTTCACTTCGTATTAGTCAGGGCCGCTTTACTACACCGGAACAGGAAAATTTTGCCAGTGATGCGCTTGGCCATGCAATTACAGTCTTAAGAAGCGTTCAAAGTGTGGATGCTAGCATCCGCCGGCAGCCTTCTTCTTTTTCGGTTTTGCCTGAATAGCTGGCTTTGCTGCGGGAGCAACAGATCCATCGGTACTTTGTACGGCAGTTGCCTCTCCACCCAGGGCCCGGCCGGCGCTCTTACGGAAATCATACCGGGCAAATTCCTCATCGGCACTGGTGGAAGCCGGCTGTTGAGGGTTGAGAATTGCTTCAAACCAGTAATTTAATCCGCCTTCGAGAACATAGTTGTTTTCATAGCCCAGCTGTCTGGTAAGCATCCAGGCTTCGTTAGCCATCAGGGTACTGTTTGAATAGAACACGTTCATTTTTACATCCTGATCAAAAAGCTCTGTGTACTGGTCAGACAACAAATCGGTAAGCGGTAGGTTGATGGCTCCGGGAAGGCTGAATTTCTCAAACTCGTCCTGGCTCCGTACATCAATCAATTGCAGGGTGGGGTCTTTTTTGATGATCATATCTGCAACAGTCTCAGGTGTAACAAATTGCGTACGAGTATTTACTTCATCAAGCAATTCTGTTGCGGTAAGCTTGTAGGGGCGGGTTGTATTCTGCGGGACAGCAGCGATGATTAGTCCCAGTGGAATAATAAATGCGGCAAGCACCAATCTTGGTTTCATAGCGCTAAATATATGGTTGTTACTACAAAGATATTAATATTCCTGGCGCGGGAATTTCTTTTCCGCCCATTCTGCAGCCCAGAACATCACCAATGCTACAACAATCAGGATGAGGGCAAATACACCATCCGACAAGCCGAGTGATTCACTTACCTTGGGAGAGCCCAGGAATCCGGAAAGGTACAATTCGTCCCACCAGTTGTATCCGGCGCCGAAAACAGACACGCCAATAAACAGGCCCACAATGAACAACAAGGCATCGATCTTTCCGATGGAAGCACCGCAGAAACTTGTGCCGGGGCAATAACCCCCCATAATAAAACCAACGCCCATGATGACGCCACCGATGATGGCGGACGTTAAAAAGGTGGGATTTACATATACCAGGTCCATATCTACCCAGCCAAAAAGGCTGAAAAACAATAAACCCAGCATGGCCGTGATGGCGCCTGTGAAAAACACCTTCAGCACCACCATGTCATATCCGTAAAATACGCCTGCAAGCTTACGGCTCGAGGAGAATCCGCTTGATTCAAGTACAAATCCGAATCCGATTCCGATGATAAATGCCAGGAAGAAATTGGTATTTTCGGATATGATCTCGTTAACTGCTAATGGTCCCATTGTCAATATTTTTATAGTTAAATCCAATTCTTTCTTAAAAAATACGCGAGTGCAAAGGCTGTCCCAAAAATGGCCATCATTGTAATAAATCCTCCAAGCGACAGAACAGCCATGCCACTGAGTGCCGAACCGCTTGTGCAACCGCGTCCCAGCTGGCTGCCAAATCCGAACAGGATACCGCCTGAGAGGGCAAAAATAAGCCTTCTGGCAGAAGTGATTTTGGGAGAATGTTCAACCTTGAATTTCAACCTGCCTGCAAGCGCTCCGGATAAAAACCCACCGACGAGCACACCCAGCATTTCGAAAACAAGCCAGCTCTTCATTGGACTGCCACCGTGGGCTCCCTGGTATTCCCTGATGAAACCTGAAGTCTCACCGGCATGCGGGTTAACGGCAGTCACAACGGTTACCACGCCGCTTTTAATTGCGCCACTGGCACCCAATCCTCTTCCGGCAATAAAATTGGCTGCAAGCAAAACCAGTCCCAGCAGCACACCCCCTAAATATGGATTCAGGTATTTGGATCTCTTTGTGTTTGTTGATTCGGTCATATTGATTTTTTTAAAAATGGTTAAGGCTATATTAATACAACCACCGGCTTACCTGGCCTGCATAAACGAAAATAAAGCGCAGCATGATGCTGCCGAATAAAATAAGAAGGGCGGGAAGTATAGCAGGAATGTGAAATTTCCGAAGTTCCATGATTTCAAGGATGGCGGGAAAAATCATGCCGATAATTACCACGAAAATCCAGAATGACATGGTGTAGGGTCCGCCCAAAAACATACGGGCGGCTTCAATCTGCACCTGGGTGCTTGCCAGAAATCCCATGAACATATGGATGATCAGGAACAGTTCAATTCCGATAATGATGAGATCGATCCTTGCAAACAATTTTCTTTCTTCAGGAAGTCGTGTCAGAATGAGAATCGATGCTGCGCCGGCCGACAGGCCGGAGGCCAGGAAGAGCGGGCCGAGGATGGAGGTATTCCACAACGGACGGGCATTGAATGCAGAAAGGAGGATACCGGTATAGATGCCCAGGATTACGGAATAAATGAGCATGACCCAGGCTAGGGCTTTTTTATTGAGGTTAAAGAACGTTTCGATCGATTTCAGCCATTCGTATTTCCAGTCCCATTTTGGGAACAGATCCCTGATATGCAAAGCACACCAGATAAATGACACGGGTGTGATCACCATCAGGGTCCAGGCGCCCCATGACATCGGCGACTGGAGCTTGATGTTGGTATAGAGCTGCCAGAAAAAGGCTTTGTGCCTGAGGTCTATAAAAAGTGCCAGCAATCCCAGAATAAGTAGAAACGGAGTGATGAAAGGGGCCAGTCTGACTGCGGTGGGATATTCTTTTTCTTTTCCATTAATAAAATATAGGGCTGCAAAAAACAGAATTCCTGCGGCAAGTCCGCCAAGAAAGAGGTACAACGGAATTTGCCAGTGCCAGATGTGCAGGTGTGGATCCACCATGGAGTTCATCCTGCCGCTCACAATGATTTCTTCTTTCATAGGGATGCTTAATCAAAAGTTAAATCAGAAAATACAATTGCGGAACGGTACCTGCTTCCGGTATCAGCGTTTTTGATTTTCGTTTTTTAAGAACTACCGAAACTTCGCTGTTGGGATCATCGAGGTCACCGAAATAAATGCACTTGGTGGGACATACCGCAGCACAGGCAGGTTTCAGTCCATTCCTGATACGGTGCAGGCAAAAAGTACATTTATCCACGTAACCATCAGGATGCGGGTAACGCGCATCATACGGGCATGAAGCAATGCAGGCGCCACACCCGATGCATTTGGACGGTTTCACAAGCACAATGCCGCCATCCGTAAAATGGCTGGCACCGGTGGGACAGCAACGTACACAGGGAGCATTACCGCAGTGGTTACAACGTTCGGATCGAATTTCCATCTCAAGAATAGGATAGGTACCATCCATGACCTCAACCACCCAGTCGCGGCAATAGCCTATGGGAACGTTATTTTCAGTCTGGCAGGCAACAACACAGTCACTGCAACCTACACATTTCTTAGTATCAACAGCCATTGCGTATCTCATGAGGCAGCCTCCTGTTCTGTTTTTTCGGTGATCAGGGTAACGAAATTGCCCCGCATGCCGGTTCCACCCATCAACGGATCAACCAATACCTTTGTGATCAGTTGTGTATCACTGACACCCCGGCCGAAGCATCTTTTCATCTGTTTTTGGGCATGACCGAATCCATGAACCATATACACCGAATCCCAGCGAATTCTTTCCGTAATGCGTACTTTGACCTTAAACTCGGATACAATACCATCCTGGTTCTGCAGCCAGATATACTGGTCATTGCTGATTCCCCACAACCTTGCCACCTTGGGATTGATCCAAACAGAGTTTTCATCCATGAGGTCGGTGAGGTTTGGATTGTTTGCCGTACGGCTGAAAGTATGCATGGGCGCTCTGCCGTAAATCAGGCGGTAAAACCCGTCGGGCGGATCTTCATGCGGGACGTACCGTGGCAGGGGATCAAATCCGGATTCCTCGAAGGCAGATGAATACAATTCTATTTTTCCGCTGTCTGTTGGAAAGGATACCTCCTCGTCCACTGCAAAATACAGATCATCTGCCTCACGTTCAAAAGTCTTCACGCCGGTCTTTTTCATTTCATCAAGTGATGAGCCGATCTGCTTCAGCTGCCAGTCGAGCAATTCCTCCTGTTTCTCAAACGGGAAGTATGTTTCCAGACCGAGTTTCTTTGATAGTTCACGTGCTATCCAGTATCCGGGTTTGGTATTGTACAACGGATCGGTTGCAGGCATTCTGAGGGCAATTGCAGGTTTCCGGTGCGGGCTAACGCGCAGAACATCATACCGTTCGAGGTAGGTACATTCGGGTAAAACCACATCGGCCCACCCTGTAATTTCCATAGGCATGGTGTCAATAGCCACCATCAGGTCGAGGTTTTGAATTGCCTTAAACGTATTGGCCTGGTTAGGAATGGTATTGATAAGGTTAGTGCCGTTCACGAACCATCCTTTGATGGGATAGGCGGGGTTATTTTCCGGTATCGAGGCATCAATAAGTGCATTGGAGACCACTCCGCCGGCAAAGCTGTACATACCGGGGAAAAGATCCTGCCATGTTTTTTGTACAGCCGGAAAAAGCGGCAGTGGATAAGATGGCACCGGTTGTTTGGCAGGCCTGTAGAAGCCGCCCCGTCTGCCCCATGATCCAAGGAGGGCATTCAGAATGGCAATGGCCCTTACCCGTTGTGTGTCATCACCGTACCATGTAACATGCCTGCCGGGATGGATAATGACTGCCGGGGCTGCATCGGCCATAGCACGGGCAGTCTTCCTGATCTGGTCGGGTGTGAGTGTAGTGATTCCGTAGGCCCATTCAGGCGTGAAGCTTTTTACATGTTCTTTCAGTTGATCAAATCCAAGGCAGTATTTTTCAACGTATTTTTTATCATAATATTCATTATAAATGATCTCATGGATCCAGGTGAGCAGCAACGCGATGTCAGTAGAAGGTTTGATGGGCAGCCAGAATTTGGATTTGCCGGCAGCTGTGGAATACCGCGGATCAACGGTGATGATTGTTGCCCCCTTGTCAATGGCATCCGACATTTCCTGTACCTGTCCGTTGTGCATATTCTCACCGATATGGGATCCGATCAGCACAAGGCATTTGGTGTCCCGTATATCAGTAATCTCAGGAGAGTAAGCCTCTTCGCCGAAGGTCCACATGAAAGCCTCATCACGCGGACCCCTGCATTGGGCATAGGAGGGCTCTGCGACATTTGCCGACCCATAGGCTTTCATCAGGGTTGTAAAATAGGCACTGCCTGATCCATGAGTGAAAAGTGCCATGGATTCGGCCCCGTAGATTTCCCGAATGGTCTTCATTTTTGCGGCAATGTACTCGAATGCCTGTTCCCAGCTTGCTTCGCGGAAAACCTGTTTTCCGCGTTCTTCCACCCTTATCAGGGGTGTTTTCAGCCGGTCTTCGTCGTAATACATACCCACCCCACCGGTACCCCGGGGACAGAATCGCCCGTTACAGTGCTGGTCTTCATCGTTACCAATTATTTTCCGGATGCTGCCGTCCTTGTTTTTATATACCCAACCAGCACATTTCCAGAAACAGACCTCACAATAAGTGGGAGTTCTGGTCAGGTCAACCTTCAGGGCCGCCTCGGGTGATGCAAAGGCCTTTGCGGCCTGTATAAATCCGCCGCCCAGGGCCAGGGCTCCTGCGCTATACGCTGTGATTCTGATAAAATCCCTGCGATTCGTCATGCGATAAATTATTAAATAGTCAGGAATCAATGGTGTCTGGTTGGAACGTAAAAAACCAGACGAAGCAACATTGTGTCACAAATTAAGAAAAAATAGAAACATCATGTATTTACGAATTTACATGAGTAGATGTTTGCATAAGAAAGCTGATTTTTGTCATCTGTTTATTGACAGAATATTAAGGTTTTATAAATTATTTAGAATTGGTACAAATTAATAGTCAGTGTCCTATAGTTGCGATCTGGCAGGAAAAGATAAATTTGTATATCCTTACTATTCATCAAATCAACAAATCAACAAATCAACAAATGAAAAAGACAGGGATCTTTCTGCTTATCATGTTTGCCAGCCCGGCTGCTTTCTGCCAGTCACCTGAACGGTTTTTCCCCGGCAACCAATTGATTTCAACCGGTGTATATTATTACCCCGAACACTGGGACTCAGCCCAATGGGAGCGTGATTTTGCGAATATGGCCAGGATGGGTTTTGAATATACCCATTTTGCCGAATTCGCATGGGCACAGCTTGAACCTGAAGAAGGCAGGTACGATTTTAACTGGCTTGACAGGGCGGTGGACCTGGCTGCAAAATACAACCTCAGGGTGATCATGTGCACCTCCACGGCAACGCCACCGGTGTGGCTTGAGCGGAAACATCCCGATGTGCTTGAAATGCATGAAAACGGTCAGCGTGGCGACCATGGTTCGCGCCAGAATGCATCCTTTTCAAGCAATTATTACAGACAATATGCCCTTGTAATGGTTGAAAAGCTTGCACAGCGTTATGGTTCCAATCCAGGGATCATGGGATGG
>Ga0074195_1005025_pt1 | contig 10320 bp, 7 predicted proteins | sample EPASupsiteHSE623_FD_64525 | JGI IMG/M metagenome (GOLD analysis project Ga0074195, IMG submission 64525) | Bioremediated contaminated groundwater from EPA Superfund site, New Mexico - Sample HSE6-23 | ecosystem: Environmental > Aquatic > Deep subsurface > Groundwater > Contaminated ... | reverse complement strand
AAGTAGTGGCATTGATCATCTGCACGTATTGTGTAAGACCTACAGCTCCTGAAGGATCTAACGGATACATACCAGTGACAGCCTGACCTGCCCAGCTTGTAAGGGGAGCTTTAGTATTCTGAACAGTACCCATTGTATTCTGAATTGAAGCCGGATCGTTACCATACTGCGGACCATCTGCTGGTGAAAATACAAATCGTTGTGCCTGCCTGTGATTTTTCCTATCCTTCGACTCTACAGGTATCTGGGAAAGATCAACTGGATGTTCAGCAACAATATCCCTTAGTGGTCTTGTAACCTGAAATTCAGAACATGTTATAACATTTTCCTGAGCAGAAGCTGATAGCGGTATAAAATAAATAACAACGCTCAGCATTAAAAGCGAAAGCAGTGCTTTGTTCATATGATTTTGTTTTGGAATTTCTGAAGTAAAAATACAAAAAAAATGTGATAAATACTATAACTAATACGATTTAGGTGTGATTTTATAAGCGATTTTTGTTTAAAGTATAATTCTAACATGCTCATTACTTGCTATATATACGGTTGATAAATCACGATATTTTTGAGAATTATCATTTGATAGACTGATAAAATACTAATATGGTTGCATTGATTTCTTATGTAAAAATGCAATATGTTATCGGGTAAAAGGAAGGCATAAAATGCTCAGGGCACTATTACCTTTAAAGCAAGTTCGTTTATGTTAAAAACCAGTGGTCCTTTCATTGTTGCAGGCTCCCCGTCATAGTGAACAGGGATAAGACCGTTTCCGGCTGTTTCAATTATAACTGATTTGCCTCTGAAAGTTTCAACTTTATGGTTTTTATCTATCCTTTTTCTGAAAAGTTTTATTGCAAGATCAGGCGCCTGAACAATATTAAAAGGACTAAGCACTGTAACATCCAGAAGTCCATCCTGCAATGATGCTCTTGGTGCTATCCATGCATTATTTCCATATTGACCTGCATTAGCAACAGTGATAAGAAAAGCCTTTACAATATGACGGACACCGTCAATATATATAATGTATGACTGTGAACGGTATTTACCAAGTTCAACAACAACGCTCTTAACATAATTAGCAGGGCCGCGTCTGTTAAGTCCGGCAAATATATGTCCGATATGTGCATCGAAACCGGTACCTGAAGAGCAGAAAAAAACCTGTCCGTTTATATAAGCGACATCTATAGAGATCGCTTTCTCTCTGCATAAAACATCCATCGCCTCCCTTATTCTTATGCGATAACCAAGATGCCGTGCAAGGCCATTACCAGAACCAAGAGGAATTATTCCCATTGGAATTTCTGTTCCGATAAGAGCCTTTGCGGTCTGATTAACTGTACCGTCCCCACCCGCTGCAACAACATACCTGTAATCGTAACGTGTTATCTCTTTCCTTATATCTCCCACTATATCCTGTTCAGGTCTTTTCCAGAAGATCCAGTGAACGAAATAACGGTCCTGGAAGAACTTTCTTGCCATAAAGATAAAACGCCGTTTGTTCCTTCCACCAGAGATCGGATTTACAACAATTAAAATAAGCGGCTTTGATGAGATCATACTTCAAACACCTCATGTAAAACACCAATCGACCTTAACTCTTTCTGCCACCCGAGATGATATGAATAATAACTTATAGTATGATGGATCATTTCGCGTCTCATTTCCCTTGACATTTCTGATGATACAATGAGATCACTCTCTTCACTCAGAAAGTATGATATCTTCTGAGAGACGACAGAATTTACAGGTATGGATATCATTACAGGCTCTTCGGCAAAACTACCGTTTACTATATCGAAGTGTTTTCTTTCCTTATGGTCATAATCGTTACGGGGACCAATACCTATAAAACTTGTAAGCTTCCATAAGAATGAAAGATGAAAATCAGATGGACATGATCCGGCAAGCTCAAATTCTATCAGCGACTGTTCAATAAAATCATATGTTGCCTCATCAGGATGTGATTCGATCAAAGTATGACCCAGCACTTCTGCAAGGAATATTACAACAGATGATTTAAGCGGGTCTGAAGTAGCCGAATGAAAAGGGAAAACAGGTGAAGCTTCCTTTATTGAAAGCATACCCTTGCCACTGTTACCAGTAACTACATTCAGTATGGTCAGTGGCTGGAACAAAGAAGACCTGAGCGCAGACCTTTTCCCGTGCATCCTTCCTGCCATGCATGTTATTACACCCTTTTCACGGGAATACAACCTTATTACTGATGAATTATCGGTATATTGTATCTTTGATATTACTATTGCCCGGATAGTTTCCTGCATGCATGAATAATTGTTGCAAATTTACAACTAAAATAAAACAATAAGTTGATAATTGTACCTTTATTTATTATATTTGAATAAAAAATTTACTATGAAAGAATTAACAACAATTTTATATCTAATTTTCATTGTTATAAACAATAACATATACGCACAGAAAAATGAAAGCGGCGGTGCATTCAAATCAAAAGATTATGTCTTTTCTACAAAAAACCTTTATAAACCATTTAAAATTACAGATGTAACAGCGGTCAGACTTTCTGTAAAAACAATTCATTGCAAAGACCCCCAGAACAGGTACATTTTCTATCCTGAAAAAAAAGACGGAGATAATATTAATCTTTTTGACCTTCTGATATGGGCAATAAAAGAAAAGAAATTACCTGCATATTCACCCAACGGAACAAGTGAATTCGATTATCCCATATCATGGAATGAAATTGAAAAAAGCTACTTTTCAAAGGATACCATACAGATTGAGGACGCTTCAACCGGGGAAATGAAATTTATTTTACAGGACAAATTTGACATGTCTGGTGTTGACGGATATCTAATGCTTGAGTCAACAATTTTTGGTAAGAACAATAAAATATTAGCAAAAAGACCCATAGGAATCTGCCCAATACTATACTCTGTAAGAATTGAAACAGGCGATACAGTGAAAAGAAAACTATTCTGGGTATACTATCCAGACTTAATGGACATGCTCACAAAACATGTACCTGCTGCGAAGATAAAAGGTGTGAAAAGCACAAACGACTTCTTTGTAAAGAACATGTACAAAGCAGATATGTTTCCTTATTATCATCTGTATTCCGAAATTGTTGATGAATGGGTAATGGGAGATACAGCTAATACTGTAAAGAATGGTTTTAATGTTTCGTGGCTTTATAACCATATAAAAGAAGGAGTTTATGTTCCTGTTTTAAATACTTTCTATCAGGGTAATCCTGAGATAAAACCTGGTTACAACTGGGCTGAAGCTGATGAGCCCCAATTAGATCCAAATACTATTGAATGTGCAAAATATACCTATAAGACAATAGATCTGAGAGACGTTGAAAACTGTCCTCTTTATTTCCCTGAAACTCCTTTCAGACAACAAAAGAGTCTTATTGATGTGATATTATTTGGAATAGAAAATGGCGATATTGAAGTATATTTAAACGAATCTGAAGAATCATCCTTTGAAGTGCCAATGACATTTAACCAGATCGATCATAATATGGGGGTCAGAACCGACACAATGTATATAGAAGATGTGGAAACAGGGGAATCAATAATTAAAGTAGTAAAAAATGAAAAGATAACCACTGAAATAAAAAAATATATAATTAAGGAAGTTGAATTTTATGACAATGCAGGAAAACTGATTAGATCAAAACCAGTAGCTTTATACGCTGTAAGAGAATATAAGCGATTTGTTGAATTCGAAGAACAGGACGAATATTTTAAAACCATTGTGTTTTGTGTCCCTTTAAATGATAAGAATGTTAAGAAAATATTGAATGAGAATTTTGTATATATGTTCGAACCAAACGGTTTTGACTCATATTACAGTTTTTTTGCAAAAAAGAGGTATAAAGTTCAGAAAACAGAAGTAAAACCGGTTTCTATAGCATCTGCTTTAAAGGAATATTCATTTCCGGAACTTCCAAAAGGATTGCCGGTATATACAAAACCCGGAGATTTATCAATATCCGTTTCAGATGCAAAGATCGTTTTAAGAAAAATATCAGTAACCGACACAGCAAACTATCAGCTTTTTCTGCCAGAAATTCCTTCTAACGGGTTAAAAAACTACATTGAATGGATAATTAAAGAAGTTAGCAAAGGTAATAACACTGCATTTGAATATACCGAAGATGGAAAATTCTCAAAACAACTTGAATTGCAGGATGTGAATATTGCGTTTGGAATTGTTAACGATTCTGTTTATGTTGAAGATGTGGAAACAGGAACCGACAGGCTTATAGTAATTCCTGGAGTTTTAAGACCAGATCAAATAAAAAGTTACATTGTTAAGGAACTTCACATAAACGGTAAAGTAATTATTTGCGGAATAAGCCCTGTGAGAGAGTATCAATCTTACGACTGGTCATCAGGACAAGAATCATTAAGAATTGCCAACACGATCTGGATCCCCTTCACTAAAAACTTCGTTAATGCTATGTCAGGACAAGAAATATACAGAGGCAATTGCGAGCCCGGTAAAACATTTTACGACTTCTTTGCCGGACAAAAATACAAGGGCGAGGTAATAAGCGAGAAGGAGGTTAAAGCTGAGGAGGTTAAAGCAATACTAGATAAATTAAACTGAAAAAAGAAATTGCCTTTGGCTTTTGGCCAATTGCCTTTTGCCTTGGCACAGGTATAGCCAATGGCTAACGGCTAATAGCCTAAAGCGTATTTAATGTTTAAAAATTGTTTATACATTTTAGTTTAAGAATATTGCAATATCTTCAACTTTTGTCTTATATTTGCCACTGGTTTGATGGTGTTCTTTTTTTCCAGAACTGAAAAGGGAATCCGGTGAGAATCCGGTACAGTACCCGCTGCTGTGAGTTCCGAATGTTTTCGTGCATCACGCTGCCACTTTTGCTGAAAAGCGCAATGGGAAGGCCGCACGGAAGGAACAAGTCAGAAGACCTGCCATAGACCAAAAAATAATACATTCGAAGCTCTCGGGACTAACGGCTTGAATGGAAAAAAGTTCTCACAAGGCTTTTTCCCACGACCCAGAAAACCGAAGTTTTTGAAAGTTATGTTTAACTTTTAAAACTTTTTGGAAATGAAAAAAATGTTCAGAAAAACAGCAATGGCAGGACTGCTGTGTTTATTAATGCTGCCGGTTTTTTCTCAATTAACAGTAGATTTTGAAGACCTTAATCTCCCGGCTGACAGCTTCTGGAACGGGTCGGATATGAGCGGAGGTTTTTATTCTTTAAACAACAAGTACTTTTTCAAAAACAACTTCACTGACTGGGGAGGTGGCATTACCTCATGGGATGGTTTTGCTTATTCAAACAGAAATGATGACAGCACGCAGGCTTTCAGTAACATGTTCAGTAATTATTCAGGAAACAACTCAAATAATTTGTTTGCACTTTCATATCTGAGTTCTGACTGGATGAACTACGTAATAATTCCAAATTTTATACAGTTCGATGAATGTAATTCACCTTATTCAATTCAGATAACAAATAGCACTTACACTGCACTTACAATGCTGAATGGCGATGCCTTTTCTAAAAAATTCGGAGGTATTTCTGGAGACGATCCGGACTGGTTTAAATTAAGTATATTCGGGTATAGCATGGGATATCCAACTGATACTGTAGAGTTTTATTTAGCTGATTACAGGTTCCCCGATAACAACGATGATTACATAATTAAAGAATGGACGACTGTCGATATTAGTTCATTATATAATATTGACAGCTTAGGTTTTTCTTTATCGTCAAGTGATACCGGAGCATACGGAATGAATACCCCTGCCATTTTTTGTTTCGACAACCTGATTACAGATATTTGTGAAGGATCAGAGCAGATTGAAAACGATGAACTTTTAATTTACCCCAACCCTGCAACCGATTTTGTTATTATACCTGATTATTCAGGCGAAATTGTTGTTTCAGGAATGGACGGAAAGATTTTAATTAACGAAAATATTAACGAAAGGCTCGATATAAGTTCATTGCCAGAAGGCATGTACATTATTCAGGCCGGTAAGAAAAGGACACTAATTTCAAAACTGTGAAAACAGCAATTACATTAATATTATTTCTTTCAGCTTTTGTCATTAAAGCTCAGTATCCCCCGGCAGCAGGATTGTCAGGTTCAACTGCTATTCATGCCGACAGCAATGTTTTTGTAGGATGGGCAACTTCTTGTTCTTTAATAAGGGGAAGTGTTGATATTTCAAATTCCGGGCTGGGCTACACTGATTTTGGTAATTATACCGATGCTCTCAATAAAGCCGACAACAATGTTGTAAGCCTTGGAGATGGAGGGATTGCAGAATTGAATTTTCAGACTCCCTTAAGGAACGGGCCCGGACCTGACTTTGCTGTTTTTGAAAACTCATTCGGAAACAACTTCCTTGAATTAGCATATGTAAGTGTCAGCAGTAACGGACTTGATTTTTTTACGTTTCCATCAGAATCCCTAACTCAGACCGATTCCCAAATAACAACTTTCGGAACCCTTGACCCTGTTAAAATACACAACCTTGCCGGCAAATACGCTGTAATGTACGGTACCCCGTTCGACCTCGATGATATTCCCGACAATGCATTACTGGATAAAAACAATATCGGATATGTAAGGATCAAAGATGTTACAGGTTCAATTATACCTTCATTTGCAAATTACGACAGCCACGGAAGGATCATTAACGACCCTTGGCCCACCCCTTTCAATTCATGTGGTTTCGACCTTGATGCTGTAGGAATCATAAACAGCGCTGCAAATGTATCAGAAGGAAAAACAGAAAGTGAACTCTTTATATATCCTGTTCCCTGCTCATCAGTATTGAGAATTAAACCAGGTACTGAGTTCAGTGAAGGATATTCTGTGATCCTTTATGATAATTTTGGACGTGTCTCATTAATTCATAATGATAACAGACGAGAAGCTATAATTGACATTTCTGAGATCCCATCGGGGTTATATGAAGTTAAGATAACAGGTAACGGATTAATAAAATCGGATCGAATTGTTAAAAACTAGCACATTATCGTTTAAGCTCTTTTTATTCCGGGTTTCCCGGATAATATTTTGTTTAGCTATAATTAGTTTATTTCCTTTAATCTCATTTTCTCAATCAACACAAGACACAGTCATATTAAAACAGGTTGAGATTCGTGAACGATACCCGTCACTTCCAGGGATAAGAAAAATTAAGGTAAATGAACTGTTGTTCCTCGAGAACAGGCTGGGTGATGTTTCAGACCCTTTGCATTCCTTACCATCAGTAAATGTAAGGTCTTCCGGCCCGGGGTCGTCCTCTCTTGCATATATCAGAGGTGCAGGGGCATCTCACACAAATGTAACATGGAACGGACTTATGCTGAATTCACCCATGACCGGTCAGGCAGATCTTTCACTATGTCCTTCATTTTTTTCAGATGAAATAATATTACTGGCCGGAAACAGCAGTTCATTCAGCCACAACCCTGCTATAGGAGGAACTTTACTTTTCGAAAATCAACCCCTGTGGGAGGATCAGAAAAAATCCGGGTTAATGATTTCGGCAGGAAGTTTCAACAACTACTCTGCTGGCGGAAATATAAGTTTTGGCAACAAGAAACTATTCACACGCTTTCGCGTATTCGGAAAATACGACAAAAACAATTTCCCATTTTATAATATTGCTGTGATACCGCAGGAAACTCTTATCAGAGAAGACGCCGGGATAAAACACGGATCAGTTCAGAACGAATTATTTTTCAGAAAAGGAACTAACCTGTTCTCATTGGTAACATGGGCTGGAGCTGCTGAACGACATATACCTGCTCTTATGACCAATGTACATGCCGCAGATCATAACGAAACACAGAACGACCGCTTCATCAGGTTTTCTGGTTCAGCAGAATGGAACAGGGAAAAGATCAGCTATTACTTTAAACCTGGTTTCTCTGCTTCAGAACTTGATTATAACCTTGTAAGAAGCACATCAGGAGGAACATTTACAACTGCCGACTCACACTCATCAGACAACAATCTTAGCTCCGATCAGGGTTTAATACTGCGTTACAAAAAAACTATACTAAGAGTAGGAAACAAATCTTCTTTACAGACAGCTGTTGTGAAAGATCAGAAAAATAACAGCGGATATTCTCATAAAAGAATCGAAACTGCAAATTATATTAACTTTGAACAACCCATTGGTAAGTATTTCAGAATATTGGGAACATGCCGTTCCGGTTGGTCAGGTTCAACCCTGATGCCCATTCAGCCTTCAGCTCACATATACTTCAGGCCTCAAAAAACCAATCTCCCTGTCTTCTATTTATCTGCCGGAAAAAACTTCCGTAATCCTTCTCTTAATGATCTCTATTTTATTCCCGGTGGAAACCCTTTACTGAAAAATGAAAGATCAGTATCGTTCGAGGCCGGAGTTGAAGATTGTGTTTTCAAGATCGCTGAAAGCTGTCTAAATTTAAACGTTACTGTATTCTATCAGGATATATACGACTGGATACTCTGGCAACCTTCGCAGTTCGGTTACTGGCAACCTTTCAATATAAGAAATGCAAACTCGGCCGGATTTACCTGTACCGCAAACTGGTCGAAGAATATTCGTATAGGAAGTATAAGCTTCATATCGCAGTACACATATAATTCCGCAAATGCAAACGATGATGCATACGAGACAGGGCAACCGGTTTACCTGCCATTGCATAACGCATTTGCACAACTTTCGATGTCAGCTGGTAAATGGAGATTCGGTACAAATGCACAATTTATGTCTGAGAGAAAAACTTCACTCTACAAAGACACATGGTCTCCTGTTCTTAAAACGGTGGTAATTCAGAATATTTCTGTAAGCAGAAAATTCATTGTCTCTGGTATTACATTTAATACAGGAATAAAGTCAGAGAACATTTTCGATACACAATGGCAGCAGATATTGTGGAGGCCTATGCCGGGCAGGTCATTTGTGGTTTCAGTAAATTTTGAACTATAAGGGATGAAAATTCGAAATCCGAAATACGAAATCAGAATATCTATCCTGTTGTTTTTTTCAACATTAGTTTTCTTTTCATGCAAAGAAAAAGAGCCTGATCCAGTTCCTGACATTTCTACCAATCCTGGTTTTTTTGTAGTAAACGAAGGTAATTACACATGGGGAAATTCTACTCTCAGTTTTTATGATAATGTTACAGGGGAAATACAGAATCAGATCTTTTACAGAGCTAATAATGTTCCGCTTGGTGATGTTGCATATGCAATGTACGTATATCAGGGAAAGGGGTTCATTACCATTAACAATTCCGGCAAAATATATGTTATAGATCCTTATTCATTTAAACACAGCAGAACGATACAGGGACTGGTATCTCCACGACAGATTTTCTTTCTGAATGAACAGACAGCCCTTGTAAGCGATCTTTACGATTCAAGGATCACAGTAATAAACCCTCAGACAGTAAGCGTTTCGAGTACCATTGAAACCGGCAATTCGACAGAAGGGTTTGCTTCGAGCGGTAATAACATTTTAGTTACCTGCTGGTCATTCCAGAACAGGGTACTCGTTCTTGACAAGACAAGCCTGAATATTACAGATACTCTGATAACCGGAGTACAGCCGCGATGGATAAAATGTGATAAGAACGGAACTGCCTGGGTATTGTGCGACGGCGGATATGCGGGCAACCCGGCCGGATTCGAAAACCCTTCATTCTATACAATTTCTCAGTCATTGCAGATTGAGAAGAAAATTGAATTCCCATCCACACAATATGCAACCTATGGTTTTGACATCAACACTGCTGGCGACTCGATTTATTTTATTCGTAATGGAGTAAATGTAATTTCAATAAACGACAGTGTTTTCCCTTCAAATACTCTAATACAGGCGAACGGAAGGAACTTTTACGGAATAAGATGTCACCCTGATGGAAATAAACTTATTGTAACAGACGCAGCAAATTTTTCGTCAGACGGTAAGGTCTTTATTTACACTACATCAGGCCACATGCTTAACAGCTATACTTCAGGTATAAATCCTTCGTGGGTGTGTTTCAGGGAGTAGGCATTCTGCAACCTCTACGAGGTTGTCTCTATAAAAATATTTTTTGTACAATAATTCATGCTCTACGAGCATGATATGGCATGCAATATACAATTATCAGCAACCTCGTAGAGGTTGCATTATTGCACAAAAAATAAATCAAAATTGTACAACAACTCATACTCTACGAGCATAATATAAAATGTAATATACGATTATCAGCAACCTCGTAGAGGTTGCATAATTGTACAAAAAATAAATCAAAATTTTACAACAACTCAAAATCTACAAGCA
>Ga0074195_1005023_pt1 | contig 10328 bp, 5 predicted proteins | sample EPASupsiteHSE623_FD_64525 | JGI IMG/M metagenome (GOLD analysis project Ga0074195, IMG submission 64525) | Bioremediated contaminated groundwater from EPA Superfund site, New Mexico - Sample HSE6-23 | ecosystem: Environmental > Aquatic > Deep subsurface > Groundwater > Contaminated ... | reverse complement strand
AGATTGTCTCACCATTACTCTCATCCAAAAAAAGCTTACGGTAATTTTCAGATTTATCAGAGACTTTGTTATACAATGAATACTTACCTGAGGCGATCACTACCTGTGCTGCCACAGATGCTTTGGTGAAAAAATCATTTGCCCTTGCTGATGGAATACCAACCAGGCCATCTAATTGAACCGTACCGTATTTGGCGATGGAAGCTGCAAATAAATTGGCCTTTGCCTTATAAGCATAAGCAGTCCATTTATTGATTTTACCTGATGTTGCTGTTTCTGACAACAACCCAATAGCTATACTTAACTCGGAATCGATAAAATCGGCAATGGCCTCTTCGGTACTACGCTTGGTATATTTTTGATCAATTGCAGCGAATGGGTCAATCACCACATCTACCAAGGGTACCCCACCATAGCGTTTTTGCATTTCAAAATAAGCAACAGCCCGTATTGCTCTTACTTCACCTTCCAATTGAGCTTTAACAGCATCAGGGAGTGTGGTACCTGCAATTTTTTCAAGGAAAACATTCATATCCCTGATGTACCCGTAATCCCAAAATTCAGGTTCATCGCTTGACCTGCTTGCTCCTCCACGGGGTACATTGGTGCCAGTTGTATTTCCTGATGCCGTAGTCGCTTCATCAGTCCAGGTAAACCATTGGTAATGACTAAAAGGATTAAGGAACCTTGGATTAGAGCTAGTTGCAGCAACTGTTGTTCCGGTCCACGGAAACCTTGCATATAAATTTGTAACATAGCCTTCTATCAATGCTTTTTGCTGCCAAACATCAGATTCAGGGATCTTGTTTAATGGTTGCTTGTCAAATATATCTTCACATGATGCCAGGAAGATGACAAACAGTATAAATATGAATTTTATTTTTTTCATCTGATTATTTTTTATTTGGTTAAAAGTTTACGATTACTCCTACATTATAAGCGCCAACCGGTGGATGATAATCGCCAAAAGTCTTTGCTGCACTGGTATCGACCTCAGGATCCAAAAAATCAAGCGCTGAGAAAGTCAGTAAATTATAACCGGAAACATATACCTTGCATTTTTGAATTCCCCACTTTCCAATCAACTTTTTGGGAATCGTATATCCTAACTGGACATTTTTAAGCCTGATATATCCGCCATTGATCAACCAAAACTGGTTATTAAGATTATAGGATCTATGGGCTCTGTTGTAACTATCGGTTCTGACAAGCGGCCATTTTCCGTCAGTATTTGCTTCCATCCAGGGGTTGCCTTCAGGAACATACGAATTGTAATACATATCTGTTGTCGGGGTATTTGCTGCATAAAAAGGAAAGGTCAGGTCAGGCGAACTTCTCATGCTAAAATTATATAAAGATGCCCCCTGCCACAACATGCTGAAATCAAACCCCTTCCATGCGACTGACATATTGAGCCCATAGGTTAATCTCGGGTATGTTCCTCTTCCGGCAATAATCATATCATTATCTGTAATCTGTCCGTCGCCATTGGAATCAATATACTTAACATCACCGGGTTTAATCGTGGCATTGTTTCTCCCGTCAATATCAGCCCAGTTTTGTATTTCATCGAACGATTTAAAAAGTCCGTCAGTTGGATAGGTCCAATAGCGGTCTGTCCATTCTCCGATTGAATTGTTTCTTCGCTCAATTTCTTTACTGGCATAGGCAGGCTGGTCAGTGAATAATGTTTTCTCGCGGTTGAACGAGAGATTGCCGCCAACGCTGTATTTTACTTCGCCAACCTGGTTTTCATGGTTCAGATTGACTTCCCAACCCCTGTTGTCAAATTCCCTGTAATTTACATTTGGCATATTTGCCCCCACAATATCGGGGATTGAACTCAGGCGAGCTCCCAAAACATCGGTACGTTTCCGGTAAAAGTAATCGAATGAACCTTCAAGCTTGTTGTTCCAAAGACTGAAATCAATACCTGCATTGGTTGTTCTCATCTTTTCCCAGGTTATAAAGGGATTGGCCAATGCATCGGCCCTAATTCCTTTTGACAGCACGTTTGTGTTGTCATAAATATACGTTGAGTTGATAGAGTAAGTAGACAAGTACTGGAAAGAGCCATAAGTCGAACTATTAGGATCGCTTGTGGGGTCATAACCAAGCAATCCATACGAAGCACGTAGTTTCAGGTTGTCAACAAATGGTAGTCTTTCTTTAAAGAAACCCTCTTCTGAAATACGCCAGCCAATTGAAGCTGAAGGGAAGAATCCCCATCTTGTCTCAGATGGAAAATTCACTGCTCCGTCATACCTGCTGCTAACCTCAAGAAGATACTTTCCCCTATAATCATAATTGACCCTTCCGATATAGGCTTTCCGGCCCCCTTCTCGTGCAGACCCGCTATTGTCTTTGTCCAGATCAGGTCCTGCAAAAAGATAATCAATGTCAAAATCATATCTCTGACGGGAGGCGGAAAAAGTATCATAATTATCTGATAGCTTTTCATAAACAAACAATGCATTGAGACTATGATCATTAAATTTTCTGTCCCAAGTTAAAATATACTGTTGATTAAAGTTATTGGTAATATCCTGCCTTTCTGTAATTTTTGAAATATCATTCGTATTCTGTATAAACTTATATACCTTCGTGTCCGGATTATAATAATAAAGAGGAACTTTCGCTGTTTTTTCCTTGTACCGGTAATATGCACGATTATAGTCGAAAATGGCTCTCGCTTTAAATCCAAAAGGTAAGTCATAGGAGAAGTTTATTTTTGCATCGCCAACCAACCGAGTCCATTTCATATAACCAACATTGTCCATTTCCGAAAGAGCCACGGGTGAAATCTCTTCTGGTGTCGACAGTACATAATTAGGGTCGGGCGATGAAGTATCATTTCGCCAATACGGACGCATACGATAAAGCATGGTCATAATCCCTACCGCATCGCCCCTGCGTTCCAGTTGGTTCCTCGGCCCGATAAAATCCTGGTTGGTTACTGAAATATCAATTCCCATGTTTAATCTTTTGGTCAATTCAATATCCAGGTTTGAACGTAAATTATACCGGTTGTTTTTGGTATCGTTTGATCTTAACATAGCTTCCTGGTTATAATATCCACCTGAGACAAAATATTTGACTTTTTCAGTTCCACCCCTGACATTGATATTGTGTTGCTGCTGTGGGGCAAATTGTCTTAGTGTTGCATCCCACCAGTTGGTATTCGGGTAATGAATAGGATCTGAGCCGTCACGAAATTTTTGAATTTCTTCCGCAGTCCAAATCGGTGCCAATTCCTGATTATATCTTGCCATGTTTTCCATTTCAGCGTATTGCGCCGACGAAACAAAATCAGGCCTGATCGTGATGAACTGAAGGCTATAGTTCCCATTGTAGGTAAACTCAGGTTTTGATATGTTGCCTCGTTTAGTTTTAACCAGGATTACGCCATTACCTGCCCTGGCACCATAAACGGCCGCTGCGGAAGCATCTTTCAAAATATTAAAATCCTCAATATCATTGGGATCAAGCTGCTGAAAAACATTCTCGGAAACCGGCATACCGTCAACAATAAAAAGAGGCGAGCCAAAACCGCGAATATTAATTTGAACACCGGTATCATCACCGGGTTGGCCGTTCACGTTTTTAATAAACACCCCAGACGCTTTTCCCATGGCCGATTGAGCCAAGGTCGGCATTGGCATCTCGGTTAACTCATCTGATTTGATCTGAGAAATACTCCCAATCAGGTTAAGTTTCTTTTGCGTTCCGTATCCTACGGCAACAACTTCTTCAATATCTATACTTTCTTCGGCCAAGACAACGTCAATCTTTGAATTTCCACTCACTTTTATTTCCTGCATTTTCATCCCCACAAAGGAAAATTGCAAGATTGCATTGTCAGGAACATTGGAAATTGAATAGTCACCATTAGAATCGGTAATTACCCCGTTTGTTGTGCCCTTAACAACAACAGAAACGCCAGGAAGCGAGGTTCCGGATGAATCGGTGACTTTACCTCCAACAGATTTTTTTTGTTGAAAAATCTCGTCTGTGGGACCATTGGCATCCCTTTTAAGTTTTAGTACAATAAAATGATTTTCAAGAACTTTATATTCAATATTCTTGCCCTCGAATATTTGATTTAATACTTCTTCTATTGTACCTTGGTTAATATCAATAACAACCTTACTTTCTACCTCAAGTTTCTTTTCTTCATAAAAGAAGCGGAACTCACTATTGTTTTCAATCCGTTTAAGCACCTCCTTGATCGAGATATCTTTCTCATTCATGTTAATCCGCCATGTTTGAGAATATGCGGATGCCGCACTCTGTAACACCCCAAATAGCATTAAAAACAGAGATAATTTCATAATCAACAATCCCTTTCTGATCAACCTGTTTAACCCAGGGTAATCATTTGTTCGTTTTTTTTTCATAGATTTGAAACACTTTTAGTTAGACATTGTGCCCCCAGACCGCTAATCGACAGGGCACGAAAATTTAATTAACTTTATAGACCGGGAAATGCGCCAAACGTTTACCGGTCTTTTTCAATTAGAAAACAGAGTTACTGTATCCCCTTTAAATTTATAATTTACCGATGAAGAAAATTTCAATGCTTCGAGTACCGTTATTAAGTCTTCATCCTTGATAGAACCCGTGTACTTATGATTTTTCACCTCGCTGTCTTCAAAAACAATCCCGACATTGAAACGTCTTTCAAGCTTTTTTGCAAGTTCGCCAATCGTTTCTCCATCGATTGTCAATAAACCCTTGGTCCAATTTGAGAAACGCTGATCGTTCAATTTCATTTTTACTGATTTATGAGTAATTCTATTGAAAGAGTATGCCTCATGTGGATTCAAAAATATGTTGTCACTACCTTTAGAGTTGATTTTTACTTTTCCACTTTCTAAAAAAGTCGTGATCAATGAATCATTAGAATAGCTGCTCACATTAAAACTTGTACCCAATACTTCAATTTCTAATCCAGAGGCTTCAACTACAAAGGGCCGGGATTTATCAGGAACGACCTCAAAGAATCCTTCCCCGTTGAGAACAACCCTTCTTTTTCCTGATTGAAAAGAAGAAACAAATCTCAATTGCGAATCACTGTTTAACTGAACTTTGGAACCATCAGGTAATACGACCATAGAACGCTCTCCTTTGGGAACAACTATTTTGGCAAATTCAGAATTTGATTTTGATTGTAAACTGGAAATAAAATATCCTATTACTCCAGAAAAACCAACCAACAAAATTATGGATGCAGCATATTTGATAAATTGTAACCGGAAAGCTTCTTTCTGTTTTTTAATGTTTAAATTCCGGATAATATCCCAAATTCGTTCAATTTCTGCATCTCTTTTATCAACATCAATTTCATTTTCAAGCCCTGCAAGTACCCATATATTTTTTAATCTGGCCAATTCTCCCTTCCTCTCCTCTGAACCGTATATCCACTCCTGCACACTCAGCGTTTCTGCTATATCGGTCTGACCAGAAATATATTTAAATAGTAATTCGTCTGTCATTTTTTTGTTTTATATACTTAAAACGTACAGGCAATCTAATACCCTGAGCCAAATTTGATTAAAAAAAATAATACTGTGGTAATTCAGCCAAATTCCGGTGATGAATTCGAAAGCAACGGACAAATTCGAAGAAATTAACTTCGTCATTATGTCTTATTCTCCATAACATCTCAAAAATAGCCAATTCGTTTGCTCAATATCATTATCAGGTTAATCGAACCGGGAAATTTTCTTTCGAGTTCCATCTTAATTATTTTAAGCGCTTTGGTGAGATGACTTTCAACAGTTTTTTCAGAAAGTTCCAATGTTTCACTTATTTCCTTGTTCCTTAAACCGGTCGAACGGCTCATTATGAATACTTTCTGGCATTGCTCTGACAATCCTTTTACTGCGCGGTTAATTTCAACTTGCAACTCTCTTGCAAAAATATCATCAAGAATGGGATCCGACAATGCATCAAAGTTTTCTGATAATTGCAGATATTCCTTTTGTTTGTCAGTCCGAAACTGCAACATAAGCCGCTCTCTTCTAATGAGGTCGACACAACGGTTTCTTGTCAGAGTAAATAAATAGGCATTAAGTGTAGTATTGTCAGCAAGTTTCTGACGATGATCCCATAACCGGAGAAAAACGTCCTGGAGAATTTCTTTACTGTTTTCCTCATTATTCAAATACCCATTGGCAAAATTGAACAGGCGCGAATACCATTTTTCCATTATTATCCGAAAAGCCTCTTCATTTCCGGATTTCAAAGCAAACAAATATTCCTGTCCCTCTTTCAATTTCGTTACATTTAGAGTTTGAACATCAAATACAAATAGATTTATTTACTTCTAATAAAAGGGTATCTATGAGATATTTCCATAAAATAAATAAATTATTATCAAATTTCGTTTAATTCGAAACAAACAGTTTGATCAATCGTATTGCTTGTTTTTTTCTGAACAATTCAACCTTGTATCCGATTTGGAAAGCTGAACAAAACTATAGTTTCGAAAGGAAGTAAATTAATTTCACAACCAATTTTCACAAATGGAATTGCCTTTTCCATATAATTACTGTCAAATGCAAACTGGGAAAAAGTATTGGCACTGAATCGGGCTATTTTGTTGTAATTCAGATGATCAAAACTCATGTTCAGTCTTTTTTCATCAATCGTTAAGTTACTTATAATCAATACACATTCTCCCTCCATAGTCAACATTAATGCACTGAACATTTTAGGATCGGATAATCTACAAGAATGAACTTTACCATGTTTATAGCTACATAGAATTTTAAATAGGTGATAAACCGGATAAAACATACGTGGGACAGAATAAAAAACGTCCGGAAACCGGTTAATTCGGTCTCCCTGCATTACCCCGGATAATCCGACAGTTTCGAAATAGGTGATTGAACTTGTGTTTACACTAATTAGCGATGCCAAACTACCTACAGTCCATCCCATATTAAATAATGACATTTGTCGTGCATCTGCTTTTCCTGGAAAGCCTTCGAATATATCTACCAGTTCATTGGATATTGCATCAGGATTGAAACGCATTTTCAGAGTTACCGGAGAAACAAAAATATCTGCTTTTCCTGAGAATAAACGGGTACTTTGAACAGTATGCTTTTGCACAAGCAAACTTTCGATCAGTGATTGGTTGTCGAAAGCATGAACCTGTGGATTGACGGAATAAATAACAAAGTCCAGAAGGTCCGTTTTCATTCTGTGCATATTCAATTCGGAAAAAAAGGCATCTGTTCCGGCTCCAATCTGTGCGGAAGGAAGTATTTCACGAATGATTGGAACAAGCGCTTTCAAAAGTTCATTATCTGTTGTTTTCTTTTCCTTCCGGAACAAAACCACACTTTTAATCAGATATTGTCTTGATTTCAGTAATTGTTTAATGTTATTAAATTCTTCCTGAAAATGAGAAGAGAAATGCAGGCAAAGTTCCAGTTTGCAATCGATTTGATTCGATTCATCGAAAGCCTGAACAAGTTTTTCTAAAGAATTGTCTTCCCCAGGATGAATATCGCACCGGAGATGATCTAATCGAATGTCCCTAATTGCAGCTATTTCATGTAACGTTAGGATAATATTTTCACTTGATTGTGCTAATCCCAACTCGGGAAAATCATTCGTCTTAGTAAAATCGCAATCAATACTATTGAAAGTTGCCTGATCGTTAGAACTTATTATCTTATTACCTGACAAACAGAAAACAATTTTTTGCCTGATGGCCGTTCCTTTCTTAACCAGCAACGGAAATGGCAAATCCAATGGCGTACAGAATGTTTTGTATGATGCATCGGTCCAGTTTCTCTGGTCTTCCGTTTCAAAAATATCTCCCTCAAAATCGATGATGCCCTCTAAATCGTCCAGCACGTTCCATTTCATGCTCCGTATATTTTTGAAAGGCGCATCAGGACTTATGGCTGACGGGAATTTCCCTGGAACAGCATCCTGATCGGCGTAATTGATGATACATTCCTTACCCATACATTCTTCCACCGGATGCAATACGCAAAAGCCAATCCTGTTTTTTCTGAAATCGTTCAGGACTTCACCGTCCAAACTAAAGGTTATAACTCCGTCCGAAGTTCCTTCAAGTTGGCAATCAGCCATAAAAACATCACGATAAGTTGCTGTATAAGATATTTTGAAACCATCATCTTTAATCTGTATATCTTCACTTTCAATAACAAAATCGACAGTCCCCCAATTTTGGTCACGTACGGCACTGTAAATCATGCGTATTACTTCAAAATCTCTGTATTTGATCTGACGAATGTTTCCATTCTCATAAATCATTTTCAGTGATCCTGCATGCAAAACCAATGGTTGAGGAAGCAATGCCGGGCTTCCGTAGTATAAGATCTCTTTGGGCCAGTCTGACCATAATTGTTTCATGGCTATGTTTACTTTTCGTGCATCGTTATACAAATCGCCCGCATTACCCTTTCAGCTGTATTTTGCAACAGATCTTCGGCATGAGCGATGGATTCTTTCAACGTCATAGGTTTATCGACAATTGAAAACATGGAAGTGATACCTTTTTCATAAAGAATCTCTGCACCGTTTCCAATAATCCCGGCAAGTGCAACAACCGGAATGATATATTTGGCAGCAATTTGTGCAACACCGTAAGGCGTTTTGCCGAATTGTGTCTGGAAATCAATTTTTCCTTCAGCAGTAAATACAAGGTCAGCTTTACTGATAAATTCTTCGAGCCTGGTTATCGATTTAATTATTTCAAAACCAGGTTTTAATTGAGCATTGGCGAATGCCATTAACCCTGCCCCAAGTCCCCCTGCCGCTCCTGATCCGGGCACATTGGCCACATCTATATTTAGCTGTTCTTTTATTAATTTGGCAAAGTGTTCAAGATTTTTATCAAGTGTTTCGATCATTGCCGGTGTCCCGCCTTTTTGCGGGCCATATATGAAAGAGGCTCCATTGTAACCGAATAATGGGTTAGTAACATCACAGGCGACTATGATTTGAGCTTCATTGATCAGAGGCTTTATGCGACTTGTGTCAATATATTCCAGAGAACTCAAATGACCACCACCGTGTGCAATTTCCTTTCCGCTTTTATCCATAAGGCTTACGCCAAGTGCCTGAGCCATTCCTGATCCGCCATCATTTGTTGCACTTCCACCAATACCGAGTATAATAGTTTTGTATCCGGCTTCAAGAGCGTCAATAATCAACTTTCCAGTGCCATAAGTAGTGGTGTACATAGGGTTTCTTTCATCGGAACTGAGAAGCCCTATACCAGAAGCTGCTGCCATTTCAATTATAGCTGTTTTCCCATCTCCACAAACACCATAAAATGAAATAACAGGCCGCATCAGCGGATCGTAAGTCATTGCTTTCACCATTTTACCTTTGGTAGCTGCTATTAGTGCGTCCACTGTTCCTTCACCTCCATCGGCAATGGGTATTTGGATGATCTCAGTTTCCGGCATAACCCTCCTTATTCCGGAAGCGATACTTTCCGCGACCAATCTGGCGCTTAAACATTCTTTGAATGAATCCGGTGCTACAACAACGTTCATAGGCTATTTGGGTTTAATGGTAAGCTATCAGGCAATATTCTCAATGAGAAAACATAAATAAATCTCAAGATTTAACTTCAACCTGCGCCAGTTTTTCAAAGTACTGAACTATAGCTCCATGATCGTTTTCTTGTTTCCCGTCAATTTTCAATGCCTGCATCATTTCCATGACCGCTGTCGTCAACGGAAGAGGAACACCAACCTGATGGCCAGTCTCAATAGCATTAGCCAGATCTTTTATATGAAGCTTAATTTTGAACCCCGGGTTAAAGTTGCGATCGAGAATCATGGGTGTTTTAGCATTCATCACAGTGCTCCCTGCCAATCCGCCTTTAATAGCATCAAAGATTAATTTAGGATCTACTCCCGCTTTGGTAGCTAACACCAAGGCTTCGGATAAAGCAGCAATGTTAAGTGCAACAATTATCTGGTTGGCCAGCTTAGTTACATTTCCACTACCGATTTCGCCTGTACGCACCACGCTTGACCCCATACATTTCAGTATTGGTTCACAAAAAGCGAAGACTTCTGCATCACATCCGACCATAATGGCCAGTGTACCATCAATTGCCTTCGGTTCTCCTCCACTGACAGGCGCATCCATAAAACCAACGCCTTTTATTTTGCACGCTTCATACAATTCTTTAGAAACCAGCGGAGCAATTGAACTCATATCAATAATGATACTCCCTTTCTTTGCTCCCTCCTGCAAACCATTGGCTCCGGTGACTACATCGCGTACTTCAGGCCCATTGGGCAACATGGTAATTATGATATCAG
>Ga0074195_1005022_pt1 | contig 10329 bp, 7 predicted proteins | sample EPASupsiteHSE623_FD_64525 | JGI IMG/M metagenome (GOLD analysis project Ga0074195, IMG submission 64525) | Bioremediated contaminated groundwater from EPA Superfund site, New Mexico - Sample HSE6-23 | ecosystem: Environmental > Aquatic > Deep subsurface > Groundwater > Contaminated ... | reverse complement strand
CACGAACAGCATGTTGGGCGAGGTGTCGATGATTCTTTCCCAGGTCCTTTCCGAGGCTTCGGCGGCAAGACGACCCGCCTCTGCCTGCCGATAGAGTTTTTCCAGCACTTCGTTGGCAACGAAAGAGTCCCGCCGATACCGGTACCAATTGGCGGCAACAAGCCAGCCGATGGCGTTGGCGCCGATATAGGCGGTCACGACGGACAGGGTGGCCACGTAGCCCATGGCGGCCTTGATGGCGAAAAAAAGAGCCAGGCTGCCCAGGCTAAGCACCAGCGGCGGGACGATCCGAAGGCAGGCATGCCCCGGTTGCACGGCATACAGGGCAACAACGACGAACAGTTCAACGGTCATGTGACCGGTGTAGATGTCAGGCCGGGAAAGGATGATCAGGTTGTTGGCCAAGGCGCAGCTCAAAGCCCACAGAAAACACCAGCGGTCGAACCGGTCGGGGTCGTCGGTGTGCAGCACAACTGCGACGATCCCACAAGAGAAGGCGATTAAACCGATGCGCAGGATCAGCAGCCATTGAAAAACTTCCGTTCCGCGAACGAACAGGTGATCGGCCCGGATCCAGAGCAGGTGGAACACCATACCCAGACAGACCACCGTAACGAAGGTCCGGGCATCCTGGCGGAGAAAGTAGAGCCGATATCGCCGATCGTCTTCGGGACCGATGACGGGATGATCGATGTGGCGGCACTGGACGATCTCGTTCTTCAGGGGGGTGCCCTCCCGGGAAATGGAACCAACGACCACCTTGTTGCGCAAGAAAGGCCGGAAACCTTGCGGGGGCAACACCGCGCCCCTTCCTCCTCGCAAGAAATGGTCTAACATAGTCAGGTCAATCAACAATGCAAGCGCTAAGTGGAGCAATCTTGCCCCGGGTTCCGGCACTACCCCACCCGGTTTCTCTTCCGCGGTCGCCTGCCCGGGACACCATATACATACGTTTTCGTCACTTTATCAGACCGCCATCGGCAGTCATTTCGAGAGCAGGGTGTCGGGAGCCTAAGGAGCCGGAAAGAGCCCTGCAACCATCCCCCCCTTTCTCCATCTGGTTTTCCTTGTCCCGCCAGACACCTGGCCTTTTCCCAGCAGGAGCCGCGACCCGGCGACCGCCGCCAGCCCTGCCGACGTTCCGGAATAAAACAATTTCTTTACAGGCGGCCACGATTGTTGCAATGGTTCTCCCATGCAGATACATCAGTTGTCGGAATCTGAAGCCCTTGCAAGCCTGCGAAGCTCGCTCTCCGGCCTGACCCATGCCGAGGCGCACCGGCGTCTGAACGAGTACGGAACCAACCGGCTGGAGCAGGTTGCCCGGGAAGCTCCCTGGCTGCGCTTTTCCAAGGAGTTCACCCATCTTTTTTCCCTCATTCTCTGGGTCGCCGCCGGTGTCGCCTTTATCGCCGAAGGTTTTGCCCCTGGTCAGGGCATGGCCAGGCTGGGAATTGCCATCGTTGTCGTTATCATTGTCAGCGGCGTCTTTTCATTTTGGCAGGAATACCGTGTCGAACAGACGCTCGCCGCGTTGCGGAAACTGCTGCCGCAAGACGTCGAGGTGCTTCGCGACGGCAGCATCAGCCGGCTTTCCCGCGAACAACTCGTCCCTGGCGATATCGTCCTCCTTGCCCAAGGGGATTTCATTCCCGCTGACTGCCGGTTACTCGAAGGCTTTGGCGTCAAGGTCAACAATGCCTCGATCACCGGGGAATCGTTGCCGCAAGCCCGGACGACAGGCCCGTCCAAGGAAAAGGAGCTTGCCCACGGCACAAACATCCTGCTGACCGGCACCTCCATGGTGTCGGGGCAGGCCAAGGCCGTGGTGTTCGCCACGGGTTCGCGCACTGAATTCGGCAAGATCGCCCATTTAACCCAGACGAGCGGAGAAGCCGCTTCACCGCTGCGCAAGGAAATCGCGCATCTCAGCCGGATGATCGGCTGCTTTGCGGTGCTCATCGGCGTGATTTTTTTTGTTGTCGGCTGGATATTGGGCCTGCCGCTTTGGGATGATTTCATTTTTGCCATCGGCATCATTGTCGCCATGGTCCCCGAGGGACTCTTACCCACCCTGACGCTCGCCCTGGTCCTGGCCACGCAGCGCATGGCCAAGCGCAATGTCCTGATCCGCCACCTGCCGTCGGTGGAAACCCTCGGCGCCACCACGGTCATCTGCACGGACAAGACCGGAACCCTCACCCAGAACCGGATGACCGTGCGGCACATCCAGCTCGGCAACCTCTCCTGCGCGGTCAAGGAAACGCCACGCATTGCCGCGCTGGCGCAAACCTATCACCCCTTTTTCCTGGCGGCTGGACTGTGTCATGATTTACGGCGCGGCGACCGGGATGGCGCGGCTGTCTTGCTGGGCGATCCCCTGGAGATTGCCCTGGCCGAGATGGCGGCCCGGTTTTGCGATCCTCTGCCCATGTATCGCAAACTCGATGAAATCCCCTTCGATGCCGATCGGCGGCGGCAAAGCACTATCCATGAAACAGAACACGGCCCCCTGCTGCTCTGCAAGGGTGCGCCGGAAAACGTGTTTTCCCTTTGCACCCGGATACTTGTCGATGGGGAGATGCGACCGTTTGCCGAAGACCTTCGCCATGCCATCCGAACGGTGCAGGAATCGTGGGCCGAGCAAGGCATGCGGGTTCTGGCCCTGGCCTACCGCCCTCTGCCGCCCGCCTGGCGCGACGCTGTGTGGGAGGAAGAGCTGATCCTCGCCGGTCTCGCCGGGATTGAAGATCCGCCGCGTCCCGAGGTGCCCAAGGCCATCCGCACCTGTCATCAGGCCGGCATCAGAGTGATCATGGTGACCGGCGACCATCCCAGCACCGCCCAGGCCGTTGCCCGTGAGATCGGGCTGGTCCGGGAGGACGCCCCCCTGGTCGTCACCGGCGACCGGTTGCGCGGTTTTTCGGATACGCAACTGCGGCTGGCGCTTGACGAGCCGGAGCTCCTCTTTGCCCGGGTCAGCGCCGATCAGAAGATGCGGATCGTGGAGGCGCTGAAGGCCAAAGGACATATCGTGGCGGTGACCGGAGACGGCGTCAACGATGCCCCAGCCCTGAAAAGCGCCCATATCGGGATTGCCATGGGTATCACCGGGACCGACGTTGCCAAGGAGGCGGCCGACATGGTGCTGCTCGACGACAACTTCGCCAGCATTGTCAACGCGGTCGAGGAAGGGCGGGCCGTGTTCGAGAATATCCGCAAATTCCTGACCTATATTCTCGCCCACAATGTCCCGGAGCTGATCCCCTATCTGGCTTTCATGCTGTTTAGAATCCCCCTGCCGCTGACTCCGATCCAGATCCTGTCGATAGACATGGGCACTGACTCGTTGACCGCCCTGGGGCTCGGCATCGAACAGCCCAATCCGAGAATCATGGAACAGCCGCCCCGTTCCCGGCAGGAACGGCTATTCAACTGGCCTCTGGCCTTTCGCGCCTACTTCTTTCTCGGTGCCATCGAGGCGGTGGCGGCCATGGCGGCCTACTTTTTCGTCCTGCATGGCGGGGGGTGGGTCTACGGCCAGGACCTGGCCGCGAACGATCCCTTGTATCTGCACGCCACCACCGCCTGCCTCAGCGGCATCATCGTGATGCAGGTCGTCAACGTCTTTAACTGCCGCAGCCGTTACCGGTCGATTTTTTCCATGGGCCTGACCGGCAATCCGCTCATTCTCTGGGGAGTGCTGGTGGAAATCGGGCTGATCCTGCTGATCGACTATACCCCGCTGGGCAATGCCATTTTCGGGACCGCCCCGATCGACGGCACGGTGTGGCTGTTCATCCTGCCGTTCGCGCTGCTGCTGCTGTCCCTGGAAGAAATGCGCAAATGGCTGGCACGGTCCATGGCCAGCCCCGGCAGGAACAGGGAGCGACCGTGACCGGTTCTTGTATTTTTGAGCAAAATGGTTTGTGCTTTCCGTTCCTTCAACATGGGAGTGACGCCTCAACATCACGGCATGCGAGAGCCATCCTTCACCCATCCGGATGTCAAGAGCACGGCTCTTCTTTCATTAGGCACGGAAAGAGTTCACCAGATCAAGATGCATTGCGAGCGAACGGGATAGGCCCGATGAAAAGCCTTGAGGATAGGGGGGATGGGCAAAGCAGAAAATTGATTTGTATCTGATCTGACAGTCACCGCAAAAAAACGGCAACTGTCAGGTTAGGATGTAGCTGCTGCAAATGAATGGTTTGTCATTTGGGATTGATCGCTGTAATTTTACTTCCTTCGATGCTTATGCCTGCCATCAAACCTTTTTGGTTGAAGATGAAAGCATAAATTCCTGATTTAGCCGTCGTCGTTGTGAGGTCGCGTGCCATTCCTTTGTCTACAACTACCAGGTTGGGACTTGTCCCCAGCTCCCATCCATCGCTTTTTTCCAGGTAGTTTAAGCTGTTGTCATCAAGAAAGAACAAAGCATACCCGAAGGACTGTGCTCCTGCCTGTAGTCCATACGAAGCGGAAACGGTGTTGTAATATCCTTTGGTTTTACCGTTGATCCGTAGCGCGCCCTCTCCATATTCACCACCGACAACGAATCCACCCTTGATGATGCTCGGGAAAACAAGAACGCCCTTGGAAATCAGGGATATTTTTTTGGCTTCCGGGGAATTTCGATAGAGTGTATCCAAGGCGATATTGACATCACGATTGATCTCAGCTCGGGTTGCAGCCGCAGCCATCTGCGGTAACAACATAAAAAAAGTAATGAGAATTACAATCCATAATAACGAATATGCTTCCAATCTTTGCAGCATTTGATGTGTAGTTTTCATTGCAGTTACCTCGCCATTCAATGGCAATAAATTTTATTTAGACGGTTTCTTTTGCTGTTCACCAATGAAATATCCAGTAATTGCTCCCGCTGTGCCGCCGACAACCGCACCAACAACAGGATTTTTCCCAACAATAGCGCCAAGAGCAGCACCAGCTCCAGCCCCAATGGCTCCACCGCTCAACGTGGTTTGCTGCGTTCGGGTCATACCTGAACAGCCATTGAGAGCAACCAGAAAAATAACAACAATAGCAATGGTTAGACGTTTCATATCAGTACTCCTTTTGCAAGAATATATATAAAATCTATTGGACGAATGGATTCCCTGCTATTCCAGTTTTGATATTTGGCTTAATAATAATTTTCCAAATAACATGTATAACAGGATGATCAATGTCTTTTGGATTCAATTTGTAATAGTTGTCAATTTTCTCAACAACTTCATTCATGGGAATACCTCTCATTCCCTCTATAGTTTTCGTAACGAAGCTCTCTCTTTTAAGATTTGGATATTCATTCATCAACGCCCCTTCAACTGTTACAACATGTCCAAATCCCCACACAAACGCTATTTTTGAATCATGCGACATTGTCTGCCAAACATCTCCTTTGAGCATTGGCATTCCTAAAGGGTTCCCCTGTTCATTTCTTGTCGATTCTTCAATAGAATGAATATTACCCGCGACAACTGTGTGTTGAAATCCGGAAAAAACAATTAACATTGCAACCAACCATCCGATATTAAATAATTTAATATTTTCCATGGAAATGCCCTCTGAATATTGAAAGATATGTTGAGCGTTCTGTTTAAAAGAATAATTATTACCACAAGCCATACAAGATATTTTTTATTGTGCGAAAACAAATAAATAGAACGAACCAATCAAATCAGAAACGAAATAGTTGGTTCTGAAACTGCTGATCGAGACCGTGATGTCCTGGGTATTCCCGCACGGTAACCACAGCCTCTCCGGGATTAATTGGAACTGTATAAGGCATTCGCCGTCCTTGCCGTTGCTGAAATATGTGCCACGGCGAATACCGCAATCAGGACAAAGTCGATATGCGCCGTGGCCTTTCTCGATATGTCAAGGAGTTCAAAGCCATACTTTCTATTCGGCCTGGTATGCTCTGTAAATTTTTTAATCGGGCATAGCCCAAACAGGAACAATTTATTATTAACCGCCTTGCTATCTGCATCGACCTCACTAACGTGACGAACAGAAAGAGGCATCCACTTCTCTGTCGAGCTGATAGGATTGTCCTCCAAAACATCAATGGGAGGAGCTGTCATGAAGGGAAAAATTCGCGGAAGGAAAAGGAAGCTGAGAAATAAAAGCGTTCCGCTCAATAACCCGGGGCGAAGTCAATATATTGTCGAATCGATGAAAGCCGGACGTTGCCCTGATTGCCAGACAAAGTTAATTGAATCCCTTGACTTTGAATTGGATGAATTCAAGGAGGACGGAGCAAAAGCCTTTGAGTGCCCCAAATGCCACTGGCAAGGTATTCTTGGCGGGTAACCCAGGTAAAACGGTTACCTTTTCACACACCGGCTATACCGCAGCTGTTTCTATTAATGGTCTATGCCGGTGAAGCCGGCCGGCCACACGTTCTAAACCGGATTATTCCTAAAGAGATGTGAACAAGAATGCGGACATATGGGTGGAGGTAATGTTTTGTAATCACAGAGAATAACGAATTGCCACAGTGGTTGTCATGAAAGTAGTGCCGCGACGGTTTGAGTTGACAAGGTTTTTCGATATAATCCCCTCCTTCCCCCACTCCTGCCGGCTTGGTGTTTCCTTTTTTCAGCTTGTTGCTGACGTTGCGGGTGTGCACTGAAGCATATCCTTCATTCCCTCTAAGATACCGTCTCTGCGGCAGGATCACGCCTTTCATCCGCACATTCCACTCAGTGGCACACTGGCGAATGCATCATTTGCTGCACCGGTTTGAATCGCCTTGTCTCACCTCTTTCATTTTTTCATTATATTTCAAATAAATACAAGATAACGCCTTGATTGGCACAGCCCATGCTATGCTGAAAGATCGAAACAGGCCGGTGTTTCCCATGGCTGTCTCATGCCCATGCGCTTGCACTCAATTTTTCCTTGTTTTTTCTATAACCGGCAAAGGAAGCGGTTGCTGTTCCGGTTCTTTGCCCAAGAAAAAAGGAAATGAAATACAAGACGATTCGCCTGCAAAAGGATAGCGGTCTGGCCACGATTACGATGCACCGGCCCGATAACCTGCATGCGCTCAACAGTCAGATGCTCAGCGAAATGAATGGCGCGCTGGCGGAGATTGAACGGGACGAGGAGACCAGGGCCGTGATCCTCACCGGTGGCTCACAATGCTTCTCCGCCGGATTCGACATGGCTGAGATCAACGGATTCACGACGGCGGCGGATGCCAGGGAATTTTTCCGGGAAGCGCACGGCGTCTTCGATCGCCTGGAGGAGTTGGAGAAACCGGTTATTGCCGCCATCGGCGGCCTCTGTTTGAGTGGCGGCTGCGAGTTGACCTTGGCCTGCGATCTCAGGCTTGCCGCCGAGAACGCCACCTTTGGCCAGCCGGAAATCAAAATCGGCATGATTCCCTGCGGTGGCGCGACCCAGAGACTGCCGCGCCTCATCGGCATGACCAAGGCCAAGGAGCTGTTATTGACCGGCGATTATATCAATGCCCAGGAAGCCCATCGGATTGGCTTGCTCAACAAGGTGGTGGCCGTTGCATCGCTGCTGGACGAGGCAAGAGCCATGGCTTTGAAAATCGCCTGCCATCCGCACGCTGCGGTGAAAGCGACCAAGCTCGCCGTCAATGGCGGAATCAACATGGATATCAAATCGGCCATTGCCTATGAAGCCCGCTGTTTTGAAGCGATTTTCTCGAACGAAGAGCAGAAGGAAGGGGTGATGGCCTACATGGAAAAGAGAAAACCGGCCTTCAGAAAAAAATAAATTATCAATAGGACGGGACACGGGTAAGCGCGCCTTTCTCTCGGTTGCACCTGGTGGTTCCATCCGTTCATTACGACACGTTTGTCGCAGCAAAGGAGAAAAGTATGCGTGAAGCAGTCATTGTCAGTGCAGTCCGGACCCCATTGGGCAGCTTTAACGGCATGTTGGCCACCATGGGCGGCACCAGGCTGGGGGCACTTGTGATTGAGGAGGCGGTCCGCCGGGCGGGTATTGCCAAGGAAGCGGTCAACGAAACCATCATGGGCATGGTTCTGCCCTGTGGCTACGGCCAGAACCCGGCCAAACAGGCGGCGATCGGGGCCGGCATGCCCTGGGAAGTCGAGGCGGTGACCATCAACAAGGTCTGCGGTTCCGGGCTGAAGGCGGTGATGCTGGCCGCCCAGGCCATCCAGACCGGCGACGCCGACGTCGTCGTGGCCGGTGGCATGGAAAACATGAGCATGGCCCCCTTTTACCTGAGCAAGGCTCGCTTTGGCTATCGCATGGGCGATGCGACCATGCATGATCACATGGTGCATGACGGGCTTTGGGACATCGTCAATGATTTCCACATGGGTATTTCCAATGAACTCTGCTCGGAGCGTTATCAGGTCAGCCGCGAGGATCAGGACCGGTATGCCGCCGAATCGTACCGGCGGACCCTGGCCGCCCAGGCCGCCGGCAAGTTCGAAGAAGAGATCATGGCCGTGCATATCCCCCAGCGTAAGGGCGATCCCAAGGTGTTCCGGCAGGACGAGTGCCCGCAGGAAACCACCTACGAAATGCTTGCCAAGATGAAACCGGCCTTCAAGCAGGGCGGCGTCACCACCGCCGGCAACGCCTCGATCATCAGCGACGGGGCCGCGGCCGTGGTGGTGATGAGCCGGGAAAAGGCCGAAGCCCTGGGGTGCACCGTCATGGCCACCATCGGCGCCCAGGCCTCCTACGGCATCGACATGAAGTACGTGCTGGTGGCCCCGATCTGGGCCGTGCCCAAATGCCTGGAAAAGGAGGGGATCACCAGGAAGGACATCGACCTCTATGAGATCAACGAGGCCTTCAGTGGGTCCACCGTGGCCGCGCTCAAGACGCTTGAACTCGATCCGGCCAAGGTCAACGTCAACGGCGGTAGCGTCGCCCTGGGGCACCCCATCGGCGCCAGCGGCTGCCGTTTGCTGGTGACCCTGCTGCACGAGATGGTCCGGCAGGACAAAAAACGCGGCCTGGTCTCGCTCTGCTTGGGGGGCGGCGAGGCGGTGGCCATGATCGTCAAGCGGTAAACAGACCGGCGGCTTTCAATCAGTCAGGCAGCAATGTGCGGCGAGTGCGAGCCCGCTCCGGCTGGAAGGGCAGGCGCGGGAGAAGCAGGGAAGTGAGCTCATTCATCAACACCATAACAAAGGAGGACTGTTAACGGTGGCAGGCTCGGGGGACAAGGCAGCGCTGCCCGCCCGTTGTACAACGAAAAAAGATATTCAATTTTATTCCAAATAAGGAGGAGCGGAGTATGGCAGGAGGAGTACTAAAACCACGTTGGGGGCAACCCCTGACCGGCATCATTTCATTTTGCTTTTTTTTCGTCATGGCCATGATCACCTGGTTCGTCTTCAGCGATCCCCGTGGTCCGATCGGGTGGTTTCCCTACCCGTTCGTCATGTATCTGGCGATGATGATCCTCGTCGGACTCTGGCAGCACATGTTTCTCGGCGACTGGCCCTTTCAGAATATCGGTCAGCCCCTGCGCGGCGTTATCCAGACCATCGCCAACCTGGTGATTGTCTGGTTTGTGATCGATGTGCTCTTCTATCGCGTGCTTGGCATCGGATTTAATTTTCTCAGCTATTATGGCCTGGAAGCGGCCAATCTGGCCGGCAAGCTGCCCAAGGTGGCGGAGGCAGGAGCCACCGGTAAACTGGCCCAGGTGGCGGTGGTGGGCTTCGTGCTCATCGGTTTCTACACCTACCCGGTGTTCACCATCTTTTTCGGTAAATGGCCGGTCATGCCGTCCGATCTGAAGCAGCCCGCCAAGGGACTGGCGGAAATCGGGTGGGCCTCCACCGTCACGCTCTTCTGTTATGCAGTGCTGATCGTTCCGTTCTTCGGCATGCTCTTTCCCGGCGCGGCCCTGAATCCACCCTGGTGGACAGCAATCGGCGGCACACCGCATGTGCACTGGGTCTTTGGCTGGTGGGAATGGGCTATCGTCGTCCTCTTCATGACGCCCAACGTCTGGCGGATGAAACCCTGGAGCCTGATCACCCTGCCGCAGCCGTGGAAAGGGATCGTCTCCACCGCCCTTTCGTTTGTCGCTGCGTATGCCATAGCGCTGCTCTGCCGCGAGATCATCCCGCTCTGGGTTCCGGCCGACACCTTTCACCATCTTGAAGCGGCCAAGGGAGCAGCCGAGGTGCAACGCTTCCTCTGGATCCATTCGGCGGAGATCGCCGGCTTCACCCTGATCCCGTTTCTCATCTGGCACCATTATTTCGACGACATGGCGCCCGGCGGCAATGTCGACAGTTGGGGCGCCTTTACGTTCCGCACCATCGGTGTCCTGTTTTTTTCCGCGAT
>Ga0074195_1005021_pt1 | contig 10330 bp, 8 predicted proteins | sample EPASupsiteHSE623_FD_64525 | JGI IMG/M metagenome (GOLD analysis project Ga0074195, IMG submission 64525) | Bioremediated contaminated groundwater from EPA Superfund site, New Mexico - Sample HSE6-23 | ecosystem: Environmental > Aquatic > Deep subsurface > Groundwater > Contaminated ... | reverse complement strand
GAAGGCGACACTCCCTGATGGAACCCTGGCCGGAAGCGTCCTCGAGACCCAGCGGATGCTCAAGATCATGGCGGACCTGGGAGCCCCCCCTCCGGCCATCGCCCAGATGCTCTCGACCAATCCGGCCACAGTCCTTGGGCTCGCCGATGTTCTGGGCCAGATCGCCCCAGGACGATTCGCGGACCTGACCGTGGTCGACAACGAGAGCCGTCCGGTGGCCATCGTGAAGAGGGGCGTCCTGTTACCCTGCCGATGACCTCGCTCGCCCCTCGCGTTGTCGCGATCCCCCTCGACGATCGACCGGTCAACCTTCAGGCGCTGCGTCAGCTCGCCGCTGTTGCTGGCGTTCGGATCGATCTACCACCACGGGCTCTCCTTGGGAGGTTTTCGGTTCCGGGAGATCCGGAACTCCTCCTCGACTGGCTCGAGGCGCGGGCCTCAGGGTCGGACAGTCTTCTTTTGTCCGTTGACATGCTCTGCTACGGAGGACTGGTCGCCTCTCGGGACCGGACCGTTTCTCTCCCGAGGGCGATCCATCGCCTGGAACGGCTCGAACAGATCCTCACGAAGCACCGCGTACCTACGTTCGCCACGTCGGTGGTTCTCCGACAGTCGATCACGGTGACCGACGAATCGTCGCTTTGTACGTGGAGACGTGTCTTCGACCTGATGTCTCTCCCCGACGAACAGAGACAACGCGCCGTGGACCTATTGTCCGCGTCCGGAGACCCGCTCGCGCAAGCGATCGCTCTCCACCTCGACTGTCGCCGAAGGAACCACCAGGTCAATCTGAAGACCCTCGCGTTCGTCGCCACGAACCGGATCGATCACCTCCTTTTCCTCAAGGAGGATTGTGCTCGTGAAGGTCCCCACCGGATCGAGTGCGAGGCGCTGGTGCAGGAAGCGCGGCGTCAGAAAATCGCCGACCGAGTGGCTCTCCATCCGGGGACCGACGAGGGCGGCCTCATGCTTTTGGCCAAGGCCCTCTTGGCCATCGACCAGAGCACTGCTCGACTCAGGCTCGAATTCTGCCCCGATGAGCTCAAAAACTTGATCCCCCTCTACGAGGACCGGCCGCTCCGGGAGACACTGACGGCCCAGATCGACTCTGTCGGGTTGACTCGATCGAGTCCGTCGGACCTCGGTCTTCTCGTGGTCGGGCGGTCGGCGTGTGGCGACCTTTTCGCGTCCGCGGACCAAGGCCCGCCTCCATACGGACCTGAAGGAGACCGGTCGCTGGCTGCACTGGTGGAAGCGCGCGCGTTGTCGATGCGGAAGGACGCCCGTCCGGAGTCCGCGTCGGTTCGGTTCCTGGGGCTTGCGGACGTCGGATACGCGAACGGCGCGGATCCCGAACTCGCCCCGCGGATCTTGCGGACCGGACTCGCGCCACGGTTCGCTGCGTTCGCCGCGTGGAACACCGCGGCCAACACGACCGGGAGCGCCCTGGCACACCTCGTGGCCCTCCTCTCCCCAGGGCGACATTCTGGGCGAGCAGCGGCCCAGATTCGCTATCTTCTGACCCGCTGGATCGACGACTACGTTTATCAGACCTGCGTCCGCCCGAGACTCCTCGAACGGGCCGCCCAATCCGGGCTCAATCCCCACAACCTCGGCTCCAAGACGGCGGAGCTGCTGGGTCTGGCCGTGGCAGGGATCAACGAGATGTCCAGCCGCGTGCTGGCAGCCTTTGTCGGTCCGGCCCTCCCGACACCGGAAGGGCCCCACATTCTGGTCCGACCTCCCAAGGTTCGTCTGGAGTTCCCGTGGGGGCGCCTGTTCGAAATCGAAATCGAACTGGAGGATCTCGATGTTGTCCCCGCGCACTGATTCGCCAGTGACCGGTCTCCCCCGGGCCCGCCGCTGCGACGTCGCCGTCGTGGGAGCCGGTCCGGCCGGAGTCGTGGCGGCTCTGGCCGCTGCCCGGGAGGGGTTGGACGTCCTTCTCGTCGAGAGGCTTCCTTTTCTGGGCGGCTCAGCCACGGCGGCTCTGGTAGGTCCGTGGATGGCCTTTCGGGCCGGTGCGCGAGCGGTGGTTGCGGGAATCGCCGAGGAGATCGTCGGTCGGCTGGCCACCCGCGGAGGATGTCTGGGGCATCTTCCGGATCCCCTCGGTGTATGCGAGTCGATCACGCCCTTCGACAGCGAGCTCCTCAAGCTCCTCCTGATTGAGATGGTCCAAGAAGCGGGGGTGAAGCTGGCCCTCCACTCCGTCGCTTTTGACCTCCAAAGTGGCCCGGACGGTCTTGATTCGATCATCCTCCTCGATCGATCCGGACCGCTCACTCTAAGAGCGAAGGTCTTCATCGATGCATCGGGTGACGCCGTTTTGGCCGCGGGGGCCGGTGTTCCCATCGAAAGCGGCCGGCCGGGCGATGGGCTCACCCAACCGTTGACCGCTCTGTACAAGGTCGGGGGCGTCGACGAAGGAGCGCTCCGACACTACGTCCACGATCACCCCGAGGAGTTCGTGCTCGGGTGCTCGCCGGAGGAGTATCTGCACCTGCCATGCCTGGCTGTGTCCGGGTTCTTCTCGCATGTGCGCGCGGCAAAGGCCTCGGGTGCCCTGACGATCGCCAGGGACAGGGTTCTGCTCTTCGGCTCCACCAGACCGGGTGAGGTCCTCGTCAACATGACGCGGATTCAGGGGAAGAGGGGCCACGTTGCCGAGGAACTCACGGATGCCGAGGTCGAGGGAACCAGACAGATCGCGGAGTCGTTCGAGTTTCTAAGCCACAGCATCCCGGGATTCGGTTCGAGCTTCCTTCTCCAGACGCCGACGCAGATCGGAATCCGGGAGACCCGCCGGATCGTGGGGAGCTATGTCTTGACCGAGGCCGACGTTCGGTCCGGAGCCCGTTTCAAGGACTCGATCGCCTTGGGAGGCTTCCCGATCGACATCCATGCGCCGACCGGATCGGGCGTCGACTGTCCGCAGTCTCTGGGAGTTCCCTATGAGATTCCTTTCCGCTGCCTCGTGCCGCCGCGGATACCGAATCTCCTCGTGGCAGGGCGCTGTCTGTCCGCCACGTTCGAGGCCCATGCCTCGGCCCGGATCACTCCTACCTGCATGGCCTTGGGCCAAGCCGCGGGGATAGCGGCCGCGCTCATGGCGACCCGGAGCACCCCGAACACCACGGTTCCGATCCGGGAGATGCAAAGCCGGCTCACCGCGTCCAACGCGCTCTGGAGACTCTAGGAGCCCGTCGGAGCAAGACCCCGACCCTCTTCAGTCCGGAATCTACAGCGTGGGATCAGTGTCCGTGGAACCCTCCGGGGTCGACGGAGGGGGACGAAGCGCTGTCCGGGTCACGATCAGCGCGGTCGAGTTCTTGCGATACGGACCATTGTTCTCCTGGCGCGTTACAGTCCGCCCCCCCAAGACCAGCTCCGTCGAACCGCCGCCGTCCAAGAACACGGCCCAGGGCGCGCCGAAGTTGGCCGCCACGTACGACGACAGCTCCGGAAGGGACAAGGGGCGCGACGAATGTGGAAGCCCCTCCTGGATGATGAACGCAACGCGACGGCCGTTGCCCGAGACGGCGAGCACGCTCTGTGGCCGCTTCACGTAGTGCGAGTAGTAGCTGTAGCCGAACTGCTTTCCGGCATATCGTCGCCAGGCCCAGCGGTCGCCATCCCGTATCAGCCACCCCAGCCCTCCCATCAGGTGGACGATTGACTCCTCACGGAACCCCTCCGGGTTGAACGTCCCCTCGCGACAGGCCGACAGGATCTCCGAGGCAGGCAGGGTCGTCTCCCCCATGACCGCACGGTTGGTCTCCGTGATCGCGAGATAAGCGCGGTTCATATCGAGAACCCGCTTCTCGTGGTAGCTCCACGCGGGGCGGCCATTGATGATGATCGGAGCCAGGGGCGTTCCATAGGCCGTACTCCCCGGCGAATTGATGAAGAACGTGCCGTTGATCGCGGCCAAGGCCCCGGACTGAATCGCCATGTCCTGGACGAGCGAGACCTTGTTGTCCCCCGGTGCGACTCGGTTGTACTTTCCCACCACAAAGGGACGAATCGTCAGGAGACCGTCCGGTTTCAGGTCTGTCTGGACAACCCACAGACTTGCCCCGCGGTGACGAGCCCGATAGCAGCGAAGAGGGCCACACGCGACCTCCCGGATCGCTCCACGGTCCTGTCGGTACGCTGCGCCACGGTCCTCGACGACCTCCACGTGACGGTAGGAGACGAATCCCCGGTGGATCGACGGGAACACAACCTCGACGAATCCGTCAGCGCGGGCACAGGTCATCTCGAGCTCCGCCGCCTCCGGGAGGATCCCGCCCAGGATGTACGCCTTCTGGCTCGCGATATAGATGTAAAAGGGCGTGGGTCGCGTGGTCACGCCCTGGGACATCAACGTCCGTTTTTCGACCGCCGCGTCCCCCTCTTGCTCGTCGTCCTGGAGGGCTTGAACCTGCCCTAGGTAGTCGGACAAGGCCCTCGGACTCGTCTGGGCATCCGGAAGAAACCCCCGGCTCTTGAGCAGCAACAGAGCCCTTTGCACCTCCGGCGTCTCCGTAATCCCGGCGATCCGGGAGAGGCTTCCGAAGCGAGCCTCGAGCAACCCCTTCTGCCTCAGTAGAACCACGGCCCGCTGGACCGAAGCATCCCGGCTCTTGATACCCGAGAAGAGGATCTTGAGGATCTCCATCTGGCTGTACCCCAGGGTGACCTCGGGCAACAGCGCCAAGCAGACCAGACAGAGGATGAGAACCCTGAGCATGGAGTCAGCCTCCCACCACTTCCCGCGCAGCCAGTCGTTTGAGTTTACGGACGATGTCCAGACCCAAGACTCCGTAGGCGCGACTCTGGGGACACCAGAAGTAATGAGCCAAGCCGGTGGGTGCCTTGTTGCCCACGCGAAGTTCGAAGAGCTGGCCCGCCTGGACCCGTACGACGATCTCCGGATGGTCGACGCCGGATGATTCGCGGTCCTGAGGCACGGGATCCGGCAACAGCTCGACTGCACCGCTGCGGAGCGCGGACAGAACGCCAACGAGCAGAGCTGAGAGTCGCTGACGCCTCCACACAGAGGGGACCTTGTGGCCCACGAGACCATCCGTCGTCACCTCGCCGACAGCTTTCCGGTCGGCCTCCTCACGTCGTCGTCTCTCATCGGCCAAGGTTTCGGGAGGCCCGACGACTTCGAACTCCTCTCGATCCAAGACCGGCTCGTACACGGTCCGGCTCGTTCCAGCCTCCACCTCGAAGCGGGACAACGGAGCGGGAAAAGCGGGCCACAGTGAACCTCGGGTGCGGGTCTCGGGCGTGCCCCACACGATGGCCCCGAAAAGACAGAGAGCCACCAGAAAGGCCACTCGAACCCTTGAGGAGACGATGTGTGCGATCATCGGCGGTAAAGGAACAGAAATAGACCGACCAGGCCTGTGACCATCGGCATTCCCAGACAGGTCACGGCCATGATGACCTGGAGAGCCTCCGGCGTGAGCATCAGCAACCGGTGGACCCTGGGATCGACGATGATGGTCGGGAGTGCGTTGGTTTCGGCCGTCCAGGAGAGGCCCTGGATCAAGAAGTCTCGATTCGAGAGAGCGCCCAGAAAAAGATCGGTCATAAAGAGGGTGTTTCCGACGACCACCAGCCGCCCGCCCTTTCCGGACAGAGCCGCTGCCACGGGGATCGGCCCGGCCACGTCCCGGCCCTCGGTGAAGCGATACTCCCTCGGTGCGTCCCTCTCCGCCCACGATTCTTTGCCCGACTCAGCCAGCACGTCCAGGGTCGGGAGATCTCCGGTTGTCTTGTCCCCATGATTGGAGCGACTCGTCGTCGGCACCAGGGGTCTGGCACCCGAGAGGACGATTCCATTAATCCCGCGAGTGATCGGATGGGAGATCGACTGAAGCAGGACGAGCGTGCCCGCGTCGTTCTTGGCGTGGTTCTTCATGTCGATCACGATCGCTCGAGGAGTCGTGATCCCGCGACGAGCCAGAAAGGCCTCCAGGTTGGGCTGCGGATCGGCGGCGAGTTCGAGGGTGAGGTAGACCCCCCTCCCCTTGCTCAGGAACCTCTCGACCCTCCGGATCTCCTCGATGGTGAAATCGACGCGGGGGCCTGGAATGACCAACGCCGTGAACCGGTCGGGCACCTCGGGCTCGTCGGTCAGCGTCAGAAACGTCGGCTCCAGGTTCTCCAGTTCGAGGATGTCCACGAGACCTCCAAGCTGGTCTCGGGCAGCCCCTCGAATGTCCCGTTCCTTGTGGCCGACGACGAATCCGACCGGGATCGGCGGCGTCGACAGCCTGTGCAGGCCCGCGGTCAGGAAGGGTTCTTCGAATGTACGGACTCTCACCGATCGACTCCCGGACTCCAGCACGATGACCGACATCCCTGAGATCCCCATCCGGTTGGCCTCGGACGGCCTCTCGAGGGGATCGAGGAGAAAGGCATGGATCAAGGGAGAGGCTTCTTCATACTGGCGGAGGATTCCCCTCAGATGCTCCCGTCTTGTATCCCCACGGCCAACGAAGGCCATGATTCGAACCGGTGTTGCGAGTCGCGAGAGCACCGCCTTCGTCTGCTCGCTCAGCGTGAACAGTCGGTCGACGGTGCAATCGTGCCGCCTCGGATGGTCGGCCACGATGCGATGGAGACAGGCGAGACACAGGGCGATCAGGGCGGAATACAAGACGGCCTCGGACAGGTCGAGGAGACGATGCCACCGGACGTTGAGGATCGCGGGCAGGTTGAACAGGATCGCGATCCCCCAGAGGGCCAGCCCCACAAGGAAGAGGTACAGGCCGATCCAGGACACGGCAGACCCCACCGAAGCGGTGACCGCCCCGATGGGGATGAGACCGCCGCCGGTGAGTACGAAGAAGCACGTCATGGCGCGCGAGGGGGGGCTGATCACCATCGATCGGATTCCACCCCTCTGGAGGCCAGACTCAGGAAGAACCCGATGAGGGCCACGAAGTAGAACAGGTCACGACTGTCGATGATCCCTTGGTTGAAGCCGGCAAAACGGTGGAGAAGCGAAACCTTGTCATAGAGGCCCGTTCCCTGGCTCTCCAAGACGAGGCTCAAGCCCTGGGCCCACCAGAGGACGAGGGAGAGAGACACAGCCAGGATCCCGGCAAAAGCCTGGTTTTCGGTGACCGAGGACGCGAACAGCCCGATGGCCGCGAGTAGGCAGCCCACAAGGGCGAATCCGACCGTGGCAGGGATCCACTGTCCGGGATCGGGGTTGGCATAGGCCATCAGAATGAGCGGATACTGGAGAGTCAGAATCGTCAGGAGGACGACGAACGCGGCCAGGCCCAGGAACTTGCCCCCCACGATCTGCCAGGCCGCTGCTGGCGAGGTGAGCAGCAGCTCCATCGTACCCTGCCGTCGCTCCCCCGCGATCCGTCCCATCGAAATAACGGGGATGATAACCAAAAGGAGCGACGTGAGTCTGAGGTAGAGAGGAGCCAGGTCCGCGTACCGTCCGGTCTCGAGCCCGAAAGTGAACAAGATCCCAGCCAGAAGTTGGTAGAGAGTGGCCAACGCCCAGGCGGTCGGCGTGGCAAAGAGGCTCGAACACTCTCTGATCGCGATGAGGAAGAGGCAACGCATGAGGATGGCGACGGGGTGGTTCTCGCAAAGCCCTTTTAATGGAACGCGAAAATAATAGCCGTCCCCGCCCGCAAGTTCAACTCGCACGGCGGGTGAACGGAGTCTGGGTCAGGGAGTAATGACGATCTTGGTTCCGTCTCTCACGTGGTTGAACATCACGCGGATGTGCTCCGGAAGGAGACGGATGCAGCCGTGGGACGCTCGAGTGCCAAGACACCATCGGTCCGGAGTCCCGTGGAGCATGACAGTCCAGCCATCATCCAGGAAATCGAACCGAGAATCACTCGAGGACACGCCTATACCGCGCTCGATGCACCCGTTATCCGGAGCCGGATCGTCCGACACGAGCGGGTGAGCAAAGAACGGCGTGGTCACAGCCGTCTGCTCGCCAGCGGGGCTTTCCGGGGTTCTCAGATCTCCTCGATCGGACTTTGGCCCCCTATCGGGATGGACGCCATACGCAATGGGGAAGGCTGCGAAGGCTCGGTTCTCCGTATCGTCCATCAGAAAGACCAGAAACGTCGATTTCTGAATGAAGAGCGATGTCTTCGTGGAGTCGACTTGCTCCCCGAGTCGGGTCTCGAAGTCCAAAATGTGCGCGTTGGCCAATTTCACGGCTTGTTTGTACGTTTTGCTGTGCGCCTGGACAACCTTGCGGCGCATCGCGCTGAGCTTCTCGTAACTCGGAGTCCGCTTCATCTCGGCCAGCCGTTCCTGAACCTCGGTTTCGACGACACGGGTATACGGGATATAGACCGAGAGAAACGCGCGCCCGGATTCGGACGTCGGGCCGAAGAAGGGCCCTTGAGGCTCAGGAGAAGAAGGCTCGGTTGAGGAAGACACAGGAAGCTCAGGAGGAAGGGGCTGGTTGGATTCTGCCTCGGCCCCGCTCGAGAACATATCGAGGACCTCGGCCGGCGTCGGCTCGGCCCACAACGGCCAGGCAGCAACCAGGAGAAGACAAAACGCACCGAAGACACGGGAGTATATGAATGTGTGCATCATCTCGAAAGCGGCGTCAGTACAGCGTCCGTACGGCTCCCGGCTACTCCGTCCCGGGAGCTTCCGAGTCTTACGTTACCACGGCTCCGCCCGGGTCGCAACCAGCCGAGGGACGCGAGGATGATGGAGGTGTCCACAAGGGACAAACATCATGATTGTCCGGCCAAACGACATCCGATAGCATGGCGAATCAGCCAGAGTTTGTCGGGCAGCGCGACAGATCTCACATGGTCGCCAGCCAACCCACGGAACTGGGGGAGAGCTCTGCTGATCGGGTCGGAACGGGACCTTCGGAGTCTGGGACGTGGCTCGTTCCCGGCCGCCGGAGGCGAGCTCGTGAAGGTCACGAGTCGATTGCCCTGCCTGGAGAAAGACTTTGCATCCTGATGACTCCAGAGAAGATGAGGCGGTTCGATCGATGGCCGTCGTCGATTCCACGAAAATTCCCCACGACCTCCGATCCTCTACGGGGGGGCGAGCGGCTCAACACCTTTCCTCAGCGGTTTTCTTCTGGATCATCCTTGTCCTGACCGTCGGGATCTACACGTTCCTGATCGGCGAAGCACGATCTCCCAAGGCGCACGACAGCCTGTGCCTCTACATGGTTCGTCAGTTCTTCTTCGCGAACTCCGCTGCGGGGGGAGGAACCGCCCTCTGGAACCCCTTTCTGACCCACGGGACAGTCAGTTCCCTGACCTTCAATCAGACCAGCGTTCTACACGGTCTTGCATGTCTTCTTCCTGGCTTTTTCTCACACGCGAGCTTCATCACGGTGTTCCTGTTTGAGTTTCTCTTCGACGAAGTCCTGTTTCTCGTCGGGATCTGGCGTTTTGGGCGAGCTCTTCGGCTATCAGCGCGGGCCCGGTTCTTCTTCGCGGTCGCCGCTCTTGGCTCGTCGGTCTGGGTCGAGCAACCACTCTTCGGGTTCCATTCGGTGTACAGCGTGCCCCTGATCCTGGCGCTCCTGCATGAATCTCTGGAGCAAGGGTCACGGGTCAAAGCCTTTCTCGCTTCGAGCCTCCTGCTGTTCCAGGGACTCGTTGGACCGCTCTACGGCATCATGCTGGTGTCGCTCGCGGTTTTGGCGTACTCGGTGGTCTACTCCTGCCTGTGTTGGCGGGAGGTCCGTACGGCATTAATGAAGATCCAACTCAGAAGAACGGATCTCCTCTGGGTTCTTCTCCTCGTCCTGTCGCTCCTAGCTCTGGCCACGTTGGCGATCGCCGACACCTCCAATCTGGTCTTAAATATGAAGGGCCGTGACGGCAAGACCGGTTGGGTGTCACCCTCCGAGTTCTTGACCTACGGGGGCAAAACACAGTGCCTGCGGTTCCTGGACGCGCTCTTCGGCCTGGTCCCATTCGTGGGGTCCTCCTTCTACTGCGGCCATCTCACACTGGCTTTGGCCCTCTTGGCGCCGATTCTCTCACCCCGTCGAAAAACCCTGACAGCCTTCATCTCATTGCTCCTGATTATCCTCTTCTCGATGGGGCCATCGAGCTGCGCTGCGGTTTTGACCTTCTACTGGTTTCCTGGAATGCAGTATTACCGACACATCACCCTGATCTCGGGCATTTTTCAGTTCTTTGTCGCGCTCTTGGCGTCCTTCGGTCTCGAGCGATTGCTGGCGCGATCGACCCGACACTCCGGACTGGTTCTCGGCGCGGGAGTGGCCCTCTCTCTCATCGCTATCCTCGATCTCTCACTCGCACTGGCCGCCTGGAGAGGACACGGCTGGGTC
>Ga0074195_1005020_pt1 | contig 10331 bp, 11 predicted proteins | sample EPASupsiteHSE623_FD_64525 | JGI IMG/M metagenome (GOLD analysis project Ga0074195, IMG submission 64525) | Bioremediated contaminated groundwater from EPA Superfund site, New Mexico - Sample HSE6-23 | ecosystem: Environmental > Aquatic > Deep subsurface > Groundwater > Contaminated ... | reverse complement strand
TTCTGTAACAAAATTATTTCCTTTATATTTATCCCAATGTCCAGAAACTTTCCAAAGTTTTGAATCCATTATTTGAGGTGTTTTTATTTCTTCATAATTAGCTTTTCTATGTTCTTCTCTCCAAAATTCAATTAATTCATTGTAAATAATTAATCCTTTATTATGCCAAAAAACCATTCCAGGTGCAACTTCAGAAAAAGAAAACAAATCCATTTGTCTTCCTATTATTCTATGGTCATTTTCTTTTAATTTAGAAGAATCAAGTTTTGATTTTGAAATTTCCCTTAATAATTGCTTTGAATCATATTCTTCTTCCTTAACTTCCTTACCCTCTTTACTTTCTTTTACTCCATCTAATCTTATTTCTCTAGATAATTCACTTAAAGGATGCCCCTTAACTTTAAGTTCAAACTCCTTATAATATCCAAATGGGGCTCGTGTAACTTTAAAACCACTCTTGTCAAGAGCAATTTCTGCTTTTTCTAAGATTTCTTGTGCTATTTCTGGATTTCCCAAATCACTTGATAAATGAGCATATGGATAAAGAACAATATTTTTTGTTTTAACCTGCGATGCAATATCTTTTACATTTTCAGCAAGTTCTTTAACAACAAGAGAGACATCTTTGTCACATTTTTCAATAGCAGTTAAAACAACTAAAGCTTCTTTTACAATTTTCTCTTTTTTGTCTTTTTCAGAAAGCTCGCCTATGCTTTTAAGTGCTTTTTTCAAAGGCTTAAATTTAATATAATCAACATGTAGATTCAAAGTTTTCATATTCACCCCAAGAAATAGAAGTTTTTAAAATTAATCACATTTAAAGTAAAGAGTAAATTTCTCTGTAAATATATATTCTCAAAAAGAACAAGATTTTTATAGGGTGTTTATTAAAGTCAAACATGATTAAATTTTCATCAACAAATAAAAAGCTTAATTTATCGGGAGGTGAACTGCATGAAAGAATTTTATAGTGGGTTCATTTCCAATCTTCTTCTTTAATTTTGTCGAAGAACCCAAAGACTTAAAAAGTAATTACTTTAAAGAGGTAATAAACTTAAGGGATGAAAAATGGTTAAAAATTTAGTTAAAAAAATTATGGAAACAGCATTAATAGGCACAATCTTATTTGGAAATCACTTTATCTCTTATGCTCCAACTTATGAACTTAACACAAAAGATTTTACAGCTGTTACAAATATAAATTACAGAAAATTGGGTGACATCAAAAATTCAAGAAGAATATTTCCAAATAAAAAACAAAGAAATGTAAAAAAAACCTATAAGGAAATTGTTTCTTATGCTGGAGAAGTTGATACATTATACATCCCAGAATATCGTTTTTGGGAAGTTCCTTCAAATATGTGTGCAAGATATTCAAGATTATCTTCAGAAGATGTTTTTGGTTTAAAATACAATTATGATAAAGAAGTGCTCCCAAAAAAGAGAGGAGCTTGGAATCTCAAATATTATAATAAAGTTGTAAAAATTTCTGACAAAGGATTTAGCAAAGAAGAACTTGAAAAATTAGCTGAAGAAAGAACATTACAACCAGGAATGATGATATTATTGCATAATCCAAAAAGTAGATATAGAAATTGGAAAGATAAAACAGGAAAGAAAGTAACAGTCACTCATTCTACTATTTATATTGGGGATAATGTTTCAAATGGGAATTTAAGAGTTATGAATCAGCTCATATCTAGCTCAAAACCTTTAGATTTGGATTATCTTTTAAATAAAGGATGGATAGTGAAAGAAATTCTTGACATTCCTGATTAAAAATATCTTAAAAATTGTCACTTTATTAATATAAAAAACAATAAATGGTGAAAGATTAAAATCAAAATTCTTCACAAATATTTATAAATAATAATTTTCTTAATTGTTAAAATGAAAAAGTGGTTGATAGTTATATTCTTTGTAATGATGATTTCTCCATTTGTTTCTGCAGAGATGATTATAAATCAACAACCAAATGAAATTTATAATTTAGGAGATTCTGTATTAATACCAATAACAATAAAGACAATAACAGGTGTAGCAGGAACATTTAATATGGATTTGCTTTGTGGAAGCAAGCAAGTTAATTTTTATAAAAATGGTGTAAATTTGGTGGCTGGTGAAGAAGAAAGAATGGATGCTTCTCTTGTTCTTACAAAAGATATTTTGGGTGAAAATGTTGGAAAATGCAAAATAAAAGCAATACTTGGAGGAGAATATATTTTAACAAATGAATTTAGAATTTCAAATATTTTAATACTTCAACCAAATACAGAACAAAAAGAATACACTCCTGGAGAAAGTGCATTGATTCTTGGAAATGCAATAAAAGAAAATGGACATGAAGTAAATGGATTTATAGATATGGAAATTTTATTAGACAATTCTTCAAATAATATTCTACAACCAGGAACAATTAACAATGGAATGTATTCAATGAATGTTAGTTTTCCCTCGAATATGAGAGCGGGAAATTATCTTGTAAAGCTCACTGCTTATGAAATGACTGCTGATGGAACAAAAACAAACAAGGGTTTCATCAATTATAATATTATAATCAAACAAGTTCCAACTTATCTTGAAATTGTATTTGAAAATGATGAAGTTGAACCAGGAACAAATATGAATGTAAAAGCAATTTTGCATGACCAAACTGGTGAAAAAATGAGTTCAAATGTAATATTAACAATAAAAAAAGGAGAAACAGATATTCAAACTCAAGTTGAAAAGATAACTGATGAATATTTAGAATTTCCAATAGTTTACAATGAACCTCCTTCAAATTGGACAGTATTTGCATTATCAAACCAACTTACTGCAGAACTTCCATTTATTGTTATAGAAAAAAAGGAAATAAAAGTAGATATAACAAATGAAACTGTAAAATTCATTAATACAGGAAATGTTCCTTATAATGACACTGTTACTGTTAAAATAGGAGAAGAATCAATAGAAATACCAATTTTCCTTAAAGTTGATGGAAGTCAAGAATATCAATTAAAAGCACCTGATGGAGAATATGAAGTTGAGGTATTAAGTGAAGGTGAAAGCAAATTAAAACAAAATGTTCTTCTTACAGGAAGAGTAATCGGAATAAGAGACACTTCAACCTCAAGTTTAAAAGAATTTTTTACAAAACCTTTAGTTTGGATTTTCATAGGATTAATTTTGCTTGCTATAATTTTTATATTCATAAGAAGAGCATATAAGAGAAATCCTTATGGAAAATTATTTGGAAATTCTTTTAAAAAAAAAGTTAAACAGCATAATGTAGAAAAAGCTAATGTTCCTTGGGAAAACAGGGCAATGCCTGTTTCAAAAAATTCAAAACTTGAGACAAAAAATAGAGCAAATCTTTCTATCTCTATAAAAGGAAACAAGCAAGAAGTAAGCATTGTTAATATAAAGACAAAAAATTTAGGAGAATTACAAGGGAAAAAAGCAAATATTGAAGAACAACTTCAAAAAATAATTTCTATAGCGGAAAACAAAAAAGCATTTGTATATGAAAATCAAGATAACCTTTTCTTTATCTTAACACCTTCAAAAACAAGAACTCTTAACAACGAAGCAACTGCACTTGAAATTGCTCAAAATGCAAAAGAAATACTTTCAAGCTATAATAGAGTGGCTAAATATAAAACTGATTTTGGAATAGCAATAGAATATGGTTCTATAGTTGAGAAAACAGAAAATAATATTTTAGAATTCATGACTTTAGGAACATTAATGACTGTTATTAAGAGAATTGCTTCTGCTTCTCAAGGTGAAGTTTTGCTTGGTGAAAAAATAAAAGATAAATTAACAAATGTAAGAACTGAAAAACAAGATACTGGAAAAGCTGTCTTTTACAAAATAAAGGATATGAAGTATCACGATGAAGAACATTCAAGATTTATAAAAAGTTTCCTTAAAAAAGCTGAAGAAAACAAAGAGGATTTTAAAGTTATTTAATTCTAAATTAAATTATTATAATAAATTGTGGGGGTTATTGGTTATTTTAAGTTAAATTATATAATTACAAGGTTGAATCAATGTGCCTGAAAAATATTATTTTTTCTTCCGAACATTTCTAGTGTTCGCCTGAAAAATATTATTTTTTATTTTTCTTCTTAGGTTTAATATTTTTCTTTGATATTTCTTCATCAACTATTTTTCTTACTTCTGATTTTGAAATTTCTTCTTTATCAGAATCTTTTGAAAACCAATTCCTAATATTCATGCTCCATCCAAAGAATTTAAATGCAAATCCAATCCCTATAAGTATAATTCCAATAATCAGCATAATTATGAAAACATTATGAGCTTTTGTGAAGAAAACAGAAAATATTCCAGAAAATTGTTCTGGTATGATTCTCAAAGCCCATTCTAATTTTTTGAAAGGCAAAGAAGAAAAAATAAGTAAAATTCCGGTTATAACAACGGTTATAGGTTTATTTTTAGAAATTAAAAAGATTAAAACAAACAAGACAATAGAAACAAGGAGCAACAAGATAAATTTAGCTCTCCAATATTCCATTGCTTTTTCTGAAAAAAGGACAAAAGGAACAGAAGATTCTTTTAAACACTCCCAAAATTCACAATTATATTCTGCATAATAAATAGTATCTATTAAATAATTCATTCCGTAATTTATTACTGAATCTGTTCCTTCTTCAACTACTTCGCATGGGATTGTTAAATTATAATCTTCATATTCAAAATTATATTCATTATTAATAAGACAATAAGATTTCATAAAAGTATTTGCTTCTTCTTCAAGTGCATTTTCAACACCAAAAGAATCTTTCAAAAAATCACTTGCAGAAGTTTTTAAAGCTGGCTGAAAAGTATCATATTCCATTGACCAAGATAATACAAGAGAAAGATTCATAAGAAAAAGAGAAAGCAAAAGAACAAAACTAAAGAAAGTAATTATTGTACCCCTAATAAATCCCATAATTAAATTAAATAAAAAGAGTTTTTAAAACTAATTAAAAATTTTATAAAGTATTATTTTCAGAATTATTCATAATAGCAAATACTCCAAGTTCCGAGTACCTACTAGCAGGACCCCTTTTACAACTCAAGTAAGCCCCATCAGAATATGCACCGAACACCGCAACTGAATTATTATCCCTTCTTGAAAGCCAATTATCCCTTTTTAAAAGCCAATAAGATAAATCACCTGATTTAACATTTTTATTTGGAAGTCCTTGATAAGTATGATTTTCTAATATATAATCCTCTAAAGAAATTCCAGGAGTTCTATCTTCCATTAAAGTATTTTTATCAAGAACTTCTGAATTTTCACGAACTAAATTTCCTTTTGAATCTAAAATATGATTAGAATTAATATGTAATTTTTCATTTATAACTTTAAAGTTAGCATCGAGCCAATTTGCTCTCCAAGGACTTCTTACTTCTGTTATTTCTTTGTAAATATCCTGATTATTTTCTTTAACATACTTTAAAAATTCAAGAAATTCAAATGGAGTAGGCATTCTTTTTCCATCTGATTGAAGTTTTTTATGAGTTTCATACCAATTTTTGCCTTGCAAAGTTCTTTCTCCAATAAAGTTCAATTTTAATGATGGAACATAAATTAATGTCATTTTTATTTTTTCTAATTATTCATAACAACAATTCTTCCCATATCATATGAACCAGCAATCTTATCATATTTAGAACCTAAATTCAAACTCCAAGTTAAATATAATCTTGATAATCCATCTTCATTAGTAAAGAGAATTCTTTTTCCTTCTTCATCAAAGATAGGCATTCCTTTTTCATTTGTTTTATTAAATCTTTTTTCTTCATAATCATAACTTAATTCGGAAGCATTAAAGGGTGTTGCTGAATCTTTTATATTAAATCCCAATCCAAGAGGAGAATTATTATCAACAATTAATTCTAAATCAGAAGCTTTGAAAACAAGAGGATTTGAATTTGAAAATTCATATTTTCTTTCTTTAGCTTGTTTTGCTAATTCTTTTGCAAAATATTCATTTGTTCCCTCTTCACTTCTTAGAACAAGTCCAAAATCAACATAGGTTTCATTTAAAAAATTTTCATTATTCTCAATTATATTTTGAACATCAACAGGATTTGCTGTTCTTAAGTTATATTTTGATAATATTTTATTCATTAAAACAACTGAAGGAATATTTGAACCTTCTATAACTTCATTTCCAAAATTTAAAACATCTAAGTTAGGATTATTATTATATTCAGATTTGATAAGGGAATTATATTTTTTAAGAACCTCTTGCCCAAATTTTCCTTTTAAAAAACCATATTGAGTTATCATAAAATTCTCAGAAAATAGATATTTATAAGGTTTATTATGTTATAAAAGGATATTACATTCTTTCCAAAGCTTCTATTCTTTTTTCAATTGGAGGATGTGTACTTCCAACATTCTTAAAAGGATTTGCAAAAAATAAAGGTACAATTGCTTTGCTTACATTTTTTTCTCTTGATTCAAGTCCATAATCAGTTTTTATTTTTTTAAGTGCACCTATTAATCCTTGGGGGTATCTTGTAAATTTAATTGCTGTTGCATCAGCAGAATATTCATGCTTTCTTGAAATTGAAAGCTGAACAAGATAAACAACAATAGGGGCAACTATTGCAAGAATAATTCCTATAATCATAAATATTGCACCTGCTTTATTATCCTCACTTCCTCCTCCTTTAAACCACAAGCTTCTTAAGAAAATCTCAGATATAATTGCAATCATTCCAACCATAACAGCAACTAAAGTCATGTATCTTATATCATAATTTCCTACATGCCCTAATTCATGAGCCAAAACACCTTCCAACTCTCTTTTATCTAATTTTTTTAAAGCACCTTCAGTTACACATACAACAGAATTTTTTGGATTTCTTCCAGAAGCAAAAGCATTTATTTGATTTGAAGGCATAACATATAATTCAGGCATAGGCAAACCAGATGCAAGAGTTAATCCTTCAACAAGATTATAATATTCTCTATATTCACTCCTGTTTGCTTTTTTTGCTCCAGAACTCAAGATTGCTATTTTATGTGAATTATAATAACTTATTAGAATATAAGAAATTGAAAAAATAATTGCAATAATCATTATAAAAAAGAAATATCCAGAATCAAAAGCTCTTGAAATAACATATCCAAATAAAAGAAAAACAATAAAGATTGTAACAATAAGAAAAAAGGACTTTGTTTTGTTTTTTGAAATCTGATCTCTAAAATCTATTCTTGTATACTTATCCATTGTAAATAAAATAAAAAAGAGTTTTTAAGATTAACCTTAATTAAGCTTGTTTTTATTATCTTAACTACAATTCAAGAGTATTATAATAAGGCCTTCCATCAATAAAAAAAATGTCTGTATCTGGTTGTGATTTAAAATATTTTTCTGCAATAAATTCCCTAGCTCCTTCAATAAAACTTGGAGAAGATTTTTTAATTAAATCATCCCAATCTGAACAACCAAAGGCACGAGAAAGTTTCTTTTGTAATTCGTTAACATTAATCTTCTCTTGTATATCTTTATTATTAATTAGTTTATTTTCATCCATTTTATAATTATTTAATAAATTACTTTAAATAAATTTATATCACAAGAACTATCTTTTAAAACTGAACTTTAACAGCCTTTTTCTCAACTTCAGCAATTTTAATATATTCTTTTTCTTTAAAACCATACATTCCTGCAAACAAATTTCCAGGGAAAGTTTTACATTTGTTATTATAGCTTAAAATTGAATCATTATAAAATTGCCTTGAATAAGCAACTCTATCTTCAGTAGCAGTTAATTCTCTTTGCAACTCTAAGAAAGTTGTATTTGCTTTCAAATCAGGATAACCTTCAGCAATTGCGAACAATTTTCCTAAAGCTCCTTCAAGTACATTATTTGCTTTTACTTTTCCTTGTAAGTCTTTTGCACCAACTAATGCTTTTCTAGCATCAGTAACAGCAGTTATAGCTCCTTTTTCATGCTTTACATATCCTTTAACACTTTCTACAAGATTAGGAATTAAATCAGCCCTCCTCTTTAATTGAACATCAATTTGTCCAAGGGAATTTTCAATTCTATTAGTAAGAACAACAAATCTATTATAATAATTTGCAAATATAATTATTAATAAAACAACAATTATAATTAAAATCCATAATAAAGGTGTCATAATAGGATAAAAAAAATTAGATTTATAAACTTAACTAAATTAAAATTATTAAGATGGTGAAAATTAATAAAAAAAAGTGCATTGGGTGCGGAGCTTGCGCTTCAACTTGCCCAGAAGTTTTTGAAATGAGTGATGATGGAAAAGCACAAGTTAAAACAAATGCAAAAAAAGATGCAAAATGCATAAATGATGCAATCAAACTTTGTCCTGTTGAAGCTATCTCTAAATAGATTTCAATTATTTGTAACAGCTTTTAGGATAAAGTAGTAATATTTAAATTATTATGATAAATGATATTATTTTACTAAGATAATTATTTCTCTTATTTTAATCACTTAACATTTTAAGGATATAAATTTAAGACATTTTTTAGTTACACATCCCAAAACCTTTATTAATATACAAAATTTAATTTATTTATGCTTCAAAAAGAGGGCAATAAAATCAATTCTGATGATAAGCCTGATTTTATAAAATGGTTTTCTGAACTAGGAAAAGATTCAGGAAAAATTGCGGGTGGAAAGGGTGCAAATTTAGGTGAAATTTACAATCTAAAAGTTCCTGTGCCCCCAGGATTTGTAATAACAGCTCAAGCTTATGATTATTTTATAGAAAATTCTGGATTAAAAGAAAAAATACAAAATCTTTTGAATAAAATTAATTATGAAGACACACAATTATTGAATGATGTTACAGAACAAATAAGAAAATTAATAGTTGAATCAAAGTTTCCAAAAGAATTAGAAGAAGAAATAATAGAATCTTATGAAAGTTTAGGTGCAGAAGATTTAAGTTCTGTTCAAGGAGAAGCTTTAGATATTCTTCATAATGCTCAAGAACCTATTTTCGTCGCTGTTCGTTCATCTGCAACAACAGAGGATTTAGCAGAAGCAAGTTTTGCAGGACAACAAGATTCTTTCCTTAATGTAAAGGGAAATCAAGAACTCCTCATGCATATAAGAAAATGCTTTGCTTCTTTATTTACCTCGCGTGCAACATATTATAGGAATAAAAAAGGTTTCAAGGATGTTAAGGCAAGTCTTGCAGTTGTTGTTATGAAAATGGTTGATTCAACAAAATCAGGTGTGATTTTTTCAAAAGATCCAAGTTATAAAAATGATAATATAATTATGGAAGCTGTTTGGGGACTTGGAGAAGGAATTGTTTCTGGGACAATAACTCCAGATAAATATGTTGTGTCAAAAGACATGAAAATAATTGATACAAAAATTGCAGACAAAAAAATAGCATTTACAAGAGATTCATCAGGAAGCAAAAGCACAGTTAATTTAAGAGAAGAAAAATCAAAACAGCAGGTTTTAACAAATAGTGAAGTAATAAAATTAGCAAACATTGCTCTTGAACTTGAAGAACATTACAAAAAACCTCAAGATATAGAATTTGCAATTGAAGGAAGTGAAATTTACATTGTTCAAACAAGACCCATAACCACAATAGAAAAAAGAACTAATATAGAAGATTCAAAAAAAAATTAAGAGTATATTTTAAAACATATTTTTTAATAATAATTAAATTATATTTATTACAAAAAATATAAATAAAAATTTGAAAGTAATAAATTTCCATAAATAATTAAAATTTTTAAAAAAATAAATAATTCCCGCTACTATAGCAAAACCAAACACAGCCGCATGTGGTTTTGCGGAAATATGCGCGGTTTTTTTTAAAAACACGTCCAGAACTATCCAGAAAAACATCAATTGGATAATTATATAGTTTAAAAAAGGATTAACCAGTATTTTAGGGATTAAATAGATTCCTATAAAGGAGAAAATCGCAAAAAACGCTACAAGGAAACTTTCATCAGCCATAAAGGGTATAGGCAAAATCCTTACGGCTATTTGCGCTCCAATATAAGCCGCAAAAACCATAAACAATCTTTGCCAAAATTTATCCGGAAGATTTGATAATTTTTCAAATATTGCTTCAATCATTATTTAACACTTGTTATATCTGTTCCAATTTTCTGGATTCTTCGAGAGTTTTAATGGATAAACCGTCTTTCAAGATATAGCATTAATATGCTCCCGTATGATATTACTCCGGTTACTGATAATTTAGAGTAATATTATTTGGCAATTAATAAAACAAATTACCAATAATATAAATTGTTAAATTATGTTATTAATGCAATTTTATGATTAATAGTTGTGAA
>Ga0074195_1005019_pt1 | contig 10331 bp, 6 predicted proteins | sample EPASupsiteHSE623_FD_64525 | JGI IMG/M metagenome (GOLD analysis project Ga0074195, IMG submission 64525) | Bioremediated contaminated groundwater from EPA Superfund site, New Mexico - Sample HSE6-23 | ecosystem: Environmental > Aquatic > Deep subsurface > Groundwater > Contaminated ... | reverse complement strand
TCATCGATTATCAGTCCCGTTAGCTTGCGGCCGGGAAGCAATCCGCTTACCTGAACGGCTGTTTGATCAATCCTTCACCTGCATTCCAGTTGGAGTCCGAAATGAAATGGTGCATCTTGTGATAAGCCGGATCATCATGAGCTTCACAGATCCGTTCGATGTTTCTTTCCCTGCTCAGGAAAACTCCATTTTCTTAATCTGGCAAAGTAGAATTATTAAGATTGCTTCTTCATTCTCTCGTCATCATCGCAACGACGTAAATGATATGATGATGGGGTATTCATACCAATATTCGTAGTTAATATAAGATTACACGGTTATAAAAGAGAGGGACTGTCCTCTCTTTTATAAGTTTAAATCATTTAATAAGTTATTGAAGTGGGTCGAAGGTACCTTCCCAATTGTTATTTTGTTCTAGTAAAGTATTTTGATTTAATACACTTGTTGGAACACCATAAATGTAATATTGGTCTTTTATTGTTATATTTCTTCTATCAAGCCCACATTTAGTATATGTAAATTTGCTGTAAACATTCGGATCATTTATGTCGTCCAATCTATCTACATCCGATTCTCCGGGTTTTAAAACAACAACTAAACCATGACGTTGAGGCAACCCCCTCAAATATCCAAATTGTTTATGACGTCTCAAATCATCCCAACGGCGTCCTTCGAATGCAAATTCAACCAAACGTTCATTCAAAAAAGCAGTTGCAAATTCAGTAGCAGATGATGAACTTGTAACCTTTAATCCATAATTATTATCCTGACCTGGCAAGATACCAGCTCTTCCTCTGATATTTCTAAGTGTTTCCATAGCTTCATCACCATGTTCTGTTTGACTTGCAGCTTCTCCAAAATTCAGCAATACTTCAGCATAACGAAAACCGACACCAGCAACAGTACAAAAATTCTGATCTGACTCAGACCTTAAAACGGTTTTATCAATTGACTTAATCCGGTAGAATCCGGTCTCACTATATAAAGGTTCAAGAAGAGGATATAAATTTACTTGATTTAATATACCACTAACTCCGGCTCCTTGTGTATTCCAATCGGTAATTGATGTAAAATATGTCCACATATATTCGTTATTTGCTTTCATATCTGCTAAATATTGGTTAGGGTCACCATTATAGTAAATGGTAGCATAAAACCTGTCATCGCGGTGTTTAAACAAAGTATCGTACGCCATAGTTTCCGAGTTCCATGCCGAGCCATCCTTCATAGGGAATGCATCAACCAAATCAAGTGAAGGAATGTCATGCCCCGCGGCATTTCTAGAATACATCAATGGACGTAACTCATTTTGATTATAAGATGCATTCGGGTAATTATATTGCCTTAACATTATCGCTTCCGAATTTGGTTGATTATCCCAAATATCGCCGTAAACAGGATAAAGACTATTGTTACTTTTTAAGCATTGTTCTAATGCTGCATTATTGGCATCATAGGCATCCTGCCATGTAACTCCTACCTTTCCTTCCCAAAGCGGACTGGCAAAAAACAACAAAACCCTTCCCTTAAAAGCCAATGCAGCAGTCTTGTTTATTTTTCCAAAGTCAGAACCGGACCAATTATCCGGGAGGTATGCTGCCGCATCGTCTAAATCTTTCACAATTTGTTCGATACATTCTGATGTTTTACTTCTCGCCACTTGTAATTCAGTCAAATTAGAGGTAGGCTGTTGTGCAGTTAAAATAAGTGGTACTCCTCCATAAGACTTAACTAAACTGTAATATACCCAAGCTCGCCAAAACAAACCTTGTCCTTTAATTTGTGTCTTAATATCGTCTTCAAAAGTGGCCTTATCAATGTTATCTAATAGGATATTGATAGTTCTTATTGAACTATATCTGCCATTCCAAATATTATACGAATCATAAGTTGCCGTACCGAGTAACCATCCGTCAGTAGTGCCCTTTACTTGATAAGCCTCGTCAGTACCATCACCTGTACTAGAAAAATTTCCTGGCATCTGGCTATTATAAATATTGAATAAATAAGCATTCGCCAAAACCGGGTCTGACCACACCTCGCTTGGGTTAACAGCATTCAGGTTTTCCTTATCCAAAACCTCAACACAACCAATTATCATAAATAATAAAAAAGTGCAACCTATAAAATATGATATTATATGTTTACGTATTCTTTCCATGATTAATGTATTAAGAGATTAAAATTTCACGTTTAAACCTAGAGTAAATGATTTCGTCAATGGATAATTAGTAACACCTGAGAGTTCAGGATCATAATCTTTGAATTTTGTCAATAAAAATAAGTTCGTTGCCTGAGCATATACTTGCAATGAATTAATACCTATCCTTTTTACAAATGAAGAAGGTATTGTATAGCCTAAATTCAGATACTTAAGTCTAACAAAACTGGCATCTTGTACACTAAAAGTAGAGGTAGCTGTATAAGAAATCTGTTCCGGTTGTCCTGCAAGATATATTTTTGGGAACGAGCTATTTAACGGATTTTCAGGAGTCCATGAATCTTTAAAATAGACTGGAGTCAATCTCATACCAGAATACCATTCTTGTTCCCGACTATAAGTAAAACCTCCTTGTCCTGCAAATTGGGCATCTAAAGTTATCCCTTTCCACCCCAAATTTATGAGCAGACCATAAGAATAAGGAGCACTTCCTACTCCATTATATTTACTGACAACTATTCTATCATAACCGTCAACTTTTCCATCCGGCTTTCCATCCCTGTTGGGTCCATTAATATCTGCAAAATTCATCATTCCTAATGAAGGTACAGCTCCACCAATAAGGAAACCTTCAGGCAGCTTATCCAAATCCGCCTGTGTCCTAAGTATTCCTAACGCCTGATATCCTGTTTGAAAGTTCATCGTTTTACCGATGCGATTATCAACAGGTAATGTTCCTTCAGAAACATCCCATTTTTTTACTTTATTTGTTGCATAAGAGAAAGTACCCTGTACTTTGTATGAAAAATCACTGCCTATTTTATTCTCATACCCTAGTTCCAGTTCAAAGCCATGTGCGTTTATAATGCCGTAATTTTCAGCGGGCATTGAAGCTCCAAACTCTGCAGGCACAGAGATTATTCTGTTTCCCAAAATATCATAAGTATGAGTATAGAAATAATCAGCGGTAACGGTAGCATGATTAAACAACCTCATATCTATTCCACCATCAAATGTATTTGAAGTTTCCCATGTCAAGTTAGGATTTGACATGCCATTATAAACCAGCCCGGTATTATATTTTCCGCCATTATAATAGCCACCGCTAATAGCATATTGTTCGAGCCATGCCCATCCGCCAATATTATCATTACCTGTTGAAGCAAATGAGCCTCGGATTTTCAAATTATTGACAATATCTGTTGCCGGTTTAAAGAATTCTTCATTACTCACGACCCAACCTGCAGAAATAGAAGGAAACGCGCCCCATCTTTGGGATGGAGAAAACTTCAAAGAACCATCCACTCTGAATAATGCAGATAGTAAATACTTATCATTATAATTGTAATTTACACGCCCTGCATAAGACAATCTTGAATCAAGAGATTCATTTCCATTACCATTCCTGTTGTTTGAATCACCACTTGTTGCGAAGTATTGATCTGTTGGATATAAAGGAAATCCGTACCTTTCAGAAGACACATACCAGCGGTAATATTCAGATTGCTCATACATAAGCATTGCATCAATATGATGATTTTTAAAATCCCGCGTATAATTTAGTTGTCCATTTAATTGATAGGAAGAAGTTTTTGTGTTTGAGCTGTAAACTCCTTCTCTGGCGCCGGGTGGGGTATTTATAACCGGACCAATAAGTTCATCTGTGTAAATTAAATTATGAGATCCGGTTGTTGCAAATTGATATGATGTTGTACTTTTGAAATAATACTTAGTGTATTGATTCACAAGATTATTGCTATATGTTAATCTTGCAGTTAATCCTTTTATATAAGGTATCTTATAATCTAAATGCAATAAGACATCGGTATGATTCGTAGGATAATGCATATAACCTCCATTCTCTATTATTTCAGGCACATTACCAACCCATCCGCCATATACCGGAAGCCCATTAATATAAGGAGGTACATTCAGTAACATGCCACCTCGCATGGCAGCCCACATTCCATATAAATCCAATGTACCGTCGCCATTAAACCCCATTTGATTTCTATTCTCAGAGATTGTTGATATATTCACTCCCGCAGTAAGATCTTTACTTATTTTCACATCGACATCCGCACGCAGATTGTACTTTTCATAATCTACATGATCCATAAACCCACTACTCTTGTATAACGAGCCTCCAACGAAATAATTCACAAAATCGTTGGCTCCTGACATACTGAAGTTTCCTTTAACGTTCCAAGGTTTCTTGTATAAGGCATTGAACCATGCTAATCCATCCGGATTCATACCTATAATATATTTCTTTTCATCCTGATCAACAGAACCAGGAATAACCATATTCATTATATCAATTGATTCTTCAGTAGACAAAAATTTCCTTGTAGGTCCAAGTCCTTGTGTTGGTGCAGATGCATTGAAAGCAAACTTTGGTTTTCCCATTTTACCCTTTTTCGTTGTCACGAGAATTACCCCACCAGCAGAACGAGAGCCATAAATAGCTGCCGATGCGGCATCTTTTAAAACAGAAATACTCTCCACTTCATTTGCATCCAATGCATTAAAAGCACTAGCGTCACGCACTACATCATCTATGACATAGACGACTGGTTGCGAATTAAAAGAAGAAGGAAAACGAACTCGGATATTGGAAGCAAGTCCCGGGGTTCCAGCATAACTTTGCACATAAACACCAGACATTCTCCCTTGAAGAACATTCGATAAGTTAGATGTAGGAATTTTCGATATGTCATCCGTTTTCATAGATGAAATCGCTGAGGTAAGAGATGCCTTTTTTTGCGTACCATATCCAATAGCGACAACCTCGTCAATTCCTATAGTTTCTTCCTGTAATGTAATATTAATATTGTTTTTCCCTGATATAGAAATCTCCTGAGGTTTCATACCTACAAAAGAAAATTGGAGGATGGCATCAGAAGGAACATTGGATAAATTATAATTCCCGTTAGCATCGGTAATTGTTCCTATTGTTTTACCTTTTATAACAATAGAAACACCCAGCAATGGCATCCCTGCAGAATCTGTAACTTTTCCCGAAACATTCTTTTGCTGAGAAGAATTAATCTCGAAATTATTAGTATTCGGATTAATAATAATCAGATTCTTTTCAGTTATAACGTACTGAATGTTTTGCCCGCTAAAAATCTTATCCAAAACAGTATTAATGGACTCGTCTTTGACATTGATGTCGATTTTCTTGTCAATATCAATAAGCTCATCCTGTAGCAGAAATTTAAATCTACTCTGGTCTTCAATACTTTGAAGGACATAACGGACTGTCATGTTATTCATATTCAGTGACAATTTTGCCTGCTGAGAGTAAACACTCGCAGACAACTGAAATGTCAAAAAGAATACTAAAATAGCTGTCAGTTTCATAACCATTAATACTTTTTTTAAAGGAGGGCTAATGTACCCCCCGACTTTCAACTTTTTTTTCATAGTTTTGCTTGACTTTAAGTTACTAAATTCTAATGCTATGCATTAGGTTGACTTTACCGTCAGGTGGTGAGAGACCTGGCGGTATTTTTATTTCTTTTCAATCGTATATTTGTTATCTTTCTTTGTGTATTTTAAATCACTGGCAATTGAAATGGCGTCCAAAACCTCCGTGATGTTTTCGTTGGTGAAAACTCCTGAATAATGGATATTTTCGCCAAGGCTTTCCGGCTTAAACGTAACCACAACGTTGTATTGACGTTCCAGTTTTTTAGCCAATTCGCTGATTGGCTCATTGTCCAGGTACATCTTGTTCGACCTCCATGCAGAATACTTTTCGACATCGACCATCCCGGAGTGAAAGCTTGAGTTTTTCCGTTCGTACATGATCAATTGCCCCGGTTTAACAAACAACTCCTTTTTTCCTTCCTTCTTTATGCTGATTTGGCCTGATTCAAGGCTTGTCTGGATATAATTATCGTTTGAGTAGGCCGAGATATTAAACGTTGTTCCATAAACTTTAACCTTAAAATCTTTTACATCAACAATAAAGGGCCTGTTGCTATGACTGACGTCAAAGTATGCTTCTCCGCTTAACGAAACATTCCGGCTTGATTTTCCAAAGGTTGGGTCATAGCTGATTTGGGTTTGTGAATTGAGCCAGACTTTACTGCCATCGGGCAACACCAATTCTGAACGATTCCCTGCTTCAGTTTTAAATAAGATTGCTGATTGCTGAAGATTGTCCTCTTGTAGTTTTGTAAGCCCCCATAATCCAAGTACAAATAAAATGCTGGCCGCAATGCCTGAAATTGTTACAGTGATATACCTTCTTTTCAGTTTTCTATTGGTTTCTATCCTTTTCGAAAGTTCATAGAATGCCCTTTTTGAGTCATATTCCTGATAATTTTTCACGTTGGGGACTTCTTCCCATATCCTTTTTATCTGTTCGAAAAGCAAACGGTCTTCTTTTTGCTCCATCATTTTATTGAACAAGAGCATTTCCTCTTCAGTAGAAGCACCTGAGAGATAGCTGTAGATTATTTCGACCTTGTTCTTCATTGAGATTGTTTTTTATCTCTATGACAGCCCTCAAGGCGGAAGGTCGTACGCAGTACAAAAAAAAATTAAAAATATTCGGGATAATAAATTTGGAGACAGCTTTGAATGTACCTAAGAGCTTTGCCAACTTGGGCTTTTACGGTTTTTAATGAAATATGCATCTTTTCGGCTATTTGCTCCTGCCTCAATTCTGTGAAACGACTTTCAACAAAAACATCTTTACATCGGGGTGGTAGTTTTTGAATGCAACGGAACAAATAATCCCTGAATTCTTCCTGCTCAAGTTCGGTTTGCGACACTTCGATGTTTTGATAGATAAGAAAACGGGAGGAATATTCCCTTCGAACTGTTTCGGATTGTATTTTATTTAGGCTCCTGTTCTTAACGGAAATATACAAATATGATTTTACTGAACCTGTTATATTTACTGTTTTGCGCGTTTCCCAAATTTTGATAAAAACTTCCTGAACGATATCCTCAGCAATAAAATGATCACGCACTGATTTCATAGCAAAGTTACACAACAGACTATAGTAGCGTTCGAATAAAATTCCAAAAGCATTATAATCGCCTGTTTTTATTTTGGCTATAAGTTGGCTATCATTTTCAGGCATAAAGATTGGGTCACAATATTACAAAACTATAAAAATCAATTAAATTTCCTCTGAATACTTTACATTAATACAGGGCAAATGCATTTAAAAAAGTTTGACTTTAGCAAAAAGCTTCCAGAGAAGCTTGACTTCCTTATGTTTGAATAATTAATATTTTTGAAAGGCGGGTTTTGTTTGTTGTGCTTGGTCCGTCTTTTATCTGCACGACATCTTGTCGCTGGTGTTTGCCGTTTTGTGTGGGATGGATGAATCAGGACCCGAGAATGCTTTGAGTACAAGCAACCTTGAGATGATTAAAAAGAAAAACTGTCATGGCATTATTGGTTGACGAGCTACAATGGAAAGCCAGCAAGAAAAGGAAAAGACTAAAGTACCTTCAAAACGAAAAATACAGGGAACCTTTACTGAAATTTTAAATGCGTTTGCCCTGTTGGGCGTTTCCTTTTAATAGAATCACCGCCTCGCCAGACCAGTCTTAAGCCAGTTCATTATTCCTCCACGACCGGTATTTTGTAGGTGATACCTCACCTCATGGTAAGTTATCTCAGGGATATCTGACAGTAGATTTTTTGACTATTTGTTCTGTTTTCAACATAAATTCGCACCAACGGGAGATTATTGAATGTTAGCCTACGTTATAACGCAACCTTTTCCGATACAATCTCATCTCATGATAAAACAAAAAACCTCAAAAATAAATATGAAACTAAACCCAATTATCCGGACACTGCTTATCCTGTTTTTCACTTTCGGCTGGATGTCGTGTAATAAAGAGACCGACGAACCATTAGCTTTACACCAAATAGAGCATAATGCAACTAAATTGTATTATGGCTCCAAAGGAGGCGTTACCATTATCGGAGGAGATGGTAATTATTCTTTTTCCTGCGAATCATCGTTGTTAAAAGCCGAGATGACACATAGCAACTACATTTTATTTGAGCCGTTAGGCGTGGGCGATGCTACTGTTACCATTAAAGATTCATCCGGAAATTCGTACCTTCTCAATGTAACGGTAACTTATAAATCTGAAAAGATTGTTGTGTCAAAATTAGATGCAACTGTTGTTGGTGATAATATGACTGTCGGTAACCAAAAAGAATTGAAAGAAAAAGCGCTTGCAACCATTCCTGTGAAAGTTGGCGGTGGGTACAAGTTTGTATATACCGAAGGCGAAGATCAGGATGAGACGAAAGGAATCGTTTTTATTTATCCTGACAAATATGGCAATAGTGATATTGAGGGCACTTTTGAGCGAGCAACGGTTAAAAGTGACGATGGAAGCTATTCTTACATGACCTATACGTTGCGTTACAATGATGTGAACCGTACATTTATTTTCATGGTGTATAGCAAACCGACAGGACAATCAGCGCAATACCAGCCTGCTCAATTTGCAGAAGATCTTAAGGAGCAGTACAAAACGGCTTACCCAAATGTTGAGCAGGTATATACCTCGCAGGTTATAAGCAGCATGACAATAGAGTAACAATCAAAATCCGATGGAATTTGGAAATGGAATCCACGGCTCTTAATAATATCACAGATTGCTATCTCAAACTTGGGGTATAGAATACAGCAACTTTAGTCAAGTTGGCTTTTGAACAGAAATTAGTTTGAGCACTTTTGCAGTCTGCAAAATTCTGGAATCAAAAAGGGAGGCCTTTTCAGAGCCTCCCTCCTAAATAACCCCTAAAATTAACCCCTAAAAAAAAGTGCTTTTACAATGTGCGAAGCCATTTTGGGATTTTCTTTTAACCGGCGGGTCGAATAACCAAACCAGTCTTTTCCAAATGGCACATAAACGCGCATTTTATATCCTTGCTTTACAATGCTGGTTCTTAACTCAGGCGTAACTCCGTAAAGCATCTGGAACTCATATTTCGTTTTATCAATGTTTTTTTCTTTGATGATGTTTATGGCGTTGTCAACCAGAAATTTATCGTGGGTTGCAATTCCTGTGTACATGTGGTTGTCAAGCATAAAATTCAGATCATCCAAATAGTGTTCGCAAACTTCTTCGTAAGTCTTAAATGCAATATGCTTGGGTTCAACATAAATGCCTTTACATAGTCTGAAATTTAACGGAGTTCCATTTGAGTGTATTTCACTTAGGCTGACCAGATCATTCTTTGTGCGGCGCAAATAGGCCTGGACAACCAACCCGACATGTGCCGGATATTTTTGCTGTAACATCCGGTATATATCCAATTCACTGTCAATGCATTGCGAATCCTCCATGTCTATTCGGATAAAACTGTGCTTCGTAACCGCTTTTTTGATTACTTCTTCAATGTTGGCAATGCAAATATCTTTATCAATGAGTAGCCCGAACATGGTTGGCTTGAGCGAAAAGTTGCCAATAATTCCTTCGGAAGTAAATCGTTCAATGATATTAATGTACTTGTTTTTATTTTCTTCCGCTTGTTCAATAGTGGATATAAATTCTCCGAGCAGATCAACTGTAACCTCAATGCCTTGTTGATTTAATTCTCTACAGGCCTTTAATCCATCTTCAATAGTTTCTCCTGCAATGTATCGTTTGGAAAAAATCCAAATCAATTTTTCTGGCATATAAGGGAGTGTATTCGCAATAAGTTTGTTAAGCATTTTTTTTTATGTATTTCAATTCGAATTTAGCGAAGTAAAAATACTTAAGAAGGAATATGGAATTGATGATGTTTATCAAGGTGAACGTATGATTTTACGCAGCTTTTCTGCCAATTTTTATTTATTAAATTGATTCTTTCCCCGTTCCGAAAAATAATCAGTGGAATAGGTGGATAGTGACAATAAATTTTTATTTTTGGCAAAATTTAATTGGAAAGAGGCATATGAAAAATACATCATTAGTAGTTAGTGCTGTCTTGTTTGTTGCAATTGCAGTCCTTTATGTACTGCATTTCAGTGGAAATAAAATGAATGGTTCCGGAGCGGGTAGTGATTCTGAAAACGGTGCTTCTTCTGAATTAAAGTTTGCTTATATTAAAATTGATTCATTGGTTGTTAATTACGATTTTGCTCAGGAAATGCATGACGGATTTGCCAAACAGCAAGAGTCGTTCACC
>Ga0074195_1005018_pt1 | contig 10336 bp, 8 predicted proteins | sample EPASupsiteHSE623_FD_64525 | JGI IMG/M metagenome (GOLD analysis project Ga0074195, IMG submission 64525) | Bioremediated contaminated groundwater from EPA Superfund site, New Mexico - Sample HSE6-23 | ecosystem: Environmental > Aquatic > Deep subsurface > Groundwater > Contaminated ... | reverse complement strand
GGAATCGCCATACTCAATCATACGAGCGGGTGGCTGATGATTCAGGTGGTGGTTCAACTGATTACTGGGGAGGTGGTGGATATGGAGCTCCAGGCCAGGGACAGAATGGAACAGGCCTAAACGGTTTTTATTACGATTGGTATAGTGGCACAATGCGCTCAACCGATGCAGGAAATGTAGCTGTTGGATGGGGTTATGCTTCAAATATTATTGAGAAATATGGTTCACCAGCTTCATCTCTTATTTTCTCAGGAACAAGACAAAACCCTTACGAAAACCTCAGAGGAATTCATTATGCGGACGGCAGTACTTGGTATGCAGGAGAAGTTTATACCTCTGTCTCAGGTGGAAGGGGTGTAATGGATTGGGTACAAGGAGGTTTGGATGTTGTTGGATTAATTCCAGTTGTTGGAGAAGTGGCAGATGGGGCGAATGCGTTGATTTATGCTGCACGTGGAGACTATCTTAATTCTGGGCTTAGTGCAGCTGCAATGATCCCTATTGCAGGTTGGGCTGCTACAGGAGCTAAAGCCGTAAATAAAACTATTCAATTAACCGCAAAAGCCAGAACAGCAGAAAGAGGATTAGAATTAGCTGAAAAATTTTTAAAACCAGGTTATTCTGAAATTGCTCCTGGAGTATTTAGGTCATCAGACCAACTTAGACAGTTTAGAATGACTACCTCTGATATTACTGGAGCTCATGGATCTGGGCCTCATTTTAATTTTGAAATATTTAGTCCATTAAATTTAAATAAAGCGGCTACAAACTATCATGTCCAAATTATTAATCCTTGATTATGAAGAAGTACGCAATTATTCCAGATGAATTTATTTCTGATAGTATTAAATGGTTAGTTATCGAAAAAGACCCGCTGGATAGTGGAGGTTATTTTTTATATCATCATAAGGTGTTAGAAGAACCATGTATTTATGATGATTGGTTTAAGAAGTTGGAGCATGCTTTACAAGCGGCTAAAGAGGATTTTGGAATTAATGAGAATGATTGGAAGGATTTTTAATATTAGCCTCGGGAAACCCAGTTCCTGCGGATATGTCTAGAAGCTGGCAACCGCTGGTGACGATTTGCCAGCCAAAGGCCGACAGGCAATCGTCACCATTAAGCTCAGGATTTGTAATCCTTTTTTAACCAAATTAAAACTAAAGAAGCTGCCTGCAAGGGTGGCTTCTTTTAAACTTTTGCTACTTTAGCGATAACGTTCTTTGAAAAGCTGCCAAGGCTTTCCCCTTTCGGGGGAATCCGCCAAAGGGTGGACAGGTGGGAAGGGGGCTTTTATACTATGAACGGCTGTTTGTATGACTCCGTTGCTGGTTGTGTTCTTAAATTTTGAAATAACGATGGTGTAAAGCGGATCGCAGATCCGTAGCTAAGAGGTGCTGATTGCAAATCAGCACCAGCCGCTTCGAACAACATGGAAGCATATCCGAAGGAACTTGATAGCTATAAAAAGAAGCCCTTTCATCGTTTGCGATGAAAGGGCTTCTTGGCTTTAATTGTTGTGAATGTTCTGTTATGGTTTTGGTTTGAAAATAATATCAACCACATCAGCTTTGGACGTAAACGATTGTACAAACTTTTGTACCTGAGGAATGGTCATCTTCTCCAGAATAGTTTCGTAGTTTTCTGGTGCTGTTGTATTTACAGCGTAAGTATAATACGTGTTCAGTGCCTGCATCCAGTAATTGTTGTGCAGTTTGGACTGTTCGCGATTCTTTTGCAGATTTTTCACAGCTTTGTCCAAATCTTCGGCAGTTGGTCCGTTGGCTGCAATTTTATCAATTTCGCGGTAAATAATCGATTTTAAGTGCTGTGCTTTTTCCGGGTCGGTATCAAACATCAGGCTTAGGCTTTTTTTGGCTTTCGGGAATTTCGAATAATCGGTTGACACGCGAACTCCATATGTGCCGCCTTCTTTTTCGCGAATTTCTTCGATGTAGCGTAAATTCAGGATGTCGCGCAACACGCTCAGCAACATGTTTTGTTCAGGCGAGTATTCCATTTTGGCGTTGAAATTAACCGACACGGTAGCTTTTTTAACTTCGAGCGGAATCTCAATTTCGCGAACGGTTTTTCCTTTTGGCCCCTCAACGTTACGATCGGTCCAGTTTTCCTTGCGCGGTAAATTGGTTAACGAGCCAATGTATTTTTCGGCCATTGTTTTGGCGGTAGCTTCGTCGATATTACCCACGATAAAATAGGTGAAATCGCCGGCATCAACAAAACGATCCTTGTAGATGGCTTCCATTTGTTCCATCGATATTTCGTTGAATAGTTCGGGAGTCATCAGTTTGGTACGCGGATGTTTGTTGGTCAGAATCAGTTGCAGCGAATCGCTGATGATCTTTTGCGGGTTATTGGCCATGTTGGCAATAAATGCTTTGTATCGTCCAAGGAGCGCTTCGTAGGCTTCCTTGTCGAACCGCGGATTTTCGAATTGGAGGTACAGCAACTGCATCATGGTTTCGAAATCTTTCGGGGTAGCTGTTCCGTTGAACATTTCATTCAGGTCAGACAAGCCAACAGTCAGGCTTACTTTTTTGCCGGTAAGCGCCTTTTTCAGGGCCGTAGCATCATAATCGCCCACGCCAAACGAACCGATGAATTGGTTGAGCATCATGGCCGAGGCTACCTGGTCGTTGTTTATTTTCGAGCTTCCGCCATTACTCATTGCAATAAGAGAAACCTGGTCTTTTTCATAGTCAGCGTTACGGAAAATGACTTTGGTTTCGTTACCTAAAGTCCATTCTACCGCATTAAATTCAGGAAGTTTTTTGGTGCTTTTTATTTTTGAGCCTTTCAGTTCTTTGCTAATCAGGTTGGTTGATACAACCTCGTCGGCATAAGGTTCAATCTGGCTGTTTTCAGTTTCAGAAATGATAGCGAGCGTCTGCTCTTTTGAAAGGTGTTTCGCTTCTGGTTTTTCGGGACCCATTACCACGATTACCCGGTTTTCCGTAGTCATCCATTTCTTTGCACGAGCCGAAACTTCCTCCACCGAAATAGTTGGTAAAACTTTCTGTACAAAATCCCAGTCAAAATCGATAGAAGTCAACGGTTCGCCTTCGATATAATAAGCCTTGAAATCGGAGGCAAACTGGTCGTTATTAATCTTGTCGCGCTGTTTGTAGCGGCTTTCGTAAGAGGTAAGCAGGTTGGTTTTTGCACGATCGAGTTCTCCGGGAGTAAAACCATGTTTATAAATTCGTTGAGCTTCGGTGTAAATCGATTTAAAAGCCAGATCGTCCTGGTTGGGTTTTGCCGTGGTTGAAACCGACAACATTTCGTAACCATCAATAAGTCCGGAATAGTTGATGCTTCCGTTTACAAAGGGTGGAACTCCTTTTTGGAGCAATTCGGTGATCCGGTCGCGGGTCATCATTCCGAAGAGCGACTGGATGGTTTGTTCGCGCAGATAACCCAATGTTTTTTCTGAAGCGGCAGGCGCTTTGTGCTTGATATACAGCGATACCGAATAACTGTCGGCTTCCTTGTCGGTTGTCAGCACATAAAGTGGCTCTTTATGCTCCGGAACTTCATAGAATTCACGTTTCGGTGCATTTTCTACCGCTTCAATTTTCGAGAATAGTTCCTTAACTTTTTGCTCAACAGCATCTACGTCAATATCGCCGACAATGGCAATAGCCTGTAAATCGGTACGATACCAATCGTGGTAAAAATTGCGAAGTGTTTCGTATTTGAAATTTTTGATCACATCCAGATCGCCAATCACATCACGGTTCATGTATTTAGAGCCATTCAGCAACACAGGCAAAAACTGTCGTTGCATTCGGAACCCAGCCGTGCGACGTGTGCGCCATTCTTCGCTGATAACGCCACGTTCAGCATCAATTTCCTCTTCGGTCAGCAAAAGAAAATCGGCCCAGTCGTTTAAAACCAGTAAGCAAGTGTCAACCAGCCCTTCGTGTTTAACCGGAATATCGCTCAGATTATAAACCGTTTCGCCAAAACTGGTGTAGGCGTTAATGTTGCGACCAAAAGCCACCCCATGTTTTTCGAGTGTGTTGATAATTCCTTTTCCGGGAAAATGTTTGGTTCCATTAAAAGCCATATGTTCCAGAAAGTGGGCCAAGCCATTCTGGTCGTCGTTTTCGAGCAAAGCTCCCACATTCTGAATGATGTAGAAACTAGCCCGTTCTTTAGGCTCTTCGTTATGACGGATGTAGTAGGTCAATCCGTTCGCCAGCTTGCCTACTCTTGCTGCCGGATCAACCGGAACGGGCTGATTGAAAACATTTTGACTAATAACCATTCCGGATAACTGCATCAATGCAATGACCAGGATTAATCTGATTTTGATCATACGTTTGTTATTTGTTTGTACTAAAAACTTTAAAGACAAGATTTACAACAGGGTGGCTTGTCATAATACAAACAAATTGGTAGCTATCAAATGATCAGAATTACAGCCGAAGCGAAATATTTTTGCGTTTGCGGCTAGCGTAAAAATCAGTCAATAAATGATGAGTTTACTTTTGGCAATGGAAGTGGAGAGCCGTTGCTAATAGTTATAGGTATAGGTGGTACTCCCCCATGTTCCGGAAGTGTTTTTTACAGAAATAGTAAAATTGGTCTGGTGTTTACCTTCTTCCCTGATTCCTGAAATGTTGAAGCTGTATTCTTTAGTGATCAGCGCTTTACAACTATCGCCATTGGCATTGTGCCTGATTTCGAAGGTTGGAGGTGGAAGCGGGGGCGTTCCGCATTCCGGTTGAATCAGCGCCAGGTCAACCTGATGTGCTTCGCATCCGCCGCCATATTGAAGGGTCAAAACCAGGTAATCGCCATCCACTTTGGCGCTAATAACGGTTATCGGATCAGTTTTCAGACTGTTATAGTTCGAATAATTCAGTTCGACATATTTGGCGGAGGTACTGGACAACTGTATTTCTTCATGATCGGTGCAAGCGCACAGAAAAAGGAATGAGATTAAAAATATGGAAGTTAATAACTGATTCATATTACTTTCTTTATATTTTATTAAAGATGATCCGTTTATCAGTCGTAGGAATTTTCACGATATGATATGGTTGTGTAATTACTGTATAAACTCCGCCTTTTGGCGCATGACGACGAATAGTTACTGTTAAATCATATCGGGTTTCTACAATGCTTGTAATTTCTATCGCGTAACCTCCAGACATTTTTATTTCATCGAATGCGGCCAGAAGGATAAAGTGAGAAAAATCAATCTCAGTCTCAGTAAAATTATCAGTTTCATTATTTGCTGAATTTATTTTGTCCGTTAAATCAGTCCACGCGTTATTACTGGAAATGATTAGGTTTTGTTGAGCAATATTTTCTTTCCCATTTCCGTATAGGTTTCCTTCCCCTATAAGTATGGGCGAAATAATTAATGATAAAGACTCATCATTTTGATTCGTACAGCCAATGAAAGTGGTAAGAGCCAATAAAATGATTAAACTTCTCATGATGAACAATAATATCCTTACGGAGATGTCTTCAAAAATTTATCCCAAATGAATGTCCGATTATTTATTTTTACCAGCAATCCATACTTAATTCTGCGTAGGATTCAGCACCTTACCAATAAACAAGATGGATTTGGTATCTTTTTCACGAATGGCAAATACAAACGGACGATCGACCCTAAAGCTAATATCCGGTTGAACCGAAGTAACTCCAACGGTAATGCCGGTAACCGCAGCAGCCTCGGTTCCACGCTCGTCAACCTTAATATACGATTTGTGCATCACTTCTGTGATAATCAGTTTCGCAGCCTCTGAAATACCACTTAAATCGGCTTTTGTCTCATCAAAAGCATCGGTCATACCTAAAGCTGTCAGTTCATCAACCAGGCTGTCGTCAAATTTAAATTCGAATTTGGGGAGGAATACTTCCTTTTTCTGTTCTGTTAATCTCGAAATCCAGTCGTTTACATTTTCAGCGGTCATCAGCGAAATTACCTCGTCGGTCGTTTTTCCTGTTTCAGGTAAAAAAATGAGCATCGAATATTTTCCGTTTCCATAAGGCATTTCGAGCAACTCGAAGCTTTGATGACTGTAATAGTTAAACGGTTTTTCAATCGTCATTGTAGGTACCTGTACCGTTGTTTTATCTTCTTTGGTGAATGGCCTGTCGGTGGTTTTTTCGGTATCGAACCGATATTTCCATTCGCCGTTAAAGTAAATGGCATTCAGCAGGTACATGATGTCGTCACCGCTAACTTGTTCTATTATTTTATCAATTTTTCCTTTGGTATTGGTATTTACCCAGCCGTTTACAGTGTTCAGGGTTTCGTTTGTTTTCGAAAAATCGAGCCCTGAAACTTCGGCATCGTAGTAATTTTGGTTGGTCGTTTTAAACGCGTCTTTTACCGGAAAAGTGTTCCGGTAAAAAATGGCATTCGAGATCGATAATTCGACCTTGGGGTCGTGGCTTGAAAGTGCGGCAACCAAATCTTTGTAACTCTGATTGATATCGTCTGTAGTCAGATTTGATTTATGCAACATATCTTCTATTTGCTTTTTGGTATTTCCGTCGGTGCCGTTATATACCATGGCTAGAGCCAGCGAAACACTCATTGGCGAAATCATCGTATTCTTGGGTTCGTCGAGCGAAGCATTGACTTTCTGAAAAAGTTCGAACCCGAACTGGTTGTCGGCAGCAATAATTCTAGCCGATTTTTCGGAAGGGGTAATGAGGGTAACCGGTTGGTTTTCTGTGTCGTTGGTACAGGCTATACTCAGCATTACCAGCGCTAAAATTGAAAAATATCGTTTCATAGTTTGGTGTGTTATTGAATTAAGACGGATTGATGCCAATTTTGGTTGCGTTGCGTTTCAGAAATCGAAAACCGAAAATGAAAGACAAATAAACAAACAAAAATAATTAGTCACACGCAACTAAATACAGCCCATCGTCATCTTAGTTGAAATTGCATCCTGTTTTCAGGAAAAACTGAATAAATACCGACCGTTGATGATATTCACCCAAAGTACAATTAATTGAGTTAATTTTGGGTTGTCAGAAAAATTTAGTGTGGACTTGGAAGATTTTAAACCAATCATATCCGAATGTATTGCCGGGAGCCGAAAAGCTCAGTCAATGCTTTATCAGCAGTTTGCACCGAAAATGTTCGGGGTGTGCCTGCGTTATGCCAAAGATACCACCGAAGCTGAGGATAATATGCAGGATGGTTTTATTAAAGTGTTTACCAACCTGAAAAGTTTCAGGCACGACGGTTCGCTCGAAGGATGGATACGGCGGATCATGATTAATGTATCGCTGGAAAAGATCAGGAAGCAACATTTGCTTTATCCGGTTGAAGATGTGGCGATCTACGATTCGGTTAATTATTCGGATGATGTGATCGCTAAAATTGCAGCCGATGATTTGATGAAACTGATACAGCAATTGCCTCCCCGCTACCGGCTGGTTTTTAACTTGTATGTGATTGAGGGTATGTCGCATCAGGAAATTGCAGAGGAAATGTCGATCACACAAGGAACATCTAAATCGAATCTGGCCAGGGCCAGAGACATATTGAAAAAAAAAGTGCAGGAGAATTTTGGAGAAGAGTTGAATGCCCATAATAATTACACGGCATGAAGAAAAATAAGAATTTAGACGAATTATTTCGCGACAAGCTCTTGAATTACGAGCAGGAACCACCTGCTTATATTCTGGATCATGTGCTTGCCGGTTTGGCCGGTGAGCGTCGGAAACGAAAAATAGTATTTTGGCGTATGGCAGGCGTTGCCGCAGCTTTACTCCTGGCATTTGTTGCCGGCTGGCAATTGAATGTCAACGACGGAAAAACGCTGAATCAACCTCTGGTGGCCAGTCAGCCAATTATTCAGGAACCTGCTGCGGGAACAAAGATTGTGGCAGAGCAGAAAACACCCACAAATCCATCGGACTCAAAAGAGGTTTCATTGACGCTTGTACCCGAATCAAAGGAATTGAGCGTGAAGGCTTCTGTTTCGTTGGCCGGAAAGATTGTTAAGCACGAAGAACCCACTTTGGTTGCCGCAAATGAGGAGTCAAAACTACTCAAGCCTCTGAAGGGACTTTTCAGGTCATTAAAATACAATACTGAATCAGCTATTTCGCTTCAGGACAGAAAATTTGATCCGATTGCGGCCGAATCTGCAGAGAAATCAATCGACCAGCAGATTATGGAGCAAAATCAACAATTGATGCTGGCACAGAACGAAACCGTGAAGAAGGGCCGATGGTTGGTTGGAGCGCAAGTTTCTCCGGCATACAACGTGTCCAGGAGCAGCCATTCAAAAGCTTATGCCAGTAATATGCTGAATGCTTCATCGAATCCGGTTGACTTGGGTGGTGGAGTTTCGGTCGAATTTAAAAAAGGGAAACGCTGGAGCTTGCAGAGTGGAGTGTATTATTCAGGAATGGGACAATCATCAGGGAATGCATCGAATTCAGCCCAGAACTTTGCAACAGCCCCTGTTGTAGGGTCCGATCATGGCAAAGAGTATTTTTATACCAACGTAAACATTGATGCCTGGACCAGTAAAATGGTGATTAACAGTACCGCCGGAGTGATTGAGTTTAGCAGTGTTCCTGACGGAATCGTATTGGGAACCAATATCGAAGATAAAACGATGACATCATCTGCCGCTGTTGTTTCGGATGCCCGGTTTATTCAGAATTTTGAATACATTGAAATTCCGTTGTATTTGCGCTATACACTTATTGATTCGAAGTTTGATGTGGAAATGATGGGCGGTTTCAGCTCGAATGTACTGGTGGGAAATCAAACCTTCATGGAAAGTAATACCGGTAAAAGCCTTGTGGGCAGCACAAAAGATATGGAGACTATGAATTACAGCGGAACCCTGGGCATTGGACTGAAATATGGGTTATCGAAACGTCTTTACCTGAATGTAGAACCACGCGTTAAATATTACCTGAATTCGCTGAGTAGCAATTCATCTGTTACCTATAAACCTTACACCTTTGGCGTTTTTACCGGTTTAAGCTACGAGTTTTAAACTGAAGTAGTAGAGTTTTCAGACGGGCAATATTGGATCAAAAACGATGTATGTTTTTTTAATAAACGATTGAAATTATGAAGATATTTTTTCCCTGTTTTACCATTCTGTTTACCGGACTTCTGTTCTTTTCGTGCGAAAAAAGCGATATCAATTACGAGAACGACTTTGAGAAAAGTTATAACAAATGGCTGACGTTCAAGGAAACGTCGGGAAATACATACCGTTATACGGTATCCGGGTCTTCGTGGAGTGGCCCCGCATGGCAAACAACCATTACAGTGGCCAATGGTAAGGTTACCCAACGTTCGTTTAAATTTACTTCAACAAACGGACTAGGCAGTATCGTTCAGGATGATATGGAATGGACTGAAGATGAGAACTCGATTAACTCGCACGAACATTATGCTGCTGATGCGTTAACCCTGGATCAGATTTATGATAAGGCCAGAAACGAATGGCTGACCAAAAGAGAAAATGTAAAAACATATTTTGAAACCCTGAACAATGGTTTAATTTCTTCGTGTGGTTATGTGGAAAACAATTGCATGGACGATTGTTTTATGGGAATCCACATTGCCAGCATTGTATCGTTGTAACCCACCTTACCTTCTTCTGATCTTTTGATTCAATAGTTTTTAGATTTATTATTGTCTTTCTATATCGTTGATTTGTAGTTGTTTCGTGTTTTGTAATAGTCGTTTGGGTCTGGCTGATTCAAACCTGAAGCATGGAATTCATCATTTCCCCGCGCAACCTTTTTCCCCATCATCCCATCTTCATTTCAGTGCTAACAACCTGAAACTGCACACGAACGTCACCCAATGTACGGAAAACTTAAAAAAACCAAAATCAAATGAAAAAAATTCTGATCATCTTTATTGCAGGCCTATTGCTCGTTCCGGCATTTGCCCAGAAGAGTAAAAAAGATCTGGTTTACCTGAAATCAGGCGGAATTATTAAAGGCCAGCTCATTGTTAATGATGGCGAAAAAGTAAAAATCAATTCGGCCGGGAATGAGTGGGTTTTTAAATTGGCTGATGTGGACAGTGTTTCAAGGTATTCAAAATCAATGCGCGAAGCGAAGCCGATTCAAAATTATTTTTTTGATACTTCTGCCGGGGTTTTAATTGGAAATTCAGGGAACGACCAATCGGCTCCATTTTCATTTACAACATCAGTAAATTTTAGGGCGGTTGACCACTTATATGTTGGAGTCGGACTTGGAACTGAGTTTTTAGACGAGACTTATATGCCCGCATTTGCCCAGATTCAGTATAAATTCAGGGATACCCGATTTACACCTTTCCTGAATT
>Ga0074195_1005017_pt1 | contig 10338 bp, 10 predicted proteins | sample EPASupsiteHSE623_FD_64525 | JGI IMG/M metagenome (GOLD analysis project Ga0074195, IMG submission 64525) | Bioremediated contaminated groundwater from EPA Superfund site, New Mexico - Sample HSE6-23 | ecosystem: Environmental > Aquatic > Deep subsurface > Groundwater > Contaminated ... | reverse complement strand
GTGTCTGGTTCTGGACTTGGTTCGGTGTCTGGTTCTGGACTTGGTTCGGTGTCTGGTTCTGGAACTGATTCTGATTTTTGGCATCCCCTACCGGCAGCCGGTTTTCACTAACAGCTTCGGGACGGACTACAGTTTCAACTGCCGCAGCAGGTTTGGCTTCAGCCTGAGTTTGACCTGTTATCGCCGATTGGTTTTCTACCTGTGGACAGCTTTCTGCCAGTGTTCTGACCTGCCCTGCAAATTGGCCTTCTTTACTGCCTCCGGCCGCGGAGTTAGCTGTTTGGGCTGAGCCTTCCACCAGTTTGCTAAGCTCCGTAACCAGCTTGCTCCAGAAATCGCGAGTGGGTAAACCGGTATTCTCCCCTAACTGTGACAGTACTAGAGATTTTAGACTGTTTAACCCTGGCTGCGACTCTCCGGCATTAGTTAACTGCTCAAGTAGGGTCTGCAGTAATTGTTTTAGCTCCTTCACGGATGCAGCCCCATTTTCCCCTGAGCTTGACAGTAGGTTGGCGATTTGGTTCATTATCCCGTTTTGCTGCTGTCCCTGTAAAGCGGCGCCGGATTCACCAACCATATTCGTTAAATTGGGGTCTTGAACGTTTTCGCCCCCCATTAGTCCCAAGGCCTGCAAAATACTGACCAACTGTTGGAGTAAATTGGCATCGGTACCGGTTTCAGCAGGAGCATCAGTCTCACTTTCCCCACTAACAGCCTGAACTTCCTGCCGCGGGTAACCCGACAGTGGATTAGCAATCATTGGACCGGTGGTATTGCCGCGTACGGTGTCCTGCCTATCGGTGCTGATTTCGTCATTTCCCAGTTCCTTGGCAGGTGCTGCCGACACATCACTGGAAATTTCCTGACTCGCCCGACCAAGTGTTTCGGAAAAACTGGTTTTCTTTGATCCGGATGGATTTGGACGGTTCCGGTCAGCCACATCCGCCGGTTTAGCCTGAACTGCCGATTCGCTAGGTTTGGCTGTAAACGCCACGAATGGTAATGTCTGCATATTTTCACCTCCTTTCAATATGAAGTTTTTTTTCAGATGCTGTTTCAGCCTCACCCCCTTTAAAGCGTTTTTTGTTATTTAACCACTAACCACTAGCAACTAGCAACTACTTTACCTCTTCATCTTATCAACTAAATTAGCAGCTTCTACGGGATCCATTACACTCAATATTTTACCTACCTTCTCATCTTCGAGGTTCTGTAAAATCCCGATTACTACTTCATCGGATAAATTGTTCATAATCTTAACTGCCGCATCTGGTTTCATTTCAGCATAGTATTTAGCCAATTTTTCATAACTTAACTGGGCTCCCTCTTGTTTGCTTTTTGAGGCCTGAAGCAAATCCAGAGTAATTTGCAGGTTATTTTTGGTTTCCATTAGGGTCTGTTTTTCTTTGTTAACAACTTCCAGCCTTTTCTCCAGTTCTCCTGCATTCTTCTTTAGTTTTTCGATTTCAGCGGATAGTTTCTTATTCTCATCTTCTAACGGATTTTTTACCACCTTTACCGGTTTAGGGATTGTGCCTTTCTCATAGACCGGCAGCATCTTCCCCACGACCGGTATCTTTTGCACAGCTTTGTAGACATTAATTACAGCCAGGAAGTCTAAAACCCATACGGTTCCGGCAATTAGCCCGAGGATTAGGAAAACAATTAGTACCCTTTTCAGAATCCGTTTCACCCGCATTAATAATTAACCTCCCGTTATACCGCCGAATCCTTGTGTACATACCCTATCGTAGCCATTTCGTCAATCTGTTTCTGCTCTTCACGCAGGAATTCCCTCATATATTCCTGGTAATGCCGGGTTTTTAATTTCTCCAGGATTTTTCTTTTCTTCATTATTTCCAGCAGTTTACTTCTGACCCGTTCCATTTCCAGCCGGGAATCCTCTGTTTTTTCTTCCTGCTGCTTTATCCGTTCATTCAACACCGGAATATAATCCTGGCAGTTTTTGATTTCCAAAACATCAATATTTTTAACCTGTTTTCCCCGCAGAATATCTTGAATCTCAACCAACCGGTTTTTCAAACCCGTGAGCATCCGCAGGTTTTGTTTATATACCTTGGTAGCTTGGTATAGTTTTTCTTTCTGGATATCTTCTTCTTTTAATTTTATATCAAGAGCGGTCTGCAGCTTAAACAAAAAAGGTTTCATAATTTCTCAGCTCCCTCTCAGGCTGACAACGGTATCCCAGTTAGTGACTTTAGGAGGGTTACGGCAGTGTCGAACGTATACTGTTCGGGGACACCCTGTTTTAGGTACTCCACAATCGCATCTATCTTGGAAATGGCGTTGTCTATTTTGGGGTTGCTGCCTTTGGCATAAGCTCCGATATCTATCAGATCCTTGGCGTCTTTGTAGGTGGCCAGAACGCTTCTAACATCGTCGGCCGCTTTCAAATGCTCTTCTCTGACAATATCAATCATAACCCTGCTGACACTGGCCAGGATATCAATGGCCGGGTAGTGGTTCTGCATCGCCAGTTCCCTCGTCAGCACAATATGACCGTCTAAAATTCCCCTTACTGCGTCAGCGATAGGTTCGTTCGTATCATCACCCTCTACAAGCACCGTATATAACCCTGTAATTGTCCCTTTAGAGGATGTCCCCGACCTTTCCAGCAGCTTGGGCAGGATGGCAAAGACTGATGGTGTATATCCACGGGTAGCGGGCGGCTCCCCTACCGCTAACCCGACTTCTCTCTGCGACATAGCAAACCTGGTAACTGAATCCATCATTAACATCACATCAAGGCCCTGGTCTCTAAAATACTCGGCGACGGTCGTAGCCACCAGCGCCCCTTTTAACCGCACGAGGGCCGGTTGGTCGGATGTTGCCACGATGACAACCGACCGCTTTAACCCTTCCTCCCCCAGGTCTTTTTCAAGGAATTCCCTTACTTCCCTGCCGCGTTCTCCAACGAGGGCAATAACATTTACATCAGCTGAAGTATTTCGTGCTATCATCCCAAGCAGTGTACTTTTACCGACCCCGCTGCCGGAAAAAATCCCTATCCTCTGCCCTTTACCGATAGTCAAAATCCCGTCAATTGCCTTTACCCCCATTGACAACGGTTCAGTAATCCGCTTTCTTTCTAAGGGGTTCAGAGGATTCCCGTTTACCGGGTACTCATCAATTGTCTCAACAGGGCCCAAACTGTCTAAGGGATTACCCAGGCCGTCTAAAATCCGGCCTAATAGCTTTGGACCAACTCCCACCCGGAAACTGTCTCCACTAGCTACAACTTCGCATCCCGGGCCAATTCCCCGCAGGTCACCCAATGGCATCAGCAGGATTTTGTTTTCTTTAAACCCCACTACTTCGGCCTGAATACGGGTAGAACCGTTATTAGGGAAAACATAACACAGGTCTCCCAGGTTCGCTCCCGGACCTTGGGATTCAATAATCAGCCCGATTACCTGAGTTACTTTACCATTGGTCTTAATCGGTTCAGTCTTTTCAATTGCTTGGAAATACTTTTCATATTTAAGCATTTGGGCTCACTTCCATCAATGCCTGCTTTATCTCGCCTAACTGGCGCTCAACCCTGGCATCTACTGTGCCGTTGGAACTTTCAACGACACATCCACCTGGAGCTATCGTGGGATCAGCCAGGACTTTCAATTTCCTGACCCCTTTGGCTGACTGCTTAATTTCGTCTTGGGCATTAATAGTGCTGTCCATGTTTTCCGGGTTGACCCTGACTGTAAGTTCCTCCCGGTCACCCACCTTCTGAATGGCCCGTTTCACTATTTCAACGATTATCTCAGGGCTGGTAGCCAGTTCCCGGCCGATAACTTTCCTGCTCACCGCTACCGCCAGTTGAACTACCTCATCTTCAGAACCGGCAATGATTTTTTGCTTTTCCTCGTGGGCCTTCTCCACCAGATTTTGGGCCTCCTGAAGTTTGCTGTTATATTCTTCTTCCACAACCTTGTGGCCTTCTTCATAACCACCCTGCCATCCATGGTGAAAAGCTTCTTCCTCAATTTGTTTTAACTTGTCCCGGCCATCATTAATAATTTTTTGAGCTTCTGTATTAGCGTTAGCAATTATTTTCTCAGATTCCTGGCGAGCTGTTTGAATCAGCTCCTTAACCATCTGTTCCGTTTCCTGAAGTATTTCCCTGGCCTGGTTTTTTACATGCCCAACATTCTGTTCGTTTTCCAGGCCTGCCAGTCCCGCCCCCAATGTCTCCAGGCTGCCGCCTGCTTCTACCCTCAGGGAATCGGTTGAACCATCATTCTCTATCAGTCTGGGGGATTGAATTTGGACGGAGAAGGATTTAATCACTCTAGACAATTATCTCATCTCCTCCGCCGCGGGCAACAATAATTTCCCCGGCTTCTTCCAGCTTCCTGATTATATTAACTATCCGCTGCTGGGCATCTTCAACATCGCGCAGCCGTACAGGTCCCATAAATTCCATATCTTCCTTCAACATATCAGCAGCCCGTTTTGACATGTTCTTTCCAACTTTGGCGCCAACCTCTTCATTAGAACCCTTCAGAGCCAGGGCCAGGTCTTTACTGTCGACCTCCCGCATAATCTGTTGGATAGCCCGGTCGTCAAGCTGGACGATATCTTCAAACACAAACATCCGTTTTTTAATTTCTTCAGCCATTTCCGGATCCTGAATTTCCAAACTCTCCATGATTGTCTTCTCTGTGGTACGGTCGACCCGGTTTAAGATATCAACTACAGACTGGACCCCACCGGCGCTGGCAAAGTCTTCTGAAACCACAGCCGAAAGCTTTCTCTCCAGATGGCGTTCAATCTCCCTGATGACTTCCGGGGAAGTCCGGTCCATGATAGCAATCCTTTTGGCCACATCGGCCTGGCGGTTCGGCGGCAGTGCGGAAAGGATTGCCGCAGCTTGTTCAGGCGCAAGATAGGCAATAATCAAAGCCAGCGTCTGGGGGTGTTCGGATTGGATAAAGTTCAGGAGTTGGGATGGGTCTGTTTTGCGGACAAAATCAAACGGCTTGACCTGAAGGGTAGCTGTAAGCCTTTGGATTATATCAAGAGCCTTTTGGGAACCAAGAGCCTTTTCAAGGACGTCCTTAGCGTAGTCGATACCCCCGGAAGATATATATTCCTTAGCCACCAGCAGGTCAAAAAACTCTGCAATGATCACACCTTTGTCTTCACTGGAAACCTTCCGGATGTTTGCTATCTCAAGAGTAAGCTGCTCAATTTCCTCATCTTTGAGATGTTTATAAATCTGTGCCGAAACCTCCGGACCCAGTGATATCAAAAGAATTGCTGCTTTCTGTTTTCCATTTAAGGTCTTGGCCATCCGGTTTCACCTCTATTCTTCGGCCAACCACGTTTTAAGTAACTGCGCAATATCGTCCGGGTGGTCTTTGGCGACTTTTTCTACCTGATCCTTCATGCGTTTCTGTTCTTTTTCCTCCTGAGACAGTACCGGTTCCGTTGATATAAATTCATCCACCGGCAGTGGGGTGACAAACTCCCCGACCACTGCAGCTTCTTCTGCCTTGGCCCGCCGCTTTTTGATGACAATGCTGGCCACTACTCCGCTGATAATCAACAGGGCTAAAGCGGCCAGCCCTCCATATACCATCATCTGCTGCCGCTGTTCAGCCTTGGCAATTTCAGACTTCAGCTGGTCTTGGTACTCAGTATTGAAATCCATCCCGGCAACCGAAATCTGGTCTCCTCTTGTCTGTTCAAATCCAGTCGCATTCTTCACCGCATTTTCAATGTCTCCGAGCTGTTTGGCATCGATGACTTTGTCAATAACAACTGCTACAGACAGCCTTTTTACACTGCCAGGAGCGATGTCTTTCACTGTTTCAGTCTTATCAACCTCGTAATTTGTAATTGTGCCGCTGGTTGTCTTGTCACTGCTACCTGTCCCACCGCCTGTTACATATCCGGGGATATTGCTGTCTGTGCCGGGCACTCCTGTGTTGTCAGTAGTAGTAGACTTACTGGTCTCCTCATTAACCTGTTTACTCCTGACCACATTATTGCCATACAGTTCCGATTTTTCCTGGATCTTATCGAAATCCAAATCGGCCTGGACCCTGACCACTGCTTTACCTATTCCGACAATGCGTTCAAGCATACTTTGAACAGAGTTCTGCATCTCTTTTTGGTACTGCTTTTGGAGTTGGTTCTGGGTTACAGTAAGTTTTTGGCTGCGTGATTCCTCATCAGAGCCTATATCCTCGGACAGAATGTTGCCCGCCATATCGACCACAGTGATATTTTCCGGTTTCAATCCCTCGACACTGTTTGATACAAGCTTGACCAGTCCTTTGACCTGGCCTGCTTCAAGTGACTTATTCGGCCCCAGCTTTATCATTACAGCTGCCGTAGCATTTTGCTGTTGGTCCATAAAAAGAGAAGGTTCGGGTGTGACTATGTGGACCCTGGCCTTTTCGACCTCGGCCATACCCTCTATAGTACGGGTTAATTCACCCTGGAGTGCGCGAAGGTACCTGGCCCGGCGGTCAGTGTCTGTCTCCCCGAACTTGGTATTATCAAAACTCTCGAATCCGACAACCCCTCCAGTAGGAAGGCCTTCACTGGCCATATCGAGACGGGTTTGGGTGATATCCTTGGAAGGGACCATGATGGTCGTCCCTTTTTCGGTACCACCGGTATCGGAAACCTGATACAAAATTTTCTTTTCTTTTAGTTTCGCTACAATCTGCCCCGCCTGTTGGTCGTCTAATTGGGTGAATAAGGCTCCGTAGTCCGGCTTAGTCGCTCCCCGGGCCAGAAGAATCAAGGTTCCGAACAGGAGGACGGCCGAACAACCGATAATTATTTTCTGCACTTTAGTCATCTTTTGCCACAACTCGATAGCTTGCGTTTTCAGTTGCAACAAATATTCTCTCATTAAGCCAAGTCACCTCATCTCACGTGTTCGAGAAAAAATACCGTTATATCTGCATCCTCATAATCTCCTGATATGCTTCGATCACTTTGTTTCGAATCTGAAGTGTGAGTTGAAAAGCAATATTAGACTTTTCAGCTGCTATCATCACCTGGGCGATATCATCTATCTGACCCGTCACCAGCTTGGTTTTCATGTCAGATGACTGCTGGTCGAGTGAATTCACCTCATCGATGGCCTGTTTCAACAAATCGCCAAACCCAACACTCTGGTCATCAACCGGTTTTTGTTCGGTAATCCTTTGTCCTGGCTGAATCATCGCCAGGGGATTTGTATTTATATTCACTTATTCAACCTCCTATCGTCCTATTTCCAAGGCTTTTAACGCGATATCCTTAGATGCCCTAATTGAGGTCGTGTTGGCCTCATATGCTCTGGTAGCTGAAATCATGTTCACCATTTCGGTCACGATATTGACATTAGGCATTCTTACATAGCCTTGAGCGTCAGCATCCGGATGATTGGGGTCATACTGCATCTTAAACGGGCTGCTGTCCTCAATTATCCCCACTACTCGTACCCCATTGCCAATCTTCTGCTGTTCTAAGGCTTCATTGAAAACTCCGGCAAAACGGTTTTCATTTTCCCTTGATTCAAATAAGACAACTTTTCTTCTGTATGGCCCACCGGCCGGGGTCCTTGTTGTATTGACATTGGCAATGTTCTCAGAGATGGTATCCATTCTGAGTCTCTGGGCCGTCAGACCTGATGAACTTATATCGATAGCATTAAATAAACTCATAACTTACCTCCCAGCTATGGCTGACTTCAGTTTTTGAAACTCCCCGTTTAACTCCTGAGCAATGGCCTGATACATAATTTCATTTTTGGCCAGGGCCGCCATCTCCCTGTCAATGTCCACATTATTTCCGTCATTCCGCATTGTTGTATCTTTTTCAATCACCGTCTGCGGAGAAACGTTGATAACAGAAGGGCTGCCAATCGGAATATGTTTCTCATTCGTCCTGAAACCCAAAAAAGTGTTGTTCTGTGAGAGTGCTTTGCGCAGTTCTTCTTCAAAAACGACATCTGACCTTTTATATCCAGGGGTCTCAACATTAGCCAGGTTATTGGCAATTACAGTGTTTCGCAGCGAGGCTGCATTGAGGCCCTGTTCCAGTACACTCATGGTTTTGTTGAATAAAAGCCTGTCAATCAAGAAAACCACTCCTTCTTAAAAATAAAAATCCAAACTACCGCTACCGTAGTTTGGTATAACAATACTGACCTCCCTTCAGTAGCCCGGCAACCGTAGCTCAAGCCTTTACAAGTGAGTCAGAAGTTAACAGCATTGATATTTGCATTACAGCTATATGTCAACTGCAAACTTTTGCTTTATGTACCGACTTAGCCTATAGGTCCGTAGCTTTGCGCCTCTATCTTTCGATAAATTTGCCCTTATCAAAGTTTGGTTGTTTTCAGGAATAAAAATGTAACTTAGGATAAGTTATATAAAGCTTTAGTGCTATATTTCGTCATATTTTTCAAAATTCCTACTTATATTTACATTTTTTTATATTTTTTTGCAGATTAATCAAAAATACTTTCATATTGTTTTCCATCACTACTATTTTTCGCCATTGTTAAACAAAATCCTCTTTTTTATCAGCCAATTTCTTAGAATATCTTGGCTCAATGGACAATTGATTACAAAAAATAAACCACAGAAAATCTGTGGTTTATTTCTTAAGTTTTTGCAGTTCATCAAGAAGTCGTTCATTAAGAATCCGAATGTAAGTTCCCTTCATCCCGAGCGACTTAGATTCAATAACCCCGGCGCTCTCGAATTTCCTTAAAGCGTTTACGATAACCGATCTTGTAATGCCTACTCTGTCAGCAATTTTACTGGCTACGAGGAGACCTTCGTCACCTTTCAGTTCCTCAAAAATGTGTTCAATGGCTTCCAGTTCAGAGTAGGAAAGTGTGCCAAGGGCTATCTGTACCGCGGCTTTTTTTCTGGCCTCTTCTTCAACCCGCTCCGCTTTGACCCGGAGTATTTCCATTCCGACAACCGTAGCTCCATATTCAGCAAGGACTAAGTCTTCGTTTGTAAAAGGTACGTTGAATTTCGCCAGAACCAGAGTTCCCAAACGCTCACCGCCGCCTACAATCGGGACGACCGTCATAATTTTATCCTGGTAAATGCATGCTTCGTCAACATTGAATACACAGTTATTGGACTTCTGATTAAAATTGGCCCTTGTCTCAACTACCCTGAGCAGCCTCTCGTTATAGTCCTCAGGGAAACGTTCAGCATTTTCGAGGATTTCCCTGATAACATCACAGGCGAACTTGTCCACAAAAGAGTTACCGAGAATTTTACCACGCCGACCTACTATATAAGTGTTGGCTCCGATGTTTTCGGTGAGAACGTCGGCCATTTCCTGAAAATCAACCGGGTGTCCTGCAGCTTTTTGTAGAAGCTTGTTTATGGCCCTAGTTTTGTCAAGTAAATTCTCCATAAGTTTCCCCCTCATTTTGCTATAATATATAACGGCTAAGATCCTGATTTTTAACGACGTCATCGAGTTTGCTGCGGACATATTCACGGTCAATAACGATTTCTTTCGACCCAATGTCTGGTGCGGCAAAAGCAATTTCCTCGAGTAATTTCTCTAAAATTGTATGTAGACGTCGAGCGCCAATGTTTTCTGTCTGTTCATTAACAGTATAAGCTATTTTGGCAATTTCATCAAGAGAACTTTCTGTAAATTTGAGAGACATTCCTTCTGTTTCCAAAAGCGCCGTATATTGCTTAATTAGGGCATTCTGCGGCTCTGTGAGAATCTGTTTAAAGTCCTCTTCGGTCAGACTTTCGAGTTCAACACGAATCGGAAAACGCCCCTGAAGTTCCGGTATCAGGTCAGACGGCTTGGAAATATGAAAGGCCCCGGCGGCAATAAACAAGATGAAATCGGTTTTGACAGGACCATATTTAGTCATTACTGTCGATCCCTCTACAATAGGCAGAATATCTCTTTGCACGCCGCCCCTTGATACATCCGGCCCGGCGCCGCTTTCAGGGGCCGCTATCTTGTCAATCTCATCGAGAAAAATTATCCCTGTCTGTTCCGCCCGGTCAACCGCTACCGAAACTACCTCATCCATATCGATAAGCTTTTGCGCTTCCTGCTGGACGAGGATTTTACGGGCTTCACCGACCGTTACTTTACGGTGTTTTTTCTTTTTAGGAAAAATCCCGCCTAACATATCCTGCAGATTTATCCCCATCTCTTCCACCCCGGAGCCCGAAAAAACCTCAACCATGGGAGTGGAGGAATCATCAACCTCTATTTCGATATATTCGTTTTCCAACTCGCCGCTCAGCAGCTTCTGCTTCAGATGGTCCCTCTCAAACTGCAGTCTTCTAAGCTTTTGTTCATGTTCATTGT